>Ga0307516_10008020_pt1 | contig 12017 bp, 13 predicted proteins | sample 19_EM_MG_FD_203310 | JGI IMG/M metagenome (GOLD analysis project Ga0307516, IMG submission 203310) | Populus trichocarpa ectomycorrhiza microbial communities from riparian zone in the Pacific Northwest, United States - 19_EM | ecosystem: Host-associated > Plants > Roots > Unclassified | place...
AGAAGCCGCGACAGCAATAGACAACGCGCTGCAACATCCCATCCTTGCCAGCTACCCGCCTCAGGATTCGCTTCCCGCGGTAGAAAGACGCACCAGCGGCGTTCCCGGAGTCAGCGCGAGGCATCGGCCTCAATAAAAGTGCGGATTCGCTCGCGATCAATAGCAATCCGCTGTAAGCCGTCATTGGTCAGAATGAGCCCACTCAAGACTCCTTGGCATGCAAAGCCTCAAGTTCAAGGTCGGTTAGCTTCGGAGGAAGAATTTGATCCATCCTGGAAATATGCGCCTACGGCGTATCCGATCAAGCCGCATTCGCGGCCTTATTCAAGCTGATCCGCTACCGACTCTCCCCCGAGATCGCGCAATGCTGGCTCGAGGGCATGTGCATCGTTGCGAAACCAGCACCAGCATCCCGCTTGATGCCATCCGCTGCTCGCGCGATACGCCGACCTGGAAATTTGAGGGTTGTTCCGATGCCGATCCTGCGGAACACGACGTCGCTGTAAGCCGCCGGTCCACTTGATCAAGCTGACGACGGAGCGCGAAATCACGCATAGGTCTGGGTTCATACGGAGGATGACAGGTCGCGCGTGGTCGCGTCCACGGCCGGCCCCGCACGACCATCGTCGAGGCGAAACTTCGCGTCTAGGGCTATGCATAGCAATGGTCACGATAGGGACGGCCGTTGCCAGCCGCTCCCCGTACAGATCCCGGCGTGCGCTGCTAACGCACCGGGCTCCTCCCTCGGGTTCTTGCGTCGAAGCGGTGACAAGGCAGCGGGTGTATGGTTCTGATTGGCGGAAAGAAGCGGGCGACGAACTGGATGAACCTCTCCCAGCCGAGGCGTGCCGTTTGGCTGCGTCGCCTGAGCGATGCGAGCCAGAGCCGCTTCACCTTGTTGAAGAACCTCTACGGGCTCGGGTGGTTACCCGAGACTGCCAAGTAGTTCAGATGCCCTTTGAGCATCTGCTTCACCCAAGCACCGGTTTTCACGTCGCGGTCATGGCGCGGCTTTCTCCTGCTTGCGGCGGCGCTGAAAGAAGTCGTGAAACACCGGAAAGATTTGGCTGCGGTCGCTGACCTTGTGCATCGACAGCGGCGCTCCATCGGCGCGCAAACGCTGATACAACGTCCAAAGCGCTGAATCAGGCATATCGAACGTGCTGCCACTGGTCTCGTCGACTTCTATTAGGCAAAGAACTGGCTGACCGGCAGTATCGTCTCGGTCAGCAGCCGGCCCGCAACCTCTCCGTCCGAAATGGAGTTGTCTCCGTCGGAGGCCTGGGCGGCGTAGATGTTCCAGTCAGCGGGGCGAAACCGCGACCTGACGATCTCGTGCATCGCCCGCAGCGCGCTCGACACCAAGGTACCGCCCGATGCCGGTCCGTGAAAGAAGGTATCTTCGTCGACTTCTTCCGCCCGGTTGGTACGACGAATGAAGACGATCTCGACGTGGCGATAGCGCCTCGTCAGAAACACGTAGAGCAGCATGTAGAATCGCTTGGCCAGATCCTTCATATGCTCGGACATTGAGCCCGACACGTCCATCAGACAAAACATGACGGTCTGCGCGACGGGCTTCGGCACCGTCTCAAACCGGCGGAAGCGGATGTCGATCGGATCGATGAACGGAATTCGGCGGAACTTTGCCTTCAACGCCTCGATCTCGGCCTCAAGCTATGCGCGGCGCGCCTCGTCGCCGCACTCGGCCAATTCCGCCTCAAGCTGCGCGATCGTCTCCGGCCGCGGCCGCCGCAGCGCGATGCGGCGCGCCATCGCAAGCTGCACCGTGCGGCTCACCGAAATATTCGCGGGCGAACCGGAGGTCGAAAAGCCCGCGCGCTGAAGCCCTTCGCTTTCCGCTTCGGCAAGCTTGCGCTTGGCGAGATCCGGCAGTTCGAGATTGTCGAGGAACAGATCGACAAACTCATCGCGGGACAGGACGAAACGGAAGTCGTCCTCGCTGTCGCCTTCTCCCGGCTGCGATCCCCTGCCGCGGCCTTCGCCGGAACGCGGAAGAATGTCGCCTTCGACGAACTTCTTGTTTCCGGGAAGCACCATGTCGCGCGTGCCTCCCTCGCGGCAAAAGCGCGGCTCATTCATCCCGTCGAGTGGGACGCTGACCTCGCCGCCTTCCAGGACATCCCTGATGTCGCGGTCCTGCGAGGACTTCTTGACGGCGCCCTGAACCCGCGCCTTGGCACGACGCAAGAAGCGCTGGCGGTTCTCAAGGCTTTTGCTGCCCGGATTCAGGCGCCGATCGACGATGTGCATAGCCACCCTTGCATTTGCCTCAGCCGGCTTGCTTCACCCTCATGTACCATTCGACGAGGCGGCGAACCTGACGCTCGGTATAGCCGCGTCCCACCATGCGCGCGACAAACTCGCTGTGCTTCTTTTCGGTATCACCGTCCTTTTTCGAGCCAAACGAGATCACCGGAAGAAGGTCTTCGACCTGCGAAAATATCCGTTTCTCGATGACTTCTCGAATCTTTTCATAGCTGGTCCAGGACGGGTTTTTGCCGCTGTTCTGTGCCCTCGACCGCAGCGAGAATTTGACGACCTCGTTGCGGAAGTCCTTCGGGCTGGCGATGCCCGCAGGCTTCTCGATCTTGGTTAGTTCGTGGTTGAGAAGGTTTCGATTGAGCATCTGGCCGGTATCAGGGTCCTTGAAGTCCTGATCTTCGATCCAGGCATCGGCATGATCCACGTAGCGATCGAACAGGTTTTGACCGTAATCCGAATAGGATTCCAGATAGGCTTTCTGGATCTCGTGGCCGATGAATTCCGCATAGCGCGGCACGAGCTCGGCCTTGATGAATTCGAGATAACGCTTTTCGACTTCCTCAGGAACCTGCTCACGGCGGATCGAATGCTCGAGCACATACATCAGATGGACGGGATCGGCGCCAAGTTCCGCGGTATCGTGATTGTAGGTCGCGGCTAGGACCTTGAATGCAAAGCGCGTCGAGACGCCGGCCATGCCTTCGTCGACGCCGGCAGCATCCTTGTATTCCTGGACGCTGCGGGCCTTCGGATCGGATTCCTTGAGGCTTTCACCGTCATAGACCCGCATTTTCGCGAACAGGGTAGAGTTTTCGTGCTTGCGAAGACGTGACATCACCGAAAAGCGCGCGAGCGTTTCCAGGGTTGCCGGCGCACACGGCGCGGAAGCGAGTTCCGATCCCTGGATAAGTTTCTCATAGATCTTCTGCTCCTCGGTCACCCGCAAGCAGTACGGCACCTTGATCACGCAGATGCGATCGATGAAGGCTTCGTTCTTTTTGTTGGCCTTGAAGCTTTGCCATTCGGCTTCGTTCGAATGCGCGAGAATGACACCGGTGAATGGAATGGCCCCAATATTCTCGGTACCGATGTAGTTGCCTTCCTGGGTCGCCGTTAACAGCGGGTGCAGCATCTTGATCGGCGCCTTGAACATCTCGACGAATTCGAGGACGCCCTGGTTGGAGCGATTTAAGCCGCCGGAATAGCTATAGGCATCAGGGTCGTTCTGGGCGAAGATCTCCAGCTTGCGAATGTCGACCTTGCCGACCAGCGAGGAGATGTCCTGATTGTTCTCGTCGCCAGGCTCGGTTTTCGCGACCGCGATCTGCCGCAAGCGCGAGGGCTGGATTTTTGCGACCCGGAATCGTGAAATGTCGCCGCCGAATGCTTCCAGCCGCTTGTAGCACCACGGACTCATCAGTCCATGGAGGCGACGGCGAGGAATGCCGTACTTTTCTTCAATCATCGGCCCCAGCGATTCCTGATCGAACAAACTCAGGGGGCTCTCGAACACTGGACTGAGTTCGTCGCCTGCCTTCAGCACGTAGATGGGACGGACTTCCATCAACGATTTCAGCCGCTCCGCCAGCGACGATTTTCCACCGCCCACCGGCCCCAAAAGATAGAGAATCTGCTTGCGCTCTTCCAAACCTTGAGCTGCGTGCCGGAAGAAGCCGACGATGCGTTCGATCGTTTCTTCCATGCCATAGAATCCGGCGAAGGCCGGATAGGCGCGCATGGTCCTGTTCAAGAAGATACGGCCAAGGCGGGCGTCCTTGGCCGTATCAATCATTTGAGGCTCACCGATCGCAGCTAGCAGGCGCTCGGCCGCATTGGCATATCGCATCGGATCGCCTCGACACGATTCCAGATATTCCGCCATCGACATGTCGGTTTCGCTTCGAACCTCGAAAAACCGAGCGAAAGCATCGAACAGAGAATCGTTGTACATGATCCCTCTCCTCATGAGGTAAACTGCTGGAACGCGCGGCAAAGCACGACGACCGACCGAACAGATCGTTCGACTGACGGAATCAATTAGGATCGCGCGGCATCAACTAGTCAGCGACTTGCTGCTTGGCCGTGGACGCGCGAAATCCCGGGGTAGTTATCTCAAGGCCCGAGCAAATCTAATCGGCATAGGCAGCTCTAGCCGATCATTTTTGGCCTTCGGGCGCTTCGACCCGTTCTCCGCGCTGGGCCGCGTGTTGCGGACAGCCTTGGTCAGCATCTGGCGCAGCTCAGCCTTCGTCTTAGGCGGCTCCGCGTAAAGCTAGATTTTGCCGTTGGGTTACGGTCACTATGTGGGGATGCCCGAGGGAGAAGTAAATGCCACCGGGGCCGCAAAATCAGGGGCAGCCGACATCAACTATTTTGAGAATAACCCACGTCCGCTCCGGAGCACTTAACGGACTCAACTGAGACATCGCGCTAACTCCAAAATTGCCACGAAGCGACTCATGCACCGCAGCAATTACCACCGCTATTCAATCACCTCGGCGCGGGCGGGCAGCGAAGGTGGGATGGTGAGGCCGAGCGCCTTCGGCCCAAATCGTTTTCCAGACGAGGACGTTCTCAGTTTGGTGGGGGAGCAACGACAAACTCCGGGGTGAGCGTGACCCTGGCGTTAAGGGAATTTGCGATGAAGCAGTGGGCTTCGACGCCTTCCATGGTTTTGCGGGCAGGCTCGAGTTCGGCGTCGCTCTTGAGGGTGACGCGGGGTCGGACGGTGACTTCGGTGATGTGGGGCTTCCCCTCGACGTTCTCGAGCAAGCCTTCGGCTTCGCTTTCATATCCGACCGGGGTCAGGCCTCGGGCTTGAGCGAGCGTGAGGAATGTCAGCATCATGCACGTATTGAGCGAGCCGACGAGCAGCTCTTCGGGCGCCCAGACGTCCGGCTCACCTTTGAACTCCGGCGGGCTGCCGACGACGATGTTCGGTCTTCCCACTGCCGAAAGCATACCGCGCCGCGCCGAACTCCAGGTGGTTTCGGCCTTATAGTGAAAAGATTTGTAGGCTCTCTTTGGCGCCACGAAAACCTCCGAGGCCTCCGGTCGCGGAGGGCGCTCGCAGTACCCTTCACTCCTTCGGCAATCTCTTACGCACGGACCCTCTAGCCGTAGCGGGTCACACAAGTAGGAGCGGCACGACCCGGTGCGGACATTGGGCCAAACAATGTGTGTGCTGTGTACCACCGGTACCGCAGACACTTTACGAGCATGCATTAAAACGATGTCAAGCCGATGTCCTCTTACTTCTTGAGAAAAAGCTCGGCGCACAATCCGCGCAACCAGCGATTGGCCGTGTCGTGGTGATACCGCGCGTGCCAATGCTGTTTCACCGAGAACGACGGGATCGGAAACGGGCAGGCATGCACCCGCAAGCCACCAATCGCCGCAAGCGTCTCACCGATATGACGCGGTAAGGTGACGATCAGGTCGGACGCAGCGAGGATGCCCGTGAGCCCTAGAAAACCTGGTAGCCGTAGCATCACGCGCCGCTCAATTCCGAATTGCTTGACGGCTTCCTCAAGCAATTGCTGCCCGGTGCCTGAGACGATGCCGACGTGCGCCTCAGCCTGATAGTGCGCAAGCGTCAGCGCCTTCTTGATCCGCGGATGCCGCGAAGCTGTGAGACATATGAAGTCCTGCCCGAACAGCGTCTGCTGGTAGAATCCTGTCTCAAGGCTCGGGATCAGGCCCAGCGCCAGATCGGCGTCTCCGGATTGCAGCGCCTGGGCCATCAAGTCGTCGATGCGGGCGGCCTCGAGCGTGACCTCCGGTGCGGCCTTGCGCACCGCCGCGAGGATCTGTGGCAGAAGGGTGATATGGCTCGCATCGGTCATGCAGATGCGGAATTTGCGCGCCGCGGACGAAGGATCAAACGGTGCCTCAACCTCGCAGATACGCCTTAGCGACTGCAGCACGTCACGGATCGGTCCGATCAAGGCATCGGCGCGCGACGTCGGCAGCATGCCCTCGCTGGTGCGGACGAACAGCGGATCGCCGAATTGCTGCCTGAGTCGGCCCAGGCCGATTGAGATGGTCGGTTGGCTGAGACCCAGTTCTTCGGCGGCGCGCGTCACGTGACGATTGGCATGCATGGCATCGAAGATCCGCAACAGACGCAGGTCGATCTGTTCGAGGCTAGACATCCTGGGCGCACCATTATTATTAATTCAAATAAGGAATATTGAAGTCATTGCATAGCCGAAAGACGCTCTCGTTCCTAGTGTCCCGTCCATGCCCGGCCGCTAACGGGGCACGAGGGAGCGAGACGGGTGAGAATTGGGATCATTGGCGCTGGCGCGCTCGGGTCGGTGATCGGCGGCATGCTGGCGGAAGCCGGTAACGACGTGCTGCTCGTCAACCGGAACCGCTCGCACGTCGACGCGATCAATCGCGACGGTCTGACCCTACGCACCGATGGCAAGGATCGCGCCGTTGCGGTCCGCGCGGCGATCCCGGCTGAGGTCGGCGAACCCGCCGACCTAGTCATCGTACTGGTCAAATCGTTTCACACAGCGGAGGCGGTCAGGGAAGCAATCGGGCTCGTCGGTCCCAACACGACCGTGCTGTCCCTGCAGAACGGGCTCGGGCATGAGGACATTCTGATGGGCTTGGTCGGACGCGACCGGGTGATCGCTGGCAAGACCTATGTCGGCGGCGTCATGTTCGGTCCCGGCCAAGTCATCGCCGGCGTTGCCGGCAAGGAAACCATCATCGGCGAACTGGATGGCCGAATCACACCCCGTATCGAGCGCATCGCGGCGACCTTCGAAGCGGCGGGCATGACGCTCGTCGTCAGCCGCAACATCATGGGCGCGATCTGGGACAAGCTGCTGGTCAATATCGCGACCGGCGCGCTGAGTGGCATCACGCGGCTCCCCTATGGGGGGCTCTATGCGGTGCCGGAACTCGAAGTGGCCGCGACGGCGGCGGTAGCGGAAGCGATTGCAGTGGCGAAAGCCAGTGGAATCGAGCTCGAAACTGTGCATCCGCATGAGGCCTGGGTGAAGGCCGCGAGCGGCCTGCCGCCCGAGTTCAAGGCGTCGATGCTGCAGAGTCTCGAAAAGGGCTCTGTGACCGAAGTGGATTTCATCAATGGCGCCGTGGTGCGCGCGGGCGTGAAGGCGGGCGTGCCAACGCCGGTCAACGCGACCCTCGTTGCCTGCGTCAAGGGTATCGAACGCGCCGGGTTTGGCACGGCGGAGAGGGCATGATGGACAAGGTTCATCCGAACAAAGCGTATCTCGAACATGTTGCGTTCAAGGTGAAGGATATTGACTGGCATATCCGTTTCTTCCGCGAGGTTCTGGGCATGACGCTGCGCGACGTTGATGGCGACCAGGCCTCGCCGCGCCAGGCATGGACCGTCGGCGGGCTGCAATTCATTTCAGACCCGGAATTCGAGGGCCCCGAGGGCCGCTTCGTCCATCTCGGCGTGATGTGCGAGGTCGTCGACGCCGCGATCGAGGCCGCACAAAACTTCGGCATTTCGCATCTCGATCAGGGAGCGAACTGGCTGGTCCTGCCTGACGGGCTGATCGTCGAACTGATCCCGGCAAGTCCCGGCACGGTTCAGGCCGTCCTTGCTATCAATCCACGCGCTGAGGAGCCGCAGCCGGCTGTGGCGTCGACCGGTAGCATTGCCCCAAGTCCGAATCCGCCGAAGAAACCGCACGAACACTGCTTCGATGATGTGGCGCTTGGAGACGAAGGCACCACGTCGGAAGTGATCGTGACCAAGGAAATGATCCGCGCTTACGCGGACCTCACGGGTGATCACACGCCCGTGCATGTGGATGAAGAATTCGCGAAGGCCTCGCATTTCGGCGGTATCGTCGCGCATGGGTTGTTCGGCCTGTCGCTCGCGGACGGACTTAAGACCCAGGGCACCCTGCAGTTTCCACCCGGCGCCTCGCTCGGCTGGAACTGGGATTTCCTCAAGCCGATCCGCGCCGGCGATCGGCTGCACGTGAAATACCGCATCGGCGCGATGCGTCAGACGAAAAAGCCCGGCTGGGGCATCGTCAATCTCGCATCCGAACTCATCAACCAGAATGGCGAGGTGGTGCAGAAGGGTGAGCACAAGCTGATGATCTTGCGCCGGCCTGACGCGCAACAGGAGGCTTCGTCATGAGCCAGAACTTGCCGCTCACCGGCATCCGCGTCATCGACTATAGCCATTTCCTGGCCGGCCCGCATATGTCGCGCTGCCTCGCAGCGATGGGCGCAGACGTCATCAAGGTCGAACGACCGAAGGGCGGCGATGCCGGCCGCGCGCACGGCTATTTCAAGGACGGTCAATCCGGCTATTTCCTGCAGCAGAACATGGGCAAGCAGGGCCTCTGCATCGATCTCAAGGACAAGCGCGGGCTCGCCATGATGCACGAACTGGTCAAGACCGCCGATGTGTTCGTCGAGAACTATCGACCCGGCGCGCTGACAAAGCTCGGGCTCGGCTATACCGAGTTGTCAAAACTCAATCCGCGCCTCATCTATTGCTCAGTTTCCGCCTATGGCCACACCGGACCGGATTCCGCCAAGGCCGGCTTCGGACTGATCGCGGAAGCCAAATCCGGTGCGATGGCACAGGTCGGCAATCCCGGCGAGGCACCACCGCTGCTGCGGATCCCGATCGCCGACATGTACACCGGCGTCCATGGCGTGGCCGCGATCTGCGCGGCCCTGGTCGGGCGTGCCAGCAGCGGCAAGGGTCAGCACATCGATTTGGCGCTTTATGACTGCATGGTCTCGATCCATGACTACGCCATACAGCGCTACACCTTCAGCGGCGGCACTGATCTGCCAAGACAGACCGGGGCCGGCCAGCCGGACTCGCCGATCTACGGCGTCTTTTCAGGCCGCGACGGCTATCTCGTGATCGCGGCCCAGGTTGACGACGCTTGGCGGCGGCTCGCCCGGCTCGTCGGCGGCGACGCGTTCGCGGCCGATACGCGCTTCACGACACCTGCTGGACGAGCGGCGAATTATGCCGAGGCGACCCGTATCGTTGATGCGTGGACCAGAGAACGCACGGTCCAGGCGTGCCTTGCTGTTCTCGATACGGCCGAGGTGCCGTGCTCCGCGGTGCAGACGATCGATCAGGTGCTGGCCGATCCGCAGATTCAAGCCCGCAACATGGTCATTGAGCAGGATCACCCGGTGCTCGGCAAGGTCAAGCTGCCGAACCTGCCGTTCCGGTTCTCCGATTGCGACACCACGCCGAAAATTCCTGCGCCGTTACTCGGTCAGCATAACGAAGCTATCGCCGCGTCGCTCGGCTATTCCGAGGCCGATATCGCAGCCATGACCAAAGACGGCGTCCTGTATTCCGAGAAAGCGGCGCGCTGAGATGACGGTCGATCAAAAGCCCATTGCTACACAGGGCCGCGCGGGAGACCAGACATGACCGACCGTTACGCCGTGTTCGGAAATCCGCTGAGCCACAGCAAATCGCCGCTGATCCACATGACTTTTGCGCGCGATACCGGCGAGGATATCGACTATGGCAAAATCGAACCCGCGCTCGACGGCTTTGCCGCCAGTGTCGCCACGTTTCGAGCTGCGGGCGGACGAGGAATCAACATCACAGCACCCTTCAAACTTGAGGCTCATGCGCTGGCCACGCGGCGCATGCCTCGGGCGGATAGCGCCGGAGCGGCGAACTGCCTGAAGTTCGAAGGCGATGAGATCGTCGCGGAGAATTTCGACGGCATCGGCCTGGTGCGGGACATCGAACGAAACCTAGGTGTTCCGCTCGCGGGCAGGCGCGTATTGATGCTGGGGGCAGGCGGCGCGGCGCGTGGGGCTATGTTACCTATTCTTGAAGCGAGGCCCGCGCAGCTAACCATCGCCAATCGCACGCGCTCCAAGGCTGACGCCTTGCAGAGCCAGTTCGCGCCGTTCGGCAAGATCGATATCAAGAACCCCACCGATCTGGGACATTCATCGTTCGAAATTGTAATCAACGCCACGTCAGCTAGCCTGCGCGGCGAGCTGCCGCCATTCGCTGCGGGCGCAGTAGAGCCGGGTTGTCTTGCCTACGAGCTCGCTTACGGCAAGGGGCTGACGCCATTTCTGCAGTTCGCGCGATCAGCGGGCGCCGGTAGGCTTGCCGATGGTGTCGGCATGCTGGTCGAACAGGCAGCCGAAGCGTTCGCGTGGTGGCGCGGGGTCCGTCCCGAGACACGATCGCTGATCGCTGATCTGACAATACCGCTGGCGTGAAACCGCAAGGTCGACCGCGTTAGCTTGTTTGAGAATAGCTTGATCCGGCGACAAGACCGGACCCGAGAAAGATGGTTGCAGGAGGACAAGCGCTCGTGAACTACAAGCTCGATTTCGGACCCGTGATCGACGGCCTGCCCAACCTGCTGTGGGGCAGTGCGGGCACGCTCGGCCTCGCGCTGTCCGGGATGCTGCTTGCGATCGTGATCGGAATCGGTGGCGTCGTGCTGCGGGATTCGCATATCCAGCCATTGCGCTGGCTCGTGATCGCGTTCGTCGAACTGATCCGCAATACACCATTCTTGGTCCAGATCTATTTCATTTTCTTCGCGCTGCCGCTTGCCGGGGTGCGGCTCAATCCCACTGTGACCGCAATCATCGCACTCGGCATCAATGGCGGCGCCTATGCCATCGAGATCATCCGTGGTGGCGTGCAATCAATCAATAAGGGACAGGTTGAAGCCGGGCTCGCGCTCGGTCTCCACAAGGCGCAGGTCTTCAGACTAGTCGTTCTCAAGCCGGCGCTACGTGCAATCTATCCGTCGCTCACCAGCCAATTCGTTCTGCTGACGCTGACGACCAGCGTCGCCGCGGCGATCTCCGCCTATGAACTGACCTCGGTCGCGCAACGGATCGAGTCCGACTCGTTCCGCAGCTTCGAGATCTACGGCACCGTCACGCTGTTCTATTTCGTGATGTCCTGGCTGGTGATGAGCTTGTTTCGCTTCATCGGCAAGCTCAGCTTCGACTACCCGATCAAGTAGGGGAGAAGACCGTGGGCACCGGCGAGCTCCTATTTCTTCTGAAAGGCCTGCAATGGACGGTGGCGCTGTCGGCGATTGGCTTTTTTTGCGGCGGCATCACGGGTCTTGCCGTCGCACTTGCGCGAACGTCCGGTTCCTCCGTCACCGAGCGCCTGACCGGCGGCTACATCGCCCTGTTCCAAGGTACGCCGCTCCTGATGCAGTTGTTCGTGGTCTACTATGGACTTGCCCTGATCGGTCTGAAGCTGGATGCCTGGGCAGCAGTGGCCATTGGCTTCACACTGCACGCCAGTGCCTATCTTGGCGAAATCTGGCGCGGCTCGATCGAGGCGGTGCCGAGAGGGCAGACCGAGGCCGCGAAAGCGCTCGGGCTTGGCTATATGGCGAGGACCAGGGATGTGGTGCTGCCGCAGGCGCTGCGCATCTCGCTGCCTGCAACAATCGGGTTCCTGGTCCAGCTGATCAAGGGCACGTCGCTCGCCGCGATCGTCGGTTTCACCGAACTCACCCGCGCGGGCAGCATTGTCTCCAATACAGTTTTCAAGCCCCTGCTCGTATTCGGCATCGTCGGGGCGCTGTATTTCGGACTTTGCTGGCCGCTGTCGCTGTTCGGCGCGCATCTTGAACGCCGCTTTGCGGCGGCCCAGCGCTGAGTAGATGACGCGGCACAAGATTTTCCAAGTCGCAACAAGAAAGACCAAAAGAGGAGACACCATGATTGGTACCATGACCACT
>Ga0307516_10008021_pt1 | contig 12014 bp, 14 predicted proteins | sample 19_EM_MG_FD_203310 | JGI IMG/M metagenome (GOLD analysis project Ga0307516, IMG submission 203310) | Populus trichocarpa ectomycorrhiza microbial communities from riparian zone in the Pacific Northwest, United States - 19_EM | ecosystem: Host-associated > Plants > Roots > Unclassified | place...
GCAGTTTCATCGTGGTCGTTGCGGTTTGAGTTGTCAACCCACGTTTTGTTTTGACGGGCGCGTGTTTTCACTAGTGTTTGTGGCGCTACTATTATCGCTGACTCCCGGGCGGGCGGGTGATCGTCGGCGCTCAAACGGGGTTTGCTTGGGAGAGAACGGCTCGAACTTTACAGGGGTCATGATTTTCTCGGCGAACATAGTACAAAGATGAGCGTTGGAAATCAATCAAATCCCGAGTTCCTCTCGGATGCCCACATCCACCCCGTTTGCTTTTTCCTCCAGGGCAACGCTTGGGATATAGCAGTTGAAATAAACTAAAATACATAGTGTGCACGTTCAATTCGTAAAGCAAGTATAGGCTAACGGGAACCGAGGGGGAACCCTCCCAAAGTAAGCTCTGTCGTTCTCCGCGACGGCTATGACCCTCTCAGACATCAATTCCTCCCTGTATTTCTCGGCTTCCGAACGAGTCATCGTCCCGTCATTCTCGCCTGAGATCATCGCGAGGAGTTCAACAGGAAGTTTCGTGAATGCAGAATTTTGACCGGCATGATACATGGCCTCAGTAGCCCATTCGCGCTGCTGAGGCGGCACGTCCGTTGCGGAAAGGACCCATTGCGTTGGATCGACCAAGAAGAAGACGAGGACCTTACGATGGCCCGGTTTGGTAGGATCCGCCAAGCGGAATGGTTGGACCTGGTGCTGGTACGAATTTGGGAACGCGATACATCTGTGCGTCTTGGTGATCACGCTCCCGACACCCTGCACACACGGGGAGTCCCTAATGCGCACGTCGCTCAGTTCGCTAGGTTTCGAAGGGGTTGACACTGAGCAACGCACCTGTCCATATCGTAAAGCACTTTCATGCACATGGAATCGTCTGGCCCGTGTGTTTGTGGTTCAGAGGTGGCCCTCCTGAATGATAGCATGGATTCGGTGATGTTCTCCGAATCGTAGTACTGGAACGTCGTTAGGACATCGAGCGTTTATGACTTAACCGAAACTCACATATATGAAACTGGAGACGATCATCTCATTTCGCATGCCTTGGCGTTCCAAAGTCAATGCCAACCTTTCCTTAGGAAACATAACCGCGACGAACCTTCAACGTGCCACTTCCCACCAGGATACTCGGGCCGCTCCGGAGTGAGTACGGTAGTTGCGAGGCTGACGACGATCTGGAGTGTTCGGCCTCTCAAAGATATTCGGTCGTTCATGGCCTGGAGTTCCCCGCCGTACATTCCCTTCGCGTCTGGAGTTCTGAATTGGTATGGTGCATACCACGTGCCCTTATTTTTGTAGTATTCATCTTCGGTTACAGGGCATGGATAGGGCCTGCCATTTGCCCATACACAATTGACGGTTTCACCGTCTCCGGACCTGGGATCCCCTGATGTTGCAACCCTTATTGGAAGGAGTGGTCGGAGCAAGTCAGATAAGACCCGTTCAAACATCGGGATGGCATGCTGTAGGATCTCCGGGATGACCGAATACAGCTCCTTGTGTTGAGTTGGGTGGATGTTATTGATATATGGGGAGATGAGGGTAACTTTTCCGTCGCCGCCCACGGAGAAGTCGGATGGTATCCATTGGAAGCGCTTAGATACGTAGTTGGGATTGACACCTTCAATTTCTGTGGGCTGTAAAATTGTGGTGGTGTTTGAGCCAATTGCCTTGCCGATCGTACGGCCGTAGATGATCGAGTACAAAGATGGGTGTGCGAGGTTGAGGACGAAACCGTTGGAGCCGGGGTGCCAATCTTTCTCGGAATCTGGAATGACTTCCAATGGAGCCACGGCCGCAAGGAGTTTCTCTCGCAAGAAGGTCGGGATGAGCATGTCCGACTTCCAGACGCGCTCAGCGGGGCCAACCTAAAATCGGATCTATATCAGTTTTGGTGGGCGGTATCAGCAGGGGTAAACCATACCTCTATCCCAGTCATGGGCTCGCGTAGAGATGCGTATCCGTGGAGTTCTTGGAGTACATAATTGATCTAGGTATCGGGATGAGGATGAGGCCTGGGGAGTGGTTCAAGGACGGGAAGATTTTACCATGGCGGGTGTCAGCCGCCTCGAAGGGGTTCCACCAATTACTTCCTCTCGCCGCACAATCTCTTCCGTCCACCTCCCAATAATGGCCCTATCCTTCACCTCCTCCCACCAGTTGGGTCTTTCCCGAATGTGATTGGAGAGCGCACACATCCGCAACTCGACGACCTGGTGGAGCGATATGTCGAAAACTCGCAGGAATTATGGAACCCACACCTACCGTCCTTGGATGTTCCGCTCGATATCGCATACGATAATCACCTGGATCCTGAAAGGGGTGCTCGAATCCGCCCTCTGGAAATTGGACCGCCCGCCTCCGGTCGGGTTCTTTGCGCCTCCCGAAGAATTTCATTGTGGTGGTTGTGGTTTGAGTCGTCAACCCACCTTCTGCTTTGACGGGCGCGTTTTTCCCCACTATAGTGGTCTTGGCACTGCCAATCTATTACGGCTACATCCCGGGCGGGTGGTCGCCTGAGCGCTCAAGCGCTCAAACGCTGTTCGCGATCAGGCTGGAGTCCAAACTCGACTTCAGAGGGAGGCGGCTCTGTCCGCGATGGGAAATTGGAGAGGACCACTCAAACTTTATGGGAGTTCTGCGCACCGTGGGTTTCTTGAAGAACATACTAAGATGGACGTTGGCAATCAACCAGATTCGGAGTTCTTCCCGGATGCCCCCAAACATCCCTTGCGTCTCTTCCTCGATGTTCTGGAGAGGCACTGGTTATATGTGCGACCCTCCACTACATTAGTTCCAGAAACTTGAAGGCGTCCGAACTATGAGTTTGTGCTGTAGCGACGCGAGTGAGTGTCGTGTCAATCATGCTGACACACCATCCTCCCTGTGGCAAACTTGCAGACTCATCTTCGCGTTTTGCCACGTCGTTCCAACACTACATTCGATATATCCCACCGCGGGCTGATCAATTGAAGTTGACTTCTCCCCCCGCTATATCGCCAGAGGCTCGCCCGGGTTGTCTTGCGTGCATGGCGTCGGTATGGACGCCACCGCGTCACGACCACTCTCCCCTGAGCATCTAACGTTGTGCCGTTTACAACACGAGCGTCAATCAAGGAACAGCGCCCAGCATTCACCCACTCCCCCCACAACCTACTCCTCGAATGGGGTCGAAAACCTCGAAGGCAAAACGTTCTACCTCGCGCGAGCGCCAAACAAGAAAAGTCACCCAACCCCCGCCCATCGCACCCACGACATATTCGAAAACCTCGACAACAAAATGCCCCACCTCTGTGAAAACCAGGATAGTTGTCATCCCAAGAATTCCGCAGGATATCGTCGACGAGATCTTGGATCGCCTCGCCGCCAATTCAAGCTTTAGAACCCTCCGAGCATGCACTCTCGTATCCAAATCATGGGTTTTTCCGTGTCGACGGCACCTCTTCCACACTGCCCTCTTCACTGCGAGGAATATACAGAGATGGTTCAGGTTGTTCCCGGTCCCGGAGGAGAGCCCTGCCCACCACGTCAGGGAATTAGGCATTTGGATCGCCGGACAGGACTGGGTTCCTGAGCGGTTTTTCGAATACACTCCGTGCTTTACGAACGCGGAGACGGTGCGTTTGTTGGGATATGGGGGGGTTCCACCGTTACGAGTACCCTCGCTCTGGAAGTTTCCGCAGTCTGTGACCTCTTTGGTGGTCAATTCGGGCGTGGTGACTCCCGTACAGATCCGGGATATTATAGCGCAGCTGCGGAACCTGGACGATTTGTCATTGTCGGGGTCTCTCATCCGGGTGGACGAGAGGGCATTGGTGGGTATTGGAACCGTCCTGACTGGAGGGTTTGGTGGGAAGTTGCTACTTCGCGACGAATGCGCTGACGAGGGTATTATGAACATGTTACTGGAGATCCCAACCGGACTGCACTTCACTGAGGTGAATATTCGCTGTACGGGCGAGCGTCTCCCCTCGAGTGTTAAGCTCGCGGCGGTATGTGGCAGGACCCTCGTGAAGCTGTCGTGCACGATCATTGTTCATGGTATACTCCGCGCCTTCTCTCAATCCAGGCGAAAAAAAACCCACTAATGCCATTTCCCGACGCAGACAGTTTTGTCGAGGCTTTTGAGCGGTCCTTCGACTTTTCCAAACTCCCAAACCTCCAAGAAGTGAAACTTGGCTTCCGTGCAGGTCGGACAGGCGGAGGTCTAGTCTGGATCCCCATGGCTCTTTCAACAGTCAGACCCGCCACCTCTCTACGCCTATCAACCATCCGACTCGACTTCGCCCCCTCACCCCTCGTCAATCGATCCGTCTTGAGCTTACTCGAAGGCGCGACCGATGATCTTCGACGCGTCGAATATGAAGTCGCCCGGATCGAACGTGAATTCGAGGGAGTGGTGAACTTGACCGTGGTTCGAGATTCGGTGTTTAAGGCTGTCTTGGCTACGCTTAATGTAAGGTTTCGTTTTTGTAGAGTGGAATGGCATTCCATGACCTGACCGACGCGTTTTCGTTCAATCCCCACAGATCCTTCAGCATTGTGGCCGTTGAAATGGGACCCACGGATGCTCCTCCCATTCGTTCGATACGGAGTTCTGCAACGTTTGATCACTAGGTCCTGCGTGCTATCAGTGTCGCACAAATACGGTAATGGGGGACCCATGCTACACCACAATTCCAACCCGCCCGTACAATGCTTCCATTTTCATACGCATCCTACAATATTCGTTTTGACATTTTTCTTGTGGGATCTTCGGGCGCTCCAATCATAAGCTCAAACTTTCCTCTCAGTCATTTCCATTTCGGAGCAGAGGCGACTCTGAGGATTGAGCGTTGAAGCTGCGGAACGTCCTATCGCACAATTCCGTGGGGTCGGCTCAAGACCGTAGTGCGGATGCGAGGACCCTCGGGTGCTGTTCTGTCCGGACATTGGATTGTAACCAAGAAAATACACTAGGCGGGGGTTTCGAAGTGTCCATCATTTGTGACCGGGGCCACATCCAAAAAAGGGAGGGATGGAAAATGTGAAAAAGAACGACGAATAGGCGTGCACTCTGGGATTGTGAGGGATCCACGCCCCCGGTCATCCAGCAAACCTTGTGGGAGGACCGGTGACGTACTCGCAGAAGCTCCTTTACGGTGCGGACGTATAGACAGGCGCGGGGTCGCGTCGCGATGCGACGCGCAACCGCCCCGCCGTTGCAACGGGTAGGCGCCAATCAAAGAACACGACCCAACGCAGCTTTCATCCATTCCACCCACAACCTAACCCTAGAATGGGTTCGAACGCCTCGAAAGCAAAGCACTCTACCTCGTATGAACACCGAACAAGGGACCCCGCCTGGCTTCCACCCGTCGTACCACCCACAGTGGATTTGAACATCTCGACAACAGAACACTCCGCTTCTGCGGAAATCAACGCCGTCATCAACCCCAGAGTCCCACAAGAGATTGTCGACGAAATTTTGGATCACCTAGCCGCTGACTCAAACTTTAGAGCCCTCAAAGCCTCCGCTCTCGTATCCAGACGATGGGTCCCGTCGTGCCGGCGACACCTCTTCCACACTGTCCGGTTCACTTTGAGGAATATGGACAGGTGGCTCAAGACATTCCCGATCCCGGAAGAGAGTCCCGCCAGCCATGTCAGGGAATTACGCGTCCGGATTGTAGGGGATGATCGCGTTCCCGAGAGGTTTTTCCGGTACACCCGATGGTTTACGAATGTGGAGAAGATGTCTTTATTGGGGTTGGAGGGGGTTCCGCCGCTGCGAACTCCTTCTCTTTGGAAGTTGCCGCAATCCATCACCTCTTTGATCATTAACACAGATGTGGTCACTCTCGTGCAGCTCCGAGATATTATGGCCCACCTGCCAAGCCTGGACGATTTGTCTTTGTCCGGGTCTCCCATCCCGGTGGATAAGTCAGTGTTGCCGGGGATTGGAACGACATTGAGGGGGAGATTTGGTGGGAAACTGGTACTTCGTGACAATTGTGTTCACGAGTATGTTGTGGACCTATTATTGGGGACTCCAACCGGGCTGCACTTCACCGAGGTGGATATTTGCTGTAGACCGGAGCGCCTCCTCCCTACCGCTCGGCTTGTACAATCATGCGGCAGGACCCTCGCGAAGTTGTCGTACACGATCACCTCCTACGGTAGATACCACTCCCTCTCGGTGCGGTTGTTTGCAAACTGACGCTACCTCTTGGTTTAGTTGGCCGCGATGCTTTTGAGCAGTCCTTCAACTTTTCCAATTTTCCAAACCTCCAAGAAGTGGACTTTGGGGTCCATTGGGCGAGCGGGAGTCTGCTCTGGATTCCTATAGCTTTTTCAACACTCAGGCCTACCACTTCTCCACGCTTATCCGTCGTCTGGCTTGAGCTCGTTCGTTCGCCCACAGTCTACCGATCCACAGAAACCCTGGTTCAGGACTTGGGCAATGATCTCCGGCGGATCGCGGACGAAGTCACTCGAATCGAACGGGAGTTTGAAGGGGTCGTGAATTTGACCGTGGTTCGGGGGTTAGGATTTAAGGAAGCGTTGGATACACTTGGTGTAAGGTTCCGTTTCTGTGAATGACGTTCTGTATCCTTGTTCATCTTCATTCATTCCCCGCAGATCCTTCAGCAGTACGCGCCCGGGGCAATATAGTTCACCGACAAGATGGCTGAGGTTTAGATTAGTTCTTTCGAGATAAAGGCGAACGGAACCTCTTGAAACTGCGGTGATGAAATAGGCAGGACTGCTCTCTTCACGCTCCTTCGACCGCTTTTTCTCGTACTGATTCGAACCCCACAATAAACTTATGACTTCTCCAACGCATAATTACTCCGCTACCCCCTGTGACGCTCATTGAGACGGGGCCTTCGAATCTGTTCCTTGATTGATGGTTCTGCGGGGGGTTGGGGGCAGAACCCTCCGGGGACCCAGTCAGGTTTTGTTAACTGTTGGGCAGAACCGGCAATTGCCAGGACCAGTACTCAAGTAAGAAATACTCAAGGCAGTCTCTCTGTCCGACCTGATCCCGCTCAACGCCAATACGCCCTCGACCGAGTCGACACTCCCGGCCAGGCTCCCGGTCCCAGATCCAATGTATGGACACCGATTGCCCCTGTCTTTTGTGGGGTCTAAGCCTGAGAACTCGCGGTTCTTGTAGGCGAATCCAAGGGTCAGACTTGTTCTCGACTGTACCCACGAGTGGCAAGGGCCGAAGTATATTATGGATCCCGCAGCATTTGGTCGATTATAATTTAGTTCCTTCCCGCCACGTTCCATTACCCTACAACTCCCCTGATAGGCATATCTACGAGGGTATCTACAAGGCAGTATGTGTCGACATAGGTGTGTCCCAAGCTCGTGCCACTCTGTGATCGACGGTTCCGGTCGGCCGGCAGGCGCCGCTTTGGGGTGCAAGTGCCGGTGAAAGGCTTATCCATTCCGATCACGACCTAATCCTCGAATGGGTTCAAACACATCGAAGGCAGAAAACCCTACTCCATACGAACGCCAAACAGGAAACGGCCTTCCCTCCATCACGTCCGCGATAGATTTGACAACCTCGACAACGGAACGTCCCATCCTCGTGGAAACCAGGACAACCATCCCCAGAGTCCCACAAGAAATTGCCGACGAGGTCTTAGATCACCTTGCCACTGGTTCAGACTTCAAAACCCTCCGAGCATGCGCCCTCGTGTCCAAATCGTGGGTATTATCGAGCCGGCGACACCTCTTCCACACCGCCCGGTTCACTTCGAGGAATATGGATAGGTGGCTCGAGACATTCCCGGTGCTGGAGGAGAGTCCCGTCCATCTCGTCAGGGAATTACACGTCCAGATCGTAGGGGGTCACTGCGTTCATGAAGAGTTTTTCCAATACACCCGGTGGTTTACGAACGCGGAGAAGGTATTTTTGTCGGGATTTGGGAGGGCTCCCCCGTTGCGAACCCCTTCGCTTTGGAAGTTACCGCAGTCTATCACCTCTTTGACCGTCAATATGGGTGTTGTCACTCTTGTGCAGCTCCGAGATATTATGGTGCACCTGCCAAACTTGGACAATTTGTCCTTATCAGGGTCTCCCATCCGGGTGGATAGGTCGGTGCTGCTGGGGACTGGAACAACCTTGAGGGGGAGATTTGGTGGGAAATTGATGCTTCGTGACGGGTGCGCCCGCAAAGATGTTGTGGACATGCTATTGGGGATTCCAACCGGGTTGTACTTTACCGAGGTGGACATTCGCTGTAAGCCGCAGTGTCTCCTCTCGACCGTTCGGATTGTTGAAGCATGTGGCAATGCCCTCGTGAAACTATCATACACGATCACCCTCCATGGTAAATCTCACCCCTCTCGGTCCAGTTGGCTCTGGTATGTGAACTGATGCTACCTCCAAACGTAGGTGGCCTCGAGCCTTTTGAGCGGTCTTTCGACTTCGCCAAACTCCCAAACCTCCAAGAAGTGGACTTTGAGGTCCATTGGGTGAGCGGGACGCTACTCTGGATCCCCATAGCCCTCTCAACACTCGGGCCCTCCGCCACTCCACGCTTATCCGTTATTCGGCTCGAGCTTGCCCGCTCGCCTGCATTCGATCGACCCACTGAGACCCTGATCAAATTCCTTGGTAATGACCTTCGACGGCTCGCGGACGAAGTCGCCCGGATCGAACTTGGATTCAAGGGAGGGGTGAAGTTGACCGTGATTCGGGGCCCAGGGTTTGAGGAGGCGTCGAATGCACTTGATGTAAGCTTTCGTTTCTGTGGATCGCGCTTCGTGATCTCGCCCGTTCTGATTCACTCCCCGCAGATTCTTCAACAGTATCGTTGAAACGGGATCTATGGGTACCCCCTTGTTCACTCGACTGGCGGTACGTTCCTGCGGCGTCAGATCACTCGGTTGTGTGTTTCCGCATCAGATGTGCTCATTTACATGTGTCGTAGGATGCGGCGAGGAGAGCTGAAGGAGGCGGTCGTTGAATAGCAAATAAAGATACCGAAACTTTAACACCCGGGTTTCAACACCTTCCCTAATTGTGAGCTCGGGAATTCAGAAGATGCACCCGCAAGACGTGCCAAGGCCAAGGAGCATCTGGAATGAGGGAGGGGATAAACATAGGCCGAGCGGGGAGCAAAAGATAGGGAGCGGGATATATCAAGGACGATTACTAGGGGAAGGCACTTGTTCTCTCGCCCCCGACCATCACCGTCTGTTTCGGGCGTCCTCGTCCACCAAGAAAGACTCGCTTGATGGTACCGATGAGCCGGAGCTGTGTCCCTCGTTGGCGAGGAGGAGAGGGAAGGGAGGAAGAAGGTCGGGTCCTGCGTCATGGAATCTGGAACGAACGTCCCTTCACGGCTGTACAAAATGGAGGAATGAAGTGCGCTCGTAGGTACTCAGTCGCAGATAGAGAAGATTTAGGGACAGCAGACAGGCAGACAGTCAACAAACTGGCACACACTGGATCGGAGTCCGAAGATTCGGAAATTACCAACCGACGCGATCGTCGACTTTTGACCTACTGGTACTGCCTCAACCCAAACCCCCGCTGTTGGTGAAACTGAGTAAACTCGACGTACTGTAGCACCCCAACGCGAGTGCCATGTTGGTGAGAGTCTCCACCGTTTCGAAGTCGGATGAACGCTGAGCAGACGTAGCACGATGGCTATATCCCACTAAACCCACTCCCCTCGCTCTCATACCCGATCCTCTTCTGAAGCCTCGCAAAACTCCACTCAGAGCTCCTCGGGACGCCGAAGGAAGTGAAGGAATGAATTCCCCAGCGTTTGGGGAGACGTCTTTGGTGGAGGGAATGGCGGGCCAGTCGGTACGCCGCAGGTACCCGGGGGAGGGGAAAAAATGGTAGTGAAGGCTCCTGTAATTGTGAGTGGTCGTGTTGTACCCTTTATATTTCGTTTCTGCCAGGTTTTAGTGTGATTTCATCGATGTTGCACCCTCCATTTCTGTTTCGTGTCTGTGGTCGACTCGTGACGCAATGCATAGAGCCCGAGGACTGAAATGCTAATGTCAATGCAGTGACTTCCCGTTGCGGTCTATCGACGAGCCTCAAATTCTAATGTCTAACATTTGGAAAAAATCAAGGGAGGAGTCCAATTCGTGGGCAGTGAGTCCATGAGAGAAGGTCGTTTCCGGAGCCGGCGACGTGCGGTCTACGCTCTACATTGAAGTATGATGTTTCATCTTGGGTCTACAGAACGCGGTACGTTGGGCAACAGGTGAGCGCATTTAGCTCCCACATCCACGAGTCGACGTTTCCCACACTCGTTCATCCCGCCCCGTCGACGATTTGAATTGCCGTTATGCCTTCACCGTTGTTTGCCCCTGTTGTGTCAAGCGCCCAGGAATGCCACCCATATAATCGATGGATCCCGCCTCAATCGGTCGATTAGGGTTTGTTCCCTTCCCACCGCCACACTTTGTTATCGTCCAAGGCTCGCCTGTGATGCCGATGCTTATATCCCCAAGCATCGACACGATCCAAGACGGGATCGCAACTGTACGTACTCCCCGTTTCACGTTGTTCTCTTACCTGAACCGACTCCGCCGTCAGATGCCCTCTCGGATGAGTCCGATCACGAACTCGCTTTCCCCCGCCACACAAAGCGACATCCTGGCGATTCTCCAGCGAGAGCAGGATCATGCAATGTCACTTCTCTCCTTGAGTCCTCTACTCTCGAGCTTGTTCATCTCATATGCCAACCGGGCTGCCGCCCTTGAGTCGGCCTCTGCCACACCCTCTCCTGAGACTGAGGAGTGGAAAGCCCTCCAGGCCACTGTCGCCGCGCTGAGGGAGAAAAGCGAGAAGCTCGAGTCAGAGAGCCGTGACATGGCGGGAAAATTGGAAGCAGCCGCAAGTTCTCAGGAAGCCTTCCGTGCTCTGGTCGCAGTCCTCAAGGAAGACGCCGAAATTCAACAGGATGGCTTCCGGATCTTGGCCCACCAGTGTACCGAGGGTAACGATAAGTACGACCGACTTGTGGAAGAATCAACCGCAGAGAAGACGGGTTTTCAGGCTCAGATCTTGAATCTTGAGGTGAGCATCCACATCCAGTCGTGAATCGAATGTGGTTGTTGAAATGCTTCGCGTGAGTAGGCGCGACGAAAGGAGTTGAAGGAGACAGTTGTTGCACAACAGATCAAGATATTGAGACTCGAACGCCAGGGTTCGAAACACGTGTTCAACCCCCCCGAAGCCACTGAGGCGAGGGAAAAGGCGGACCGGGGGGCCATGGAGAGAGCCGAACGGGAGGAAAGGGAGAGGGCTGAGGAGGCAGCTCGGGCCAAAGTTGAAAAGGCCGCAAAGCGGAAAGCCGATAGGGAAGCTAAAGAACGAGTTGACCGAGAGATGATGGAGAAGGGTGAGCAGGAGGCCAGAATGACGGCCGAGAAGGAGGCGAAGGCGAAGGCTGATCGAGAGGAAATGGAGAGGAGGGAGATGGAGAGAGGGAGGAGTGAGCGCTGGACAGACGCAGAGCAAGGGCCATTTCCCACTGAACCAACTCCCCCCGCTCTCGTATCCGAACTCATGACCCCCGAGCCTTGGCCCGCTCCCTCCCTTATTCCCGCTCGTCAGTCCCCGGTTCCCACTCCCACATCCCCTGCCCCTCCCGCCAAGACAGAACCAGAAAAGCCGCTCTCATTGTGGGATCGAGGCGTATTGGGAGATTCTGGCGGAGGAAGATCGATCGCTATGCCTACTACCATCGGAGATCGCCAGTCTGGTTTCACCGAGACCGCTCGTGATCGGACCAGGGAGAACCAGAGGGAGAACGTGGTCGAAGGGCTCTTGGGTTCCAGCGCGGCTAGGAGGAGGAACGATTCGGCTCAGTCTCAGGCGCCCGTAAGACCTGCCCCAAGGCCCACTCCGCAAAGGTCCGGTGGTTGGGGGTCGTGGGGAAACTTGATTCTCACCAACATCGCGTCCGCGAACAGCGTCGCCGATCCCGACAGGTTACCTTCCCCTGAACTGGCCCCAGTTAAGCCGAAGATCGAGAATTCTC
>Ga0307516_10008022_pt1 | contig 12014 bp, 16 predicted proteins | sample 19_EM_MG_FD_203310 | JGI IMG/M metagenome (GOLD analysis project Ga0307516, IMG submission 203310) | Populus trichocarpa ectomycorrhiza microbial communities from riparian zone in the Pacific Northwest, United States - 19_EM | ecosystem: Host-associated > Plants > Roots > Unclassified | place...
TGCAACATGAAATAAGTGCAGGTTCACCGTCGACTCTGGGGTTCTGGAAGCTTTGAGGCCTTTCCAGGGGGGGAGCACCACAGGGGTAGTACATCAGAACATAAGCAAAGGACTCTGGGTCATCCTTGCATGCCTGCTCGACACCCAGGTGAGTATCAATGGACATATAACAAGCAGTACCCGTAGGATTCTTGTTCTCCCTGTATGGAATATAAAGATGCATCTTAGGGTCACGGAACTTTTTAGCAAGACCGTTGTTGGCCTACTTGATTGGCTTACCAGCGCCCATCAAGAAATCAATTTGATATCGCGGTGGACAGAACCACTGGAATAGATGTACTCTGAGGTATCTGTTTGGAGCTATGAGTAACAGGGGAAGATGGCAAGCAATGGGACTCACTAATTGATTGGCGAGTAAAAGGACAGTTTTGAGGCTGGACTTCCTGTTGCAGAAGTTGAAAAGATCTTCGAGAGATGGGCCCAAAAGATCAAGGACCATCGCATTATAGTCGCATTCAGTGCTGAACCATCGAAAAAAGGGGCCGCTGCCTACGAATGGCGAGGAGTCCAAGGTTAAATTTCTAATTTGGTAATTCTACGTGCGACTGTAATTACACCACTACAAATGCTAAAATGCTGATGCGGCACGTTAAGATATTCATTGTATCGGTATGATTACTCCAGGAGGGTCACGAGCTCAACAGTTAATAGCTATGGGTGCTACAAGAGACTGGCAAGAGCAGCAAAAATATCCCACGCGCTCATCAATGTGATCTCTGGGCATCCAAGTTGAGTCCATGCCCTGTCTGCGACAGCGGCAAACTCGTCATCAACAAATCTAAATGCAAGATCCCTACCCTCTTGTCCACCAAGCCTCTCACGAAGATCCTGGACGAGATTCATGTCGATCCAAATTGCGCAATCTCGGGCAGTCACATCAGCATTCTCTGGGGCAACCCACAAATGCTGAGGGGATGTTCCACTTGGACAAAGCTTATCCTTCTGTCGTGACAATGCATGGTTATTCCAGTATTCCATAAATTCATCGAGACGTCTCTGAACCAAAGGGGGCCACAGCCATCTAAAAAGCTGGCTAATTAATGTAAACTTAATGTAAGATTACTGGCAGAAACCTGCATGTGAAATTAAATTACTTACGTGTGGATTGGATTAGTGCTGTTGTAAATCCCAGAGGCCTTCCCAACGAGGATTGCTTGACGAATACTATGTCCTTCTCCTGATCGTTTCCATCGCCAAAACCCTTCAATGGGAGTGTTATGTTTGCTCTGAACCATAACGTGGGCTGGCCAAGCATCGATGGCGAAATCAGGAGCAGCATGCACGCTGTACAGCGCAGAGGGTGTGAGCATTCATCAAGATGCGAAAAGAACCTCAATACATACTGTAGTATCTCTTGACAGTTGGCCATCTCACCAACTTCAGAACCCTTGTCTGTTGTTAGCTGAAGGGGTACACCTAGAAAACTCGTCAGCAAATAAACTGATGCTGATGTAGTACCTTACGGCCAAAAATCTCCACCAAGTCCAAAAAGACATGGCCAATTGTTCTAGCATGCCGAACATCAGGAAGCACACGCATGTAAGGAACAAAGGAGGAGAACTGGTCTTTGAATGCATAGATAGGAAGTGAGGCGTCTTCACCCATTCCTAGCACTTGGTGTGAAAGTTTCTCATGCCCATCTGCATGAAATTGATGCCATGGGCCAAAGGAGATCAATGGGACCCGATTGAGCCTTCCTTTCGTACCGACAAATCGGGCATTAAACTCAGCATCAAAATGATCATGGAGTACTTGTCGCAGTTCGTCCCTGTCAAGTGGTTGCATCAACATCTCGTAGTTATAAAATAGAACGATAATGATTTCAGACTGCTTGATCAGGATGCCTTGATTTGCAAGGCGTTGACGAACTTGGGCAACACCTCATTGGCCTGTGAGATCATGTTCTTTTATGTCGAGAACAGCTTGAGCACGTTCTTCAGAAGTAGTTTTGACATTGACCCGAACACTCTCCATGCCAAGCCATTTCCGAACACTGAATAATGTGCTTCGTCTAACAGAAGAAGGATTTCAGAATAGCAAAAGAATATGATACGATGGGATTGCACACCCAATATCTAGCCCAAAGTCCTTTTTGAGGTGTGCTATTTGTTCTGAAGCACTGAGTCCTGAGCCATTTTTTTCATGGCTGTACTGCCTGAATGCCTTGACCAGTTCCGCATCTGATGGATCTGTTGTTCAATCAGTGACGTTGTGGCTAATTTTGGAGCTCCTGGGATGCACTCACAGTTCTTCGGGCCCCATTGGTTTTTACCCTTCGGGTTGGACATGGATGAACACAGTAAGCTGAGGGTGTGAAGCTTCTCAGTGATCACAGACTGAAAAGTTTGTTTGGCATCCACGAGGATTATTACATACAAAGCAAGTGGCGGAGCAGCACATAGTAGCAGTGAAATGCAGCCAGCATCAAGTAAAATGTATGGATGATATACCACAGTCTACGGTGATTAGTTTGTAGATGTTACTGTAAGTAGTATACTGCAAACCCCAACTCAAATATCCAGTTCGGAATCAGAATCAACTCGACGTTCCAATTGTTCAATCGTAGCCTTGATTTCATCCATAGTACAAAGGTGAAGTTCACGGCAGATGTGGGAACACTGATGTGACTCGGCAAAATCTTGAAATCCCTTGGTGCCATGGTCATCAAGTCCAGAACTGCTGATATTAACTAGGGTCAGGAGATCACACATCAACGAATAAATATGGAAGACCAACCCGAGAGGCGTGTGAGTCATGGGATCAAACAAAGTTAGGGTGGCACCAGTGGTGTCGCCATCACTTGTGTTTCTGCGACGATCCATAGAGCCTGATAAGAAATTGGTAGCCACAATATCAGCAATGTGAGAATCCACACCACACACGAAATTAAGTACCTTGCAAGTTAGAGAACATATACTCGCAAGCGGTTTCTTGGATGACAAAGTGACTGAATGCCATGATTGTCGCAGACAGTTTATCCGGCCAATTAGAAATGCCAAGGGTCCCCGAGAACTTTTGTACGGCAGTTGAAATGCGACGGGGCTCCACCAGGTAAACTGCCGACAGAGAGCTGTTCAATTCATTATCCAAGCTATCAGGAGTGCCTTCTCTGACACTGTCTTTCATTGGCGCTTGATAAATCTTGATCAAAAACCCATCAGAGACTTGAAATGCTGGCAAGAAATCAAAGTAAAGCATGTAAGAGTGATGTTTGCAACAGTGAAGAAAAGGTACCCACCTGCAATGTCAGCTCCTTTCTGTATTGCGTTGTTTTGGAACTGCAGTGAAAAATATTCCAGTCTTTTCAACCTTATGAGATCCGATGCCAAGTACTGGCATGCCTCTGAGGTTGTTACTTCTCCGCGCCCTTGACCAATGTCAATAAGCTTCTTTGCAACATATTCTTTCCCATCGATTATAAGCTAGACAAAGTTAGATCTGTAGCATGGAGAGTGGTAGGGTCGCCTACGCACAAGGTAGATATCCTTTGTTTTGCCACGCTCACTTGAAGGAAGTTGCATTACCTGCCTAGCAATAAGACCGTGCTCGTCCGTGGCTTGTTCCATTAAATTGTAGTCGCCTAACTCTTCTTTGATGGTGCAAACAACACGGCGGAAGACGATTTTGTCTGACATTGTCACCAGAACGATTTGCGGTACACCAGTGTCACGAGCAAATGAGCTGGACAGCACACGACTGGTATGATCTAATTTAAGCCAGTCAAACCGTCTTTGTCGAATGTCAGGAGCATTACTCACTTCTTAGACGTTTTGCTGCTTGTGTATCAACAAATGCGCGTGGATTTGCTTTCCGCTTTCTGCCAGTTGGCTTTGACAGTACATCGTCATCTGCTTCCCCAACCCGATCATTATACTAGTGATGTAGTCAAATGAAAAGCAAAAAAAATGTAATTGTCGAGCCATGTTACCTTCTCGACGTCAATGAAGAGCTCAAATGCAACAGATGGAACACTTTTGTTGGCTATTTTTGGGACTCATATGTACATCAGTCGAAGTGCTGGCTGATTAAACCTGTCATAAAATTGCCAGAGTGTGAGAAGGGCTGTGTCGGATGGTAGTGCTATGTTTCCAAGGACACGAAGCTCAGTTTCATCTCTGGCAAGATGTTGAATAAAGGAGTGATTGTAGTTGCATAACACTTACGATCTTAGGTCTGATGGATGGTTTGATGACCAGTGCGGATTCACTTCCTTCAGTATGTTCTCCTTTACTTCTACTCAAGGCAGTTAGTTTTGGTCACATTTAACTTTAGTTCTATTGTGCTTACTGATCAGTGTTGCGGTCTTGCTGTAAGGGACACAAGACATTCCGAGCTTCTTGTCAACAGCTTTTGCAGCATCACTCCATCGACATTCACAACAAATTGTGAATGTTCCTGATTTGCCTACATTTGCACGAAGATTGCTAAGTTCAGAAGCGGGAATTGAGGGACCAAGAGGTCAATGCAGATGGTCCTCCATCAGCTGACATTGTTGGGATGCACCCTGAGAAGCCTGAAAATTGCTAGTACCAAATGGCTGCTGCCCAAGTTGAGATGGTGAGGGCTGCAACGCTGGTCATTTTCAGATTTTCAGCCTCTGAATCTGATGAAATAGGACTATGTACTTCTTACCAAAACGCTGGCACGTTCCACATGGGTCCAAGATGTTTGTTCCACAAAGCCCACATATGGAGCACTGCTTCATGGACTGACAAAGTACCTACAAGTAAGCATCTAGCTCTCTAGATTTAGCAATTACAGACCTGGATTCTCTCTTTGTCCACCTCAGTTACTGCATTCATCAGCTTCTTGCACCGTGGACATAGGATGGACTCAGGTGACATGCGGGGAAATGTCATGCCACAACCGTCTGCCTCGTTATCTGGTCCACCACATGGCTGAGCGTCTAACTGAGAGCTTGGTGTTGGCATAGACATCATGCACGATAGAACATAGTGACACCCACCCTCTTTATATTTTTCAGGTCTGAGGTTGTCGGTTTGTGTACGGTTTTCTGTGACACCGATACATACTTGCCGCTGGAGAGGGCATGGAAAGGCAACCTCCATTTGGCTAGCCCTAAGATTCACCCGACAGCTTCACTGTTTAGTTAGTGTTATTACAGCAATACTACGCCAACTTTTTATGTCCAGCAATACTAGATCATGAGTAGATACAAACTTTTGGAGGGGGTAATCTACAAGTATGATCAATTTACAACTACTTGATATTGTGCCATAAGTTCCTTTCCACGCTGAAGGAGTCGGGAAGTCGTGATGTTGAGGCACTTCAATTGGACATTGTTGGGCTCCAAGCTCCGGATGTGTGTGATGCGACACAACGCCTCCTCATAGTATGGGCGGTAAACGGCTGCCTCGAAATCACTTTCTCACCATCTCTTTGCCGCATGTAGCGCCCAACGAATGATTGTCGCAGTAAACGCAAGTAGACAATCGATGTTGTCGATGGAATCTGGGATGAGCCCAGAGAATTTCCTGGATTGCGACCATACGACGGACCAGAGGATCGAGATGATGGCATGGTGATTGAAGACACCACGGGCATGCTCGCCCATTGGAAGCTGTAGATAGTGGTTTCAGAGGCAATGATAAATTGGAGAGTATAAGTACATACCTTCATGTCCTCATCAACATAATTCCAGTTCTGAAGTAACTTAGTGATATGATTCTCTGTCACAGCCCTGCTCAGCGGTTTGTCAATCGAAACACAAAGGCTGTAAGCTTCTGGGACTAAAATGCACGCAGCGGATTTGAATGTATCTGTAACATTCTGTAACGTTTTTTTTGCACTAGTCTCGAACTCCCTCGACTTTTCTAGTAGCCATGCATCTGTAACAACACTTAGTTTATCATTAGCCTTAATAAACTAAGCACTTACCAGCTTCTTTCGGGAAGTGCACTTTCGTGAGCTCAGTCACCAACTGTTCGATATACGCCATGTCATCGCGGCTCCATATTGGTTTCTCCAACAGTGCATATTGATGAAGATTGTCTCTGGCTTCTTTTTTGAATGCCATGAGGGTGGAGCACGGGATGGAGGCGATGGATGGAGGTGCGACAGCCGAAATAGGCGCTTCAACGGATGGGGGTGCGATGGCCAACGAGACAGGTGTCTCGATGGATGGAGGTGCGATGGCCAATGGGATAGGTGCTTCAATGGATGGGGGCGCGATGGCCAGCGAGATAGGTGTTTCGATGGCGGTTGTTGCGCGCTGAGGAGCAGGTAACCAACTATGTCTGTGGTTACGAACAGGCCAGTGCCGTTCCGGCATGGTGCGGGTATGGTCATCCCCATGGACGGTTCCCTCAGGGGGAGGGGGCCCAGGTATCTGTGAGAAGCGGCCTTCGATGTAGTCGTTCAAGGGCAGAGTGAGGTAGGCTGTAGAGGATTCCCCGTGATTGAATGGGTCGCGTTGATACAAGACACTCCATTCGTCGCTGGGTTGGAATGAGTTGCTGTATGTGAGGGCTGTGGGATTGGGGGCCATGGGATTACATGCAACCACAGGAGGTGTGTCGGTGAAGCTATACATGAAATCCGACAAGGCGCGTGGTGCAACTGTGGGGGTGGAATATGACATGAAATCTGACGAGGCACATGGTGCAACTGTAGGGGTGGAATACGACATGAAATCTGACGAGGCACCTGGTGCGACTGTAGGGGTGGAATACGACATGAAATCTGACGAGGCACCTGGTGCAACTGTAGGGATAGAATATGACATGAAATCCGATGAGGCACGTGGTGCGACTGTAGGAGTAGAATACGACATGAAATCCAACGAGCCTGGTGCGACCGTGGGGATGGAGTATGACACAGAATTGGACAAGGCATGCGGTGCGATAGGCAGGTGATGGGGTATATCATGGGGTTGGGGGGCGGTGGAATGGATCGGTGGGCACCAGGGATACGAATGCTGCACAGCATCAGACCCAGATGGGCGATGGGTCTCTGTGTGGGCAACATCATCGAGTGTTGGGCGATAGAAGTCGGGAAGGTTCATGGCGCCAGGTTCAGACAGACGATAATAATCAGTGATGGGCAGATCATCGAGATGCGAGGTGTGCGCTGCACCAAACCTCATGCTCTCATCATCCTGTAACCCTTAGTATGCTGGGTTGATCATGAGTTTCAAAGCACTTACTATGTCCTCCCGTTCTGTGACCATCTCGAGCTTCAGTCAAGTTTGTGGTCAAGAGAGAAAAGCGTTGATTGATCACACAAAGTTCAACAGATATAGTTTGATCAAATTCACCTAATTGAGTTATCATTGTACAACAAAATGGATTTGTACGTAGGAACATATGAACAGCGACGTATACATTGTGAACAGGTGAATGGCTGGAAGTGCAGTAAAGAGTGAGTTATTATTCATTTTAAAAAAGCGTGTTCCACACCTTGCGGCCATCACTGATTTCCCCTTTCAGTTCATGTGCCATCTAGCCATCTTATCCCCAGCCTTATTATCATCCTCCGATTCTGCACTCTCGTCACTGTCGTGATCAGATTCGTAGGGGGAGTGATGGGGATTCTTGAAAGCGGCGCGGCTCCTCACCACCTCTTCAAGCTGATCAAGCTGCGAGTCTACATTGCCAATTGACACGAGTTGTTCATTATACAACTTGTGATTGTATGCCATGAGGCTGTCCGCGGTGTTAATATTGTCATCCTCTTTGTCCGCTGTATATTCCTTGTAATTCATATAGTCATCTTTATGCAAGTGGCAAACAAGTTTGGCGTAATGTTCAACTTCCTGGATTTCCCAAGCTGAGGCTAATGCTCGAAGGTGTCTGGTTTCACGACCTGCACGTTTCATGAGGAGAGCTTCCTGTAGCGCCTCATTAGACAGGCGCTTAGCACCTGCGAGAAAAAGGTGTCTCCCCTGGGACAATGAGACATGGTTCTACAATGCAGGTGAGGAAGTAATACCCTTTTAGCATCATCATGCCCAATATTGACGCCAGCTCCCCCTTTCAAGGACTTCTCTGTGAAGCGCAGCTCCAAAGCCTCGGGCATGTTTGGCCTGGGATACATTGAAAACTTCTTGCATGCTAGGGCTGAAATCATCGAAAAACTGCGGACAGCCTTCTCAGGATTGTCAGAAGTGAATTCAGAGCTAGGTGGGGAAGCAGTAAAGGTCGAAGCAGGGCTGGAAGAGGGCTGGATACCAAGTAGGGAAGGTCCGATATGTTTAGAAAAACCATGAGGTACTGATAGGTTGGTAGGGCTTTCAGATTGAATCATTGTAGATGATATTCTTCAATCTGGGATAGTGGTGGGTACTGGAGAGGGCAGGCTTGTCAGAGTTTGAAGGCCCCAAAATGGATTGTCTAATCGTTCAGCCTCGGACTCGTCACGGAGGTCAGAGGGCATACCACTTGAACCATCATATTTATGAAGCCCCCCGTAAGCTTCACATCCTCAGCTTACTGTGTTCATCCATGTCCAACCCAAAAATTAGAAACCAATGGGGCCTGAAAAACTGTGAGTGCATAATGTCAGCGGAGGGCATCCGAAATTAGCCACAATGACACTGGTTGAACAACAAATCCATCAGATTGCGCAATTTGGATCGACATGAATCTCGTCCAGGATCTTCGTGAGAGGCTTGGTGGACAAGAGGGTAGGGATCTTGCATTTAGATTTGTTGATGACGAGTTTGCCGCTGTCGCAGACAGGGCATGGACTCAACTTGGATGCCCAGAGATCACATTGATGAGCGCGTGGGATATTTTTGCTGCTCTTGCCAGTCTCTTGTAGCACCCATAGCTATTGACTGTTGAGCTCGTGACCCTCCTGGAGTAATCATACCGATACAATGAATATCTTAACGTGCCGCGTCAGCATTTTAGCATTTGTAGTGGTGTAATTACAGTCGCGCGTAGAATTACCAAATTAGAAATTTAACCTTGGACTCCTCGCCATTCGTACGCTGCCGACGCCAGCCAGCGTCTTGCAGATTTTGGACCCATACTCCAGCTAGGGATGCTTGGCCTTTCCCCTGAGATGATATTGACCCCAAGATAAATATCACCTGGACAGGGGGTGAGTGAGCACAAACGTTGAGATAACAATAGCACATACCAAAAGAACTGGAGCCAATCAAATCATTGCAAGTACTTGCCACCAACGAAGGGATCGAGTCTGTGAGCGGGACTTTCTGCTATGGTTATAGTGCAGGAAGGTGAGGGGGGTGAGCGAGCACAAATGTCATGAGATAGCAACAGCACATACCAAAATAACTAGAGCTAATGTTCTTTCTGAGCCTATACTTGCCGCCAACACGGAGATCAGGTCTGTGAGCAGGACTTTCTGCTGTAGTACAGGAAGGTGAGGGGGTTGAGCAAGCGCAAATGTTTGTGAGACAGCAACAGCACATACCGCAAGAACCCAAGCCAATCTTCTTTCTGAGCCTATACTTGCTGCCGGAGAGGAGATCAGGTCTGTGAGCGAAACTTTCTGCCATGGTTGTAGTGCAGGAAGGTGAGGGGGGTGAGTGAGCGCAAATGTCATGAGATAGTGACAGCACATACCAAAAGAACCGGAGCTAATGTTCTTTCCATGCCTATACTTGCCACCAACACGGAGATCGGGTCTGTGAGCGGGACTTTCTGCCGTGGTTGTAGTGCAGGAAGGTGAGGGGGGTGAGCAAGCGCAAACATTTGTGAGACAGCAACAGCACATACCACAAGAACCTGAGCCGATCTTCTTTCCGAGCCTATACTTGCCGCCGGAGAGGAGATCAGGTCTGTGAGCGGGACTTTCTGCCATAGTTGTAGTGCAGGAAGGTGAGGGGGATGAGCGAGCACAAACATTGTGAGACAGCGATAGCACATACCGCAAGAGCCCGAGCCAATCTTCTTTCTGAGCCTATACTTGCCACTGACGAGGAGATCGGGTCTGTGAGCGGGACTTTCTGCCATGGTTGTAGTGCAAGAAGGTGAGGGAGCTGGATGGGGATGATTTCTGATACACAAGCAGAGCTAAAATAGGAATGAAGGGCTGGAGGGGGCGTGGAGAGCAGCGTGGACATTGCGCCTCAATTTCTTCAGTCGCCTCCATCCTGTTTTGCTGTGCAGAGCCAGTCATCTGCAAGATTAACCACGAGGCAGGGGATGGTTGCTTGAGGCACTGGCTGTTGTGCGTGATGTCAATGGAAAATAACGGAGAATGGACTCACCAAATGAAAAATAAAATAAAATGCACAGTCAAAGTCACTGGATCGATGTTGAACTCCTGGAGAATAGCGGTAAAATGGTGGGGGGAGGACTCACCAAATGAAAATGAACAGTACAGTCAAAGTTGCTGGATCAACGATTAACTCCCACTCCAGATACTGGCACATCTCTCTCTCCATCCGGTTGATTTTCCTCAGCTGGAACATCCCCTGGGCGAGGTGGCGATCAGCCACGATTTGTTCGAATGTGTATCATCGCAGATGACCTTACATGAACACGGAGACAAACAAGCAATGACCCAATGATCCCCATGAGGCGGGAAAATGCGCCTTCGGTAGCTGGAGTGCTGCAAAGGTGAGTGAGGGGTGTAGTTTCGAGCAGTGGAGGGCGTACGCGATAAAATAGGGCAGCTTCACCGTCGAGCCCAAGGAGGATGGCGGCAACTCCGGGCAGGTGAGTAGGTGGGTGAGAAACTTGGCACACAGGCACAATATGTGCTCGTGGCCATAGTAGAAGGGGTCAGGTTGCCGTGAAATGGACACCGCCGATTGGGATTTCTGGTCGGCGTGTTGGAAGGGGTAGGGATAGCCTATCTGATGGAAGAGGTGATAATGGATTGATATCAGTACAACTCTGAAAGGGCTCATCGCGTATGGGGGCTCACTGATGCTGACTGAGATTGCTGAGCACTGAGCAGCAACGAGGGGGTGAGGGAGAGTTGGACGAGGAGAACTTGTGGGCAGCGCATGCCCAACTTTAACCAACCACGCACCTGGGCATTACATCGTCCCCTGACGCCTTGAGGCCACAGGCAGGCTTGAGCGCTTGAGCTGTAAAGTACTGGAAAATAGTGGTAAAGTCCTGTAAAGTCACTTTACAACGGAAAATTGGCAGGTACCTTGGCAGAAAGAGTGGCTGTCTTTGCAGAGTCGAAGCGGTAGCTTTGCAAACTGCTCGACAGGACCAGGCGGGGTGTCGGATAAGTCCATTGTCGGGCGCGGCGGGTGTGAGGTTAGTTATGACAGTACCAAGGGTTCATTGACACTTGACAGTGGCCTAAAAAGGAAATTTGCTGTCAAGGTGGCTGTGTTCCGTACCTATGCAGTCCCCTTTCTTGCTATTAGTCTGTAAAATACCAGTCTTTAGCTTAGTGAGTGGACAGACCTGATACCTTGGAGGGCCTTCTGCTTGGTGCCAGCCAAAATTGGGTACCATGGTTAGTTCTGCAGGTGCTCGAAGACTTCAAAGGCTCAAACCACCGACAGAAAGCCTCACTGACTCTAAGCAAGCGCCCTGATGGCCAACGTCACCAGCGCACGTAGTCTCGGTTCCTTGCCCGACAGCTGAGATCACCATTGAGACGAAGCAATCGCGTCCCCGCCACTGTAGATACTGATGACCTTCCTATGCATGAAACCTGGGCTCTGACCACTCCGTCCAGGCGTTCAAAGGTGTCCATCAAACCCCCGACTCTCTACATATGTACATATGTACCAGTAGTCGTACTGTAAGCCCTGAGCCATAACCACTAGGCAACATTCTGCCCGAACCCTGACCCGCCGTAAACATTTGGTTCCTGTCGCAAATTTATTTTTTGCATTAAAACATCACGCTTTGTCACACCTTTACTTAAAATGGACTTAAAATAGACTTATAAGTCTCTTGTAATGACATTTTGATGAGAACTTGTGCCTTGGAATAGATTTTAATGGCATTGTTAGGGTCGTGACAAAACGTGATGGTCACGTTTTGTCA
>Ga0307516_10008023_pt1 | contig 12012 bp, 9 predicted proteins | sample 19_EM_MG_FD_203310 | JGI IMG/M metagenome (GOLD analysis project Ga0307516, IMG submission 203310) | Populus trichocarpa ectomycorrhiza microbial communities from riparian zone in the Pacific Northwest, United States - 19_EM | ecosystem: Host-associated > Plants > Roots > Unclassified | place...
TGTCGCCCGATTTGAAAGAAAACGAACACCAACCGCCGAAGAGAATCCTTTGGTGGGTGTCAATAAACTGGACAGGGCGTACCAGATAACGTGCCTTGTGAACTTGTCAGCCGTCGGTCACTTTCACACCCCCCTCCCCTTATCGCGAGCCGTAATCCCTCTGCAGGCACTCCTTCACCCTCCCGATAAATATGGATGCTGCGATTACCCTAGGCGTACTTCGGCGGCGGCTATCGTTCTTGCTCCCTTGTTCCCTCTGATTTGAAGTTCAAAGCTTGAACCCGCTGTCCGACAGCATCTACCGACCAGAGCCCACGCGCATATCTCCTGCTTGCCCGACCGAGACTCCATAGCTGCCCAGCGAGAATGTATATTCACTTGCCGCGGGCTTCTTCGCCAAGCCTGCAGTTTAATACCCTCGCCGCAACATTCCCCCACTAATCCAGGTGTCCTCTCCACTGTAGCCTCGTCTCATCCGCGGCATCGTCTCCACCCTCGGCATTCCCTCGTCTTTCGTCCCACGTCAACCACGGCATTGTATTCCCCTCGTCCCCTTGACTGAGCGGTTCGCGTTTCTATTCGGTTCCGCACCAACCCTCGGGGGGTATCGGGTGCACACACCCGACTCTGCCAACCCCATGGACTATTAGACTGTCGCGCCCTCCGCGCCCCTTTCGATGCACATCACCCCCGGGGACCGGAGCCTGTGTTTGAGGTTCGTTTACAATGGACGTAGACCTTGGATTACTGCATGGATCGGTCCGCGGCGAATTTGCCGGGTGAACAAAAAAATCGAACTCACCGTCGCGTTCCAACTGGGGTGGTGGTTCTGGGAAATGACCAAGTGAACCCGATGCTTCGGTGAGATTCGCGACCTGTAGACCCAAAGAACGGCACCCCGGAGGAGTCTATGGTTGGTAGTTGATGTATGTAGTTCCCACATCGCTACCCTAATACACCACAAGTTTGTTCGCGCTGGGATCCGTTTGTGAATACTAGTACGAACTCAAACAAGCCCCAGAGTCCCATCGTTGTTGAAACTCTCGCCCCACGAGGCTCCGTTCCTTTAGACGCGAGCAGGACACCCTGAACGAAGTACGAAAGTCCAGGACTCTGGAGCGTACTAACAAACAACTTGAATCTTGAATCCTTTCGCCCGGCCAGCCTTTTCCCCTCGAAGTCATTCCGCGATATCATTTATGCGTTAGTTTGTTTGCGCGAGGCACCGCATCGGAAGGTGGTTGAATGTATGCGTGTCGTCGCGGGGACGAAAAGCGTGGCGTTTAGCGCCGGAGAATCAACCTTGACCTTCACTTTGATCTCGAGCGCGTATGGATCGCCTCGACAAAATATTCAAGAAATCCTCTGAAAACCCCAAACGGCACATATCTTTGGGAATCCCTACCAACATCGCCGCTGGCCCACTTGGATTCCGAGCAGAGTTAGACATCGGCCCCAAAGGTGAGCAGAACTGCCGATCGCGATTATGAGTAGATTGACCAGATCCAACCGCGACGCTAGATGAGAAGGGCGTGAGGGCTTCTAGGGTCGTATTTCACATTGAGAAGAGTGAAGAGCAAGAACTCCCCGTGCTGGAAACCCTGGCCACTGGCGGCGCGGTCAGTGGCGATGAACACGGAAATGACCCCGCAGGTAAGCGACTTTGATCCCTGTTATTGGGTTTGGTGCTTATGCGCGTCTCAACCCCTCTCCACACCAGAAGAGGATACTACGGGTAATGGAGAGGGAGTGAACGAGTTGTCGGATGGATCGAGAGGTGCGTGTTGAAACAGTTGGGGCTTTCGGTTTGTGCTGACACCCACCGGCACCAGTTGTGAAGAGAGACGGGATGGACATCGTGCTTCGGACTGCTGTCATAACACTTGAGGCCGCAACTGAGGCCGCAGAGGCATTTGGTCCTCTCAAGGCCATCCTTGGTATCATCTACACTCGATATGAAGTTTGTTCACAACTACTTCCTCAAATCTCTTCCTGACAAACTGCCCGCAGGAAACTGTTCTTGTTTTGGGTATGGTCAATAGCATCCTCGCGCGCATAGCTACACTGGAGGCACTTTTTGTGTCCTCTGCAGTTGACATGGTGGAGAAGGGGTACCGGAATGAGCTTATATGGTATGGCGTTGTTCCCTGCCTGGATCCGGTACTAATCTCTTACCAGTAAGCTCAAGGGGGCTGCAAACCGGTCACAGTTGCTGAGGGAAGGGTCGAGTCTACTGCAGTTTACAGACCATGCTCAAGATGATAGAGATGTCACTGAGTTCCTTGAAGATATACAAGGGGCTATCTCTGACTATCAGGTTTGTTGATGGTAATTTGGCACTGTTTGTTGAGTTAACAAAGACAATAGATGACACAACAAATGGCAATCTATGATCAAGGATGCAAACTGATTGTAAGCACCTCCCTGTTAAACCCAAGTTAATAAAGTTGACCTCTCACAACAGGAGACAGGTTAGAAAGTCTCCTGATTCCTACAACTGGGACCTAACATGAACCTTCAATAGCTGATTTATCTGTCCTCAATAGTATCCACTGTTCAGCTGCAGCTGAGCATCGACATGGCAACCGTAAGGGCTGTCTCAAGGGGACACGTAGAGCTGTTCTGGATGAGATTGAGCTCTGGATCAGCAACCCCAACAAGCCCTCTGTCTACTGGTTAAATGGGCTAGCTGTAACTGGGAAGAGCACTATTGCACAGACAATTGCAGAGAGGGTATTTGCAGGTGGACAGCTTGGGGCCTCTTTCTTCTGCTCACGGGATTTTGGGGACCGGAGCAACCTCAAGTACATCATCCCAACCCTTGCAGTTCAACTTGGGCGCAAGTACCCTGAAGTTCGATCAATCATTGTTCCCTTAATCCGCCTGGATCCTGGAATCATCTATGAATCCCTCCACAACCAGATGAACAAATTGATTGTGCAACCTCTGAGGGAGTCTGCCATCTCAACTGTCATCATCATTGATGCTTTGGATGAGTGTGAAGATGATGAACCTACTTCTGCAATCTTATCTGTCCTTGGGCAGTTTGTATCCCAGATCCCAAAGGTCAAATTCTTCCTCACCAGTCGTCCAGAGCCATGCATCAAGGAAGGGTTCCGTCTCTCTCCATTGGCAAAAGCAACAGATGTCTTCATCCTCCATGATGTTGAACCAAGCCTTGTCAACAATGATATTTGGCTATTTCTCAAACAGAGATTTCTGGAACTTGCTTGTCATCGACATGGACTAGATGGTTGGCCAACAAAGGAACAACTGGACCTCCTTTGTGAGCGGGCAGCAGGACTGTTTGCCTATGCAGTAGCAACTGTTAAGTTTATTGACTACAAAAACAAGAGTCCAAGGGAACAGCTAGAGCGCCTTCTACAGACACCACAGAGTACTGTGTATGAAGGAAAGATACATTTCAAGCCTAACATGACTCTTGATTCTCTCTACATGTCAATTCTCCAGGGTGCATTTGGTGATGGTGGCCCAGAGGATGATCAAATGGTTCGCTCTATTCTCAGTGCTGTGGTACTTGCCATAAACCCCCTCTCTCCATCGTCAATTGCCACAATATTGGGCTTGAGTACTCAGGGCACATTCCATCGACTTTCATCAGTTCACTCAGTCCTCATCCTCCAGGACATTGATTTCCCAGTCAGACCCTTCCATAAATCTTTCCCTGACTTCATTGTTGATTCAACCAGGTGCACCAACAAAAGGTTTCATGTATCTCCCCCCAGCCACCATCCAGAACTTTTGATTGGTTGCCTTAAGCTGATGGATCAAACACTGGAGAAGAATATGTGCATGCTCCCAGATGCTGTTGCCAACTCTGCAGTTGGTGACTTGCATCAGAGGGTTGAGCAGTACCTTAGCCCTGCTTTGCAATATGCCTGCAGGTCATGGCATAAACACCTCATTGATGAACAAACAATCCAGAGGCCTACAATCACTTCCACTCTCCACCAGTTTCTGGAGAAGAAGTTCTTGTTCTGGCTAGAAGTGCTTAGTGTCCTTGGTGCAGCAAAGGAAGGAATTGATGCATTGGAAGTGACTGTGAAATGGTTGGAAGTAAGCTCAGTTTCTTCATTTAGTGTCCAATGAAATTTACTGAGATTGGATCCAGGCATCACCAACACTTGACCTTGTCAATGACTGCTTTCATTTTGTGATTACATCCTTCACCATCATTGACACATCCTCTTCCAATATCTACCATTCAGCCCTTCCATTATCCCCCAAAACATCAGTTGTGTGGAAGCTATATGCACCAAAAAATTCCCTTGATCTCTCTACCACCACTGACTCCTATGAACAAGCATGGCAACGCCTGATCAGTCACAGTGTTCCCCAGGATGAACTTCTCTTACTTCTTGAGACAATCTTCTCAGATAAGAAGAGGACTGATATGGTTAAACGTCTCCAAGTGAGTGATGCTCAAGCATTTATTGATATAATTGATGAGGTAAGTCACTGGGCTCTTTATTCCCAGGGAATAGTTAGTTTGTTTATCACTCAACCTTCCACCTTATCAGATATTGGATGACCTTAACCTCACTCCACATGTCCGAAAAAACTGCATAAACTTGCTGTACAAAACATGTGCCCATCACTCAATATTTCCCAGATCAGTGCAGATTGTGGCACACTATAATCCAGCAAGCACCCCACACTCCCATGGTGGATTTGCAGATGTGTGGAAAGGTGAATACCAAGGGCAGGAGGTTGCAGTCAAGGTGTTGAGGATATCTCATAGGAGTGACTTGAAGGTGGTTGCTCAGGCAAGTTACCCACTATACTTTCCATTCCAATGTATCTGTTAACATGTTGACTGTGACCTATGCAGAGGTTCTACAAAGAATTTGTGACATGGAAGGCTCTCAATCATCCAAATATTCTGCCACTGCTGGGAGTGATGATCAAGGATCGGTTTGCTATGGTGTCAAGGTGGATGGTGAATGGGAACATCAACCAGTTTGTGGCAACACACTGGGATGCAAACCGTTTTAAACTTGTGGGTCTCCCTACAACCTCTGTTATCCTCTTATATCATTGACAATCATCTGGATCCAATAGTTGAGTGATGTTGCAAGGGGATTGGTTTATATGCACAATCAGGGAATGGTCCATGGGGACCTTAAGGGGGTGTGTTTAAAACCCCCCAGCCACATTTCTCCCTTTAATCCTGTTTATTTGTTAGGCAAACATCCTTGTTGATCAAACTCACTGTGCCTGTCTTGCAGATTTTGGCCTTCTTTCAATTCTCCCCAACTCAACAACTTCAAACTCATGCACACAAGGTGGTACTACCCGATGGATGAGTCCAGAGCTCCTTGAACTAGAAATTCAAGACCAACATCGAACAAAACCCTCAGATTGCTATGCACTTGGCATGGTGATATATGAGGTTCTGAGTGGGCATGCACCATTCCACAGGTATCTGGATCAGGCTGTTGCTCTAAAGGTCCAAAGGGGTGACCACCCTGAGAGACCTCAAGGAGTAGAAGGAAAGTGGTTCACAGATGATGTTTGGAGGATCTTGGAGAGTTGTTGGCAATCCAAACCAGATAACCGCCCAAGCACCCATGATGTATTCCAGAGGTTGGAGGGTTTGGAGGCAGTTCCAGAGCTCTTGACACCTGCTTATCTGACAGTTGGTGGCCCACATTCAGTAAACCAGTCAACATGGTCCCTCACCAGAGAAAGTCAGTGGTAGAGCAGTTTCCCTAACTAGTGACCAAGTAGCTTTGCTCAATAGTTAAGTACTATGCCTAAACAACCCAACTTTTACCTGTTCCCTGAGATCTTGTGCATGGAGGTTTGACAAAGTGAACACCATCCACAATATCCCCGCCACACGTCGGCGGGATGATCGTGCCAAGGGATGAAAAATATTTATCGGCAGTTACCGAGGCGCGCGCTAGTAGTGCTGTTGCTTTGCCGCTTGCGCTTATCCACTTCTCCCCAGGCCAATCGGGATGAACTCCACGGTCAAAAAAAAGGCGAAGAAACCGCCCAAACCTTCCCAGCGATATCTCTCTCTGGGAATCCCTACTAACGTCGCCGTTGGCCCACTTGGTTTCCGAACAGAACTGGATGTTGACCCAAAAGGTGATCAGAGTCCTTCCGTGACGGTTTGGAGGTCCATCGATCCGATCTAACCATAACACGAGATGAGAAGAACCCTAGGGCTCCACGGATCGTATTTAACAACACCCAGGGAGAAACATCGGTCCACGGTGTTATGGTTGGTGGTACTGGACACAGGAACGGCCCTCCGAGTGAGTGTTTCTAGTCTCTTCGATCGTGCCGCAATGTTCATACCAATATCTACGCCCGTTAAAAGAGGATATCGGGGACACTAGATGGGAAGGAGGCCAACTGGGGGTGACATCGAGGGGTATGCTCCGATGCTGTATCGTTCGCTTTTCGTTAACGTCTCCCAGTTCCGGAGGAGGCCGCGAGAGACACAGCGCTTGGGGCTGTTACCACTCCCACTGATGTCGTAAATGAACCTCTAGATGGATTCAGCCCTCTCAAAACTGCTCTCAGGACTATTTCCACTGCTGGCGCTGATTCTAAAGTTTGTTTACGACCTGTACTCGCAGTTCTCCTTTGACGAACCCCTTCACAGGAATCCGCCGCCGTCAGGAACAAGGTAAAAAACCTCCTCTCAGGTATTGCCACACTGGAGGCGCTTTTCGCAACGCGTCCAGGTGAGGTAGCAGAGCAGAGGCGCCGGACTGAGCTCATACGGTGCGCAGCTATATCTCCCCCTTCAGACTCGGCGCTGAGTTCCTACCAGCAAGTTCAAGGACATCGAAGGACAACTACATTCCTTGTCAGAGAAGACAGGGCTACAATCACTTCCTGACCGCGTTCAATGGAGTAAAGATGTATTCAGACTCCTCGACGATCTACAAGACGCAGCCTATCACTACCAGGTCCGCTCATGATCCGACCGTCTTTCTCGATGTTGATGGTAGCAACAGGTTGTGCAACGAACGATAATCTATGATCAAGGGTGCAAACTGATGGTGGGCGTTCCCCTTTTCAATCCAAGTAAATGTAATAACCCCCCTCCGACAGAGTTCAGGTCGGAACGCATTCCGTTTCCTATGACGGTGGTCTGACGTGAACCCTATAGCTGATGCGGCTGTCATCAACGGTATCCGTTGCGCACAGGCGGCCGAGTATCGGCACGGTGACCGTGGGGGCTGCCTCATGGGAACTCGCAGAGTCATTTTGGACGAGATCGAACTCTGGACACGGGACTTTGACAAGCCGCCCGTCTTCTGGTTGAACGGGTTGGCCGGGACAGGGAAAACCACCATCGCGCAGACAATCGCGGAAAGGATTTTCTCAAACGGACAGCTTGGGGCCTCATTCTTCTGTTCGCGAGACTTCGAGGACAGAAGTAACCTTCAGTTCATCTTCCCCACCATTGCCGTCCAACTCGCACGGAGATATACCGAGTTTCGGTCGATCCTCGTCCCATTGGTCCGGTCGGATCCAACAATCGTCCACGAATCTTTGTATGGGCAGATGCACAAGTTGATTGTTGGGCCCCTCATCAGATCTGCTGTTTCGACCGTGATCATCATCGATGCCTTGGACGAATGCAGAGACGAAGAATCCGCTTCGGCGATCCTGTCCGTTATTGGGCAGTTCACACCCCGGGTCCCGAAGGTCAAATTCTTTCTTACTGGTCGCCCGGAGCCACGGATTCGAGAAGGTTTCCGCCTCCCGTTGTTGGCCGAAGCAACGGATGTATTCGTCCTCCACGAGGTTGAGTCGGATCAGGTCGGAAGTGATATACGGCTGTTCTTCAAACATACATTCTCGGAACTCAAGGGCCGTCGACCCGGACTGGATGGCTGGCCAACAGAAGAACAGTTGGACTTACTTTGTAAGCGGGCGGGGGGGCTGTTTGTCTACGCCGTGGCGACTGTCAAGTTCGTCGACAGGCAGAGTGGTAACCCCAGAAAGCGGTTGGACCTTCTTCTGCAATCACCCGAGAACACCGTCCACGAAGGGAAAATCAAGTTCAAGGCGAACAAAACACTGGATTCGCTCTACCTGTCAATTCTTCAGGAGGCTTTTGGCGACGACGATCCAGAGGATGACCCCAAGATCCGCTCAGTGCTCGGTGCAGTGATGCTCGCCACGAACCCCCTTTCTCCATCCACGATTGCTACACTCTTAGGATTCGACACTGAGGATGCATTTCCCCTTTTGTCATCGGTTCGCTCGCTTCTTGTTCTCCAGGAGGACGTCGATCACCCTGTCCAACCCTTTCACAAATCCTTCCCCGACTTCATTATAGATCCAGCCCGCTGTGTCAATCAAAGGTTCCATGTCTCTCCTCCTGATCATCATATGGAACTTCTGGTTGGCTGCCTCGAACTAATGAATCGAAGGCTGGAACAGAATATGTGCAAACTGCCGGATGGTGTTGTCAACTTCGAAATCGACAATTTGAAAGAGAGGACCGAAGAATACATCGGCCACGGTTTACTATATGCCTGCAGGTCGTGGCATAGACACCTAGTTGGCACGGCGCCCGCACGCCGGCCCGGAATCACATCTGTTCTGCACCGGTTCCTGGAGAAAAAGTTTTTATTCTGGCTAGAGGTGCTTAGCGTAATTGGTGCGGCGAGGGAAGCGATTGACGCATTGGTCGCGGCCGCAAAGTGGTTGGATGTACGTTGTCTGTGCCTGCCTAGTCTTCCCCAGAAATTCACCCACGCCAGATCCAGGCATCGCCAACTCGTGAACTTGTCAACGACTACTTTCGATTTGTCGCCGGATTCTTCGAAGTCATCAGCTCATCCGCTCCGCACATCTATCATTCTGCCCTCCTCCTCTCCCCCCGCACGTCGAGTGTGTACAAGCTACATGAACGGTACACCCGACCCTTGACGAGGGTCGTGCGGGGGTTGCCGGTCTCATGGGAGCCAGTTGTTGCGACCCAAAGGCATCACGATTTCGATTCCCCTCACGAGGTAGCGTGGTCACCATGTGGCAGGCTCATTGCGGTTGCCTGGTCCGCCTCCGAAACAATAGGAATTCTGGACGCAGTAACTCTTGAGCGACTCGACAACCTCGAGCACCCCGGAAATGGAACCCAGTGCCAGTGGCTTAGTTTCTCCCCAGACAGCCGCTTGATAACGCAATTCGATCGCTACTCGACAGCGGGACCCAGTGAGGTGTGGTGGTCCGGGCTCTCCAGTTGGGACCTCCAGACAGGTGGTCCGATTGGTACCATTCGCCCAGAGCTGCACGACTTCCCCGAAGAACCGTTCTCATCCACGTACTCCACGGATGGAGTGGTGGTCGCGGTTGCGTCTCGGTATCGAATTAACTCCACATCTACCTCTGTCTCCACCTATAATCTCCCCTCCAGGACACATATATATTCTCATCACATCCCGGAAGGACAAATTGTGGCTCCGATTTGGACTCAAGGCGAATGTCTCAGATTTGTTACTGTCAAGCCAGGGTACATTACCACGTGGGAGGTCGGCTTTACCTCAGTACACGCGCTGGCAGAGGTCGAGTCTTTACCCGCCCCAGATGACATCAACAATTCGAGGGCACTTTTGTTCCTTCCCTCTCTTTCCCGGCTCGCCTTTACCCTTACGGATGCAGTTTTGGTGTGGGGTGCTCGGGACTCCAAGCTTCTCTTAAAATTTCTTGGCATTCAGTCCACGGGGATGTCCTTCTCCCCCGATGGCCGTTTCCTTGCGTGCGGAGTCACCAGTCAAGAGGTTTACCTCTGGAAGGAGTCTCACACTGGCTACGCGCTTCATCAAAGAGTTGCGCTCAACGTGCCTTATGCTGTCAGACCACTTCTCTCTCCAAACGGAGAGTCAATTGTCGGGTTCGGCCAGACAACGATTCAGCTGTGGAACACAAAAGATCCAACCCCCTCCCTCTCCAGCGTCCAAACTCAATTTGTCGAGCGGAGCAACTACATCATGGAGTTTTCCCCGGATGGAGTGCTGGCGGCAGTCGCGCAATTGGAGGGAAATACGGTCACAGTTCTCGACCTCAATTCTGGTGATCCGCAGTTGATCATCGACACAGGGATGAAGGTCCTTTGTCTGAGGATTACTGGGAGCACCGTCGTTGTTGTTGGTGAGGGGAAGGTCGTAACTTGGAATCTACCCGCAGAGGGCCGTGCCATTAACACGAGGGCGAACGTCGATGATAGTTTTCGGACCACAACGTTCGATTACTTGCCACCTAGTTTCATGCTCCCTCGTGCCCCACCGAGACTCTACACCTCGGTATCCTCCGATTTGAACCGCATTGCCGTCGCAGAGGGTTCCGTGGGTTTGAGCATTTATGACGTAGCCAGCGGGAAGCATCTCGCGCGCGATCCCCGTGCAGAAGGGCCCATCCCATGGTTCACTCCGGACGGACGCGAGGTCTGGTGTAAAGGGCCCCTCCATCGCACCGTGGCAGGGTGGACAGTTATCGAGGATAACGAAACTGACCTCATCAGCCTTGAGCCCCTAGGACCGACTGCGCATCCAGCAGGAGGGCTCCCCTGGAATTCACCTCTCGGCTACGAAATCACGCCCAGTGGGTGGGTGATCAATCCTAGCGGGAGGCGGCTTTTATGGTTGCCTCACCATTGGAGAGCCTCTGAGGAGCTCAGGGTTTGGGGTGGCCGATTTCTTGGGTTGATGCATGATGAATTACCAGAGCCTGTCATCCTAGAGTTAGGCGAGTGACCGACAATGACCTCCCCTTCTTTCCAGCTCTCACTAGATATATACATCCACATTCTGCCGCCCTCCACTTACGTTCCGTTTCGTTCAAATTCTGATGTATTTCCCCGCGAACCCCACTACTAGCGCCACTAGTACTCATGTGCGTCGACAAACCACACCATTCTGATGCATGCATGCACGCACACAGCGAGAGGTTACCCTGATTGTTTGGGTCCCAGACAAATCCCCACGGGAGGAATTTCCAGAGCCAGATTCTGACTCTCAAGGGGAGGTGTTACGCGGTACGCGGGACCGCCGCCTGCAGGGGGGTTGCGGGTGGTTCTCTTCAGCCCTTCGTTGCTCAGTGCCGCCAGACGAAACCGAAAGTAAAAAACTGATCTAAATCGACAATCATCGTGCTTCTGGCTCTTGGGTGGTAGTCCGTGGTCACCGGGCGCCGCGTCGAGTCCAGTGGAGCTCTGAGTTTCGAGTTTCGGTCAGACTCCCTTTGGTTGCCGAGGGGTCTTTGGGATAGTACGCGTTAAACTTTTCTGAACTTGGGGCAGCGCTCGTTTGGCAAATAGCCCGGACGACGACGTGAAGGAAAATGAAGGCATCGAAGGAGGAGGGCGCCTCTGAGATCTGATATCCAAGGTCCAGCCAGATACCCAAGAATTCGAAGAGCCTGATATTACAAAAGTCAAGATTGCTTCTACCTTATCAGACACATGTCTAGTCTCAGTGACCGCCAAGAAAAACGTTCAGGAATAGGTTGAGATACCAACCAGTCAATCCCCAGATTTCCAATCGTCCATCGAATCCATCCACCTCGTCCTCGGGGCTCACAGCTATGTGCGACCATGCAATCCCAGGCGCCACGAGGTCCGTAACGTCGCACGCCCAGTATGGGGTGGACCCGCGGAACTGGCGCTCTCGGAGATGATGAGGGTCCGTGAGTCGATTGAGAGGGAGGTGGAAGACAGTGGGGACCTCAACTTGAGATAACGTCAGAGATGATAAGGGCGGCGAACGCAGTGGTGAGGTGTCGTCTATGCCCAATGTTGGTTTATAGGGTGTTTCGTGCAGGAACGCCTTCGCTGAGGTTACTCGGTGGGAGCGCAATCGGAACGCTTAGAGCTCACCACGTACGGCCAGACTCGGAGGCCGCCCAGCGACCGCGTTGGCGGACCGAGCCTTCCCAATATCTCAATCCTGTCTGCATCTATCCCAACCTCCTCCTTTGTTTCCCTCAGCGCGGCGTGTAAGAGGGATTCATCGGTCGGGT
>Ga0307516_10008024_pt1 | contig 12011 bp, 10 predicted proteins | sample 19_EM_MG_FD_203310 | JGI IMG/M metagenome (GOLD analysis project Ga0307516, IMG submission 203310) | Populus trichocarpa ectomycorrhiza microbial communities from riparian zone in the Pacific Northwest, United States - 19_EM | ecosystem: Host-associated > Plants > Roots > Unclassified | place...
CATCGCCTTGCAACGAGGTGGCGTTCACGCCCAGCGTGGCGGCCCAGTCGCGGTTGATGATGTGCGTGAGCGACACGCCGGCGCGCACGTCGCGCAACCCGGCACCGACCTGCGACACCGCATAGCCGCTGTTCGCGCTCTGCTCCGGCGTGATGCCGAAGTAGCTCTGCATGTAATCGCGGTTGACGTAGGTGGCCCCTACGCTGAAGCCCAGGTGCCACTGCGGCGCCAGCTGCAAGCCATGGCGTGCGCCCACGTCAACCACCAGGCCGTGGCGGTCATTGCCCGCGCCGTAGCGCACCGAGCTCGTGAGGGTCAAACTCGGCGAGGCCTGCCAGTTCAAAAAGGCGCCGGCTTCGGGCCGTGGATTGATGTTGCCCAGGCCTCGCAGCGCGCTGGAGCGGTCTTCTTCACGGCCGAGGTCGACGGCCATGCGCAAGCCGTACTGCCATTGCGGGTCGGACTTGAACTGGTAGCCCACGCCGGTGCTGAACCCTGCGAACCAGCCGTTGGCCCAGCGGTAGTCGATGCCCGGAAACGCGACCCAGCGGCGCTCATCGGAGCCCAGGTACTTGTAGCCGGCGATCACCGCCGCGCCGACACGGCCTTCGCCGCCCTCACCGCCCGAGTTGGGCAGGTTCACGGAATCCATGAACTGGGCGTGGGCGCAGGTGCCGGCAGTCAGCAGCGCGGCTGCCATCAAGAAGTGACGCGAGTTGAAGTTCATGGGTGTCGATCACGAGTGAGTGGGTTGGAAAGCGCGGCCAATGTAGCCGAGGCTTCCTGCCCCTCGTGTGACATTGCCTTTGGAAACGTCTCACGCCATCAGGCGAACCATCCACCACACGAAGAGCCCCAGCAGCGTCACCCACACCACGCCGACGAGCAGCACGCCCCACCACAGCTTGGGCAGTTTCTCGGTCGACAGCTCGGCGGCGCGCAGCTGCGCTTCCCACAGCGGCTTGGGCGTCAGCCGCGTCACCAGCGCGATGCCCAGCGGCACGATGACCAGGTCGTCGAGCTGGCCGAGCACCGGGATGAAATCGGGGATCAGGTCGATCGGGCTCAGCACATAGGCGAGCACCGCCACCGCCACGAGCTTGGCGCCGCGCGGCGTCTGCGGGTGCTTGAAGAGCTTCCACAGCGCGACCACGTAGGTGGCGAGCCGGGCCGCGTTGGCGGCGCGCAGCAGCTTGCCGACTTTGAAGATCATGAAGCGTTCCTTGTGAGGTGCGTGCGTGCCATGGCGCCCAGGGCGCGCACGCCTTTTTCGATTCTGGCGTCCCAGCCATAGCCCCCGCTCAAGCGCAGGCAATTGGTGTACTTTCCGCTGGCAGAAAACACCACGCCAGGGGCGAAGCAGATGTTCTTCTCGAGCGCCTGCGCAAACAGCCGCCGGCTGTCCACCGCCTTGGGCAACTCGAGCCACAGCACGAAGCCGCCTTCGGGCTGCGACACCTTGGTGCCTGTGGGGAAAACCTGCTCGATCAAGTGGCTCATGCGGCGCAAGGTGTCGGCAAAGGTCTGCCGCATGCGACGCAGATGGTGGTCGTATCCGCCGGAATCAAGGTACTCGGCGAGCGCAAGTTGCGGCAGCACCGGCCCGCACAGCGTCGACGAGAACTTGCTCTCCAGCACCCGCGCCATGTGGCGCCCCGTCGCGATCCAGCCCACGCGGTAGCCCGGAGCCAGCGTTTTGGAGAACGAGCCGCAGTAGATCGTGTTGCCGCTGCTATCCAGCGCGCTGAAAGGCCGCGGGCGTTCGCTGCCGAAGTGGATGTCGCCATAGACGTCATCTTCGATCAGCGGCACGCGGTGCTTGGCGAGCAGCTTCAGCACGGCGAGCTTGTTCGCCTCGGGCAGGGTGCAGCCAAGCGGGTTGCTGAAGCACGAGGCCAGCACGCAGGCACGCACGTCTTTCGATTCCAGTGCGTCGCGCAGCGCATCGACGGCAATGCCGTTGCGCGCATCGGTGGGCAGCTCGAGCGCCTTCAGGCCCAGCGCGCGCAGCACCTGCAGCAGGCCGAAGTAGCTGGGTGATTCGATCGCGATGGTGTCGCCGGGCCGCGCGACAGTGTTCAACGCCAGTGCCAGTGCTTCGGTGGCGCCGCAGGTGATGGCGATGTCGTCCGGCGACAGCGCCTGGCCCCAGCGCAACGCACGCCGCGCGATCTCGACTCGCAGCACCGCCTCGCCACGCGGCGGGCTGTAGGTGTTGTGCTGCAGGCCCTTCACGCGCGCCGCGCGCGCCAGGCAACGGTCGAGCTTGCCCGAGGCCAACAGCTGCGGGCTCGGGATAGCACAGCCCAGCGGCGCATAACGCGGGTTCGACGCGTGCTCCAGCATCTGCATCATCAAACCCGACAAGGCCACCTCGGTGGCTTGCGCCGGCGGCCGGCTCGTCGCAGGCACCGGCAACGCGATGGCCGGCTTGGCCACATAGAAGCCCGACTGCGGCCGCGCTTCGAGCACGCCGCGGTCTTCGAGCAGGCGATACGCCTGCAAGGCCGTCGTGAGGCTGGTGCGCTGCTGCTGGCTGATGTCGCGCAGCGAAGGCGCGCGCGACCCCGGCACCAGCGTGCCTTGCGCCACCAGGCCGGCGATCAGGTCGGCCAACACTTCATAGCGATAGCGGGAGGTGGCTTCCATGCGAACTGTTCTGGTGGCAATGACGGTGAATTGTGGCTGTTATCGCTGGGCATGGCGCGACAACATCGTGGCCATCGACACACCGCTGGAGCGACCCATGCCGCGATTCCCACGCAACGAAATCATCTCCCTGGTCGGCGAGGCACCGCGCTTCGATCTGGCCGAAAGCGTCGGTCCCAACCTGCGGGTTGGCGAGCTGCTCGGCGCGGGCTTCGACGACCTGTCGCTCGGCTACGGCACCGCGCCTGGCGACGCGGCACTGCGCCAGCTGATCGCCACGGCCCACGGCGTGGAGGCCGACGACGTGGTGGTCACCGTGGGTGGCATGCACGCACTGTTCCTGCTGGCCTTCACGCTGTGCGAGCCCGGTGACGAGGCCGTGGTCGCCGGCCCCGTGTTCCCGCTCGCGCGCAACGTGCTGACCACCGTGGGCGCCACGGTGCACACGCTGCCCTTCTCGTTCGACCGCGGCTACCAACCCGACCTGGCGGAGCTGCGCCGGCTGCTGACCCCGCAAACAAAACTCGTCAGCCTGGCGTCGCCGCAGAACCCGTCGGGCGTAGCCATTGCCGCCGCCACGCTGCGCGAGATCGTCGCGATGATGCAAACGCACGCGCCGCAAGCCTGGCTGGTACTCGACGAGACCTACCGTGAAGCGACCTACGGCGACGACACCGCCGCGCCCAGCGCGGCCACGCTTGGGCCACGCGTCGTCACCGTGGCCTCGCTCTCCAAGTGCCACGGCGCGGCCGGCCTGCGCATCGGCTGGGCCATCACGCGCGACGCCGCATTGCGCGAGCAGCTGGTCACGGCCAAGTTCAACACCGTGATCTCCTGCTCGGCGCTCGATGAGGCGGCCGCCGTGCAGGTGCTGACCCAGCGCGACCGCGTCCTCGGCGAGCGGCGCGAGCTGCTCGGCCGCAACCGCTCGCTGGTGGAGGCCTGGGTGGCCCGACACGCTGCACAGGTGGAATGGGTGCGGCCCGATGCCGGCGCGCTCTGCTGCGTGCGCCTGAAGCACGAGGCCTTCGACGATGCGGCGGTCGATCGCTTCCATGCACAGCTTTCCCGGCACGGGGTTCGGGTGGCGCCAGGCACATGGTTTGGGGAATCGGCGCGTGTGTTCCGCCTCGGCTTCGGCTTGCTCGGACCCATCGAGTTGCAGCAGGCGCTTGCTGCCGTCGCGGCCACGTTCAGCGCCGGGCACCCCAGGTTCGGCGGTACAGCCGCATGATCGGCGTGGCCGTGGAGCCATGAAGCAAGACCGACAGGACGATGGTTACCAACACGGCATCGGTGACCAGCGCCGTTTCCTGCGTGCCAGCGCCGTGCGCCATCGCATAGGCAAGGTAGTACATCGAGCCGATGCCGCGTACGCCGAACCAGGCGGCAAGCCTTCGCTGCGCCCCGGTAAGCGGCAACCACAAGGTGGTGACATAGATGGCGATGGGCCGGACGACGAAGATCAAGCCCACAGCCACCGCCAAGCTCGCGGCAGTGAACGCTGCACGCTGCACCAGGCTGCCGATGAGCACCATCACCGTGAGTTCGGCGAGCTTCTCGAGGTCGAGCGTGAAGTCGAGCACCGCCTTCGCCATGTACGCCGAGGCCTGCGCCGGCCGGGCCGAAGCCGGCGGGCCGACGTCGGACACCGTGGCCGACTTGGGGTCGGGCGCAGGATCGGCGGTCTTGGCGTTGGGGTTGTCCTTGCGCTCCACGTGCCTCATGGCAAGACCGGCCGCAAATACTGCGAGGAAGCCATAGGTCTGCATCGAGAGTGCAAGTCCATAAGTGAGCGCGATGAGACCGAGGGTCAAGAAGCTTTCCATGCCGAGCGCCTGCTCTTGTTCGCGGCGCAGATAGACCACGGCACGGCTGAACAAAAAGCCCAGCAACCAGCCGATGCCCACGCCCCCCAGGATCGCCCACAGCACGTCCACACCCCACCAGCGCAGCCCCTGGGGCCCGAGCTCATGCAAGCCCAGCAGGCCAAGCGCCAGCATGACGAAGGGAAAAGCCGCCCCATCGTTCAAGCCACCCTCACCGGTGAGGCTGAAGCGCAGGCGGTCCCGGTCGAGGCTGTGCTGCACTTGCACTTCCGAAGCGAGCACGGGGTCGGTGGGGGCAAGCACTGCCGCCAGCAGCACAGCGCCGCCCAGTGACAGCCCGAGACCCACGCCGATACCCACGAGCATGCCGATGGTGAGCACCATCGCCACGCTGGCCATCAGCAGCGGCGTGCGCCAGAGGCGGTCGCCAAGCGGTGCGCGCAAGCGCAGGCCTACGGCAAACAGGGAGATCAGCACCGCCCCTTCGCTCACTCGCTCGAGCAAGCGAGCGTCATCGGCCAGCCGCAAGTTCAGCAAACCATAGACCTCGGGGCCGAGCAGGTAGCCGGCCAGAAGGTACAGCGCGGCCGCGCTCACGGGCAATTCCTGTCGAAGCGTATCCGTGAGGCCGATGACGATCAGCAACACGCCAACGATCAGGCACCAGGTGATGAACATCAGCGGGGTGAGGAGGCAACAAGGTCCATGACCAAAGCACCATAGCAGAGGCGCAATGCCGCGAGCGGCGCGCGGGCACGCTCCCGAACTCGGTCCCTTGGCCTCATGAATCCGGTCCGCAACGCACCTCATTCGAGTGGGGTACCACCCCGCGCTCCCTAAGGGTGGGGATATGAGTGTGGAATCGCAGACCTATAACCAGCAGATGCGTCACCTCGGCATCGCAAGATCATGGGCCTGGCAGGCCAGAAGCTTCGCGCTGCTGGCTGCGACAGCGCTCCTGTCAGCCTGCGCCGGCATCGGCGGCGCCGAATGCGGCAGCCTCACGCACACGAACTGCGCGCTCGATCCGGTGCGGGTCGCATCGAACTCGCCGGCATCGGCCGCGCCTGGCAATACGCCCACCAAAACGCGCGCCACCTTCTCGGTCGGCGGCGAGCGCGGCAACCCGCGCGTGCTGATGCTCCTCGCGCTGTCCGGCGGCGGCTCGCGGGCGTCGTACCTCTCGGCCGCGACCATGCTGCAACTGCAGGCGCTGTACCCCGATGTCGACCTTTTGAACGAAGTGGACGTGATGTCGTCGGTCTCAGGAGGCTCCGTCACGGCCGCGCTGTACGCCGCGTCGCGCGACACCTCGATCACCTCCGAGGCGCTCGCGGCCGTGCTGCCGGCCACCATCGAATACACGCCGCTCGCGTCACGCATCAAGGTCGACCGGGAGCGCAATGAACTGCGTTGTTCGGCGCCCCTGGAGCCCGATGAGGTGGCCTGGCTCACCACCCGGCTCGAACCGTTGTCGGCCGAGTTGCGCCGGCTCGACAACCTGTGCCGCCAGGCCCCACTGAGCCACCTGCGCGACTGGGAGAAGACACCGGTGCTCGGCCTCGCGAGCCGCGACTACCTCATGCGCTGGTTCGGCAACTGGTTCTGGCCCTCGAACGTGGTGCGCTACTGGTTCACCGCCTATGACCGCGGCGACATCATGGCGCAAACGCTGGCCGACAACCTGTACGGCACCCGCTTCATCGGCAAGGACCTGAGCATCGGCGAGCTGAATCCGACGCGTCCCTACCTGCTCATCAACGCCACCACCGCCGCCGACCAGGACGCACCCGGCATCAACGCCGCCGACGAATACGCATTCGGCAGCGTGTTCACCTTCACCGAAGAAGACTTCCGCGACCGCATCAACTCCGACATCGGCCGCTACTCACTGGGCCGCGCGGTGATGGCGTCGTCGGCCTTCCCGCTGATCTTCCCGAACCAGACGCTGCAGGACTACCGGCCGCCCGCACTCGAGCGCTACTGCCAGGACAACCGGATCGGCGAATTGCAGTGCACCGACAAGCAATACCTGCACGTGTTCGACGGCGGCAACTCAGACAACCTGGGCCTGAAGTCGATCAAGCGCGCGCTCTTCCAGATGGAGGCCGAAGGCAAGCTCACGCACGACCGAATCATCGTGCTGCTGGTCGACGCCTTCACGCGCCCGCACGGCGCGAGCCGGCTCAGCTCCGACCCGCGCGGCGCGGTGGGTCTGCTGCTCGATGCCAACGTCAGCGACGCGGTCGACGCCCTGCTGCAGAACAACCGCGCCAAGCTGCTCGGCGAATTCGACTCCGGCCACCTCCGCTGGACCGACGGCGACTGCAAGCCCGAAAGCCGCGAGCTGCCCAGCACGCTGTGCACGGCCCTGAACGAGCGCGGCCACCCCGACCTCGACCTGACGCAGCGCCTGGTCTTCTATCACTTCGGCTTCGACGACGTGGCCCGTGCGAATCCACAGGGCGCCGGCCTCAAGCGCAAGCTCGACGCGATTCCCACCTCGTTCAAGCTCTCATCGGGCGACGCGCAGCTGCTGGACGAAGCGGTGCAGACCGTCATCACACCGACCAACCCCTGCCTGCAGCAGATCCATGCGTTGGTGCTGGCCGAACGTGCAGCGCCAGGGGCTGTGCCTGATGCACGCACGGTCTGCCGAGAGACCGAAGGCCCGCGCGCCAAGTGAGCAGCATGCTTCGGACTGTTCGAAACAATGGGTGCCTCGCATAATCAAATCCATGGAATCGCCACAGTTCGCAGACGAATTTGGCCGCCTCCACCGCGAGGTGTACCGGGTAGCCGTCAGGCGCATCGGTTCCGGCCGCGAGCAGCTCTCGGCCGGAACCACCCACGCGCGCATGCAAGCGCATCGGTCTCACTAATGGGGCGCGAGGCGCGGGGCCTGTGCACGATCGGCTCGCACACCGAAGCCGTGAAGGCGCTGCTCGAATCGACAGAACTCGTCGTGCGAGGCGACTCGCTGAAACACCGGTTCGCCATCTCTGCCTTGAGCGGCGTCGAGGTTCAAGGCAACGCATTGCGCTTCCAGTGTGCAGGCGAACGAGTGGCGCTGGAACTCGGCGCTGAAGAAGCGCAGAAGTGGTTCAAGAAGATCATGACGCCGCCGCCTTCGCTCGCGTCGAAGCTGGGCATCGGCACAGACGCAAAGGCCTACCTGCTGGGCTGCGCTGAGGATGCGGCACTGGCCGAAGCGCTGGCCGGCGCGAGCACGACAGGCGCAAGCGATGCGGCTGTGCTCATTGCCATCGCCCTCGACGACGAGGACCTCACGCAGGCCATCGCGCGGCACGCCGGCATGCCCTGCCGCGCGATGTGGGTCGTGCACCTCAAGGGCAAGGCCGCCACGCTGGGCGACACCGCGATACGCCAGCGTCTGCGAGACAGCGGCTACATGGACAACAAGACCACCGCCGTGTCTGACCGCTTCACGGCGACCCGCTACGCCAAGCGCTGAACCGCGCGAGCCGCTTCACTCTGCGCCGCACTACGCGCGGTGCGCGAAGCAGGTATTTCCATCAGTGATTTCACACTTGATGTGGCGGAATGCCCCTTGCCATGATGAAGCTCAACGGGCAGCGAAGACGGACGGGCTTGCGTGACACCTTGTGCCGTCTCTCGACAGGCCCGCTGCCGAAAGGAGCATGCAATGAGCACGCAACTGAACGCCATTTTTCAGGGCTTCGATCTCTGCCCTCATGATCGTCTGGCCGAGGAGATGGTGAATCAATCTCCGTTCATGTTCGAGCACCCTCTCGCGTACCACGCTCTGTTCGACATCGGGCGGCTTGCACGGCTTTCCGAGGTCGCCATTCAGAAAGGGAGCGGCGACCAGTACCTCAGTGCTGAAGAACGGCAGCTGAACAAGAGCGAGCGAACCCAGCGCATGCTCGACAACATCGCTGGGCTGCACAAAGGCCAGCACTGGCTGAAGATCTCTGCCGTCAACACGCTGAGCACAGAGTTCGACGAGTTGCTGCAGGCGTTTCTCGGCCAAGTCGAGGCCATCACCGGGTGGCCCGTTCGCGCGAACATCACGTGGGCCGGGCTCGACGTGTTCATGAACTCACCGAACCTGCAAGTGCCATATCACTTCGACCACGACAGCAACTTCCTGATGCAGATCAGGGGCGAGAAGGATGTATGCCTCTTCGACCCCAACGACCGAGCGGTGCTCACCGAGGCGGAGATTGAGGACTACTACCGCGGCAACAAGCTCGCAGGCCGCTACCGCGCTGAGCTCAACAGTGTCGGCCAGCGCTTTCACCTGACACCCGGCCGCGGCGTGCACCACCCGCCGCTTGCGCCGCACCTCATTCGCAATGGCAGCGAGGTGTCGGTCAGCGCCGCTTTCTATTTCATCTTGCCGGGCCAGGAGAGGGTCGCCCGCGTTTACCAGATCAACCACTTCTTGCGGAAACTAAGGTTGCGCCCGCGCCCGCCGGGGCAGTCGCGGCTGTCGGACTGGGCCAAGTACGCGGCGATGGAATCCCTCTCCAAACCGCACCCGCGCACCTACGACGAACGCTTGTATTCGGGCGTCAACCGAGTCGCGTCAGCGCCGAAGATGGTGAAGCAGGTCGCGCAGTTGCTGCACCGGCACTGAGCGCGTTCGATGAAGCCGCGCGAACGGCGCGTCGATGAGCCTTTTGCGCAGGTGCCGCAGACCACAGCAGCATGATGAGCGCGAGCACCGGCAGGTTCTTCACCAGCGGGCCGCAGTGGTCGATGGTGAGTTCAGGCATGTTGAACGCCGCAGTGGCGGTGTAGCCCAGCACTGCCGCCACTTGCAGCGCCAGCACCCAGGGCAACGGACGCCGCAGGATCAGCAGCCCCAGCGAGACGTTGAGGCTGCAGGAGAAGACCAGTGCGGCCAAGCCCCAGCGGCCTTCGAATCCGCAGCGCTCGAGCAGCTTCAGCACGCCGGACTCTTGCGGCAGCGCGGCACTGATGAGCGCGGTGTAGAGCCACATGAAGGCGAGCGAGCCACGCGCCATGGCCGCCATTGCAGGGCTCAGGTGCACGCGCAGATCGATCAGCGGTTCGGGTGCACTGATGGTGAGGCCCTGCGCCAGCTGAGTCGGCAGGCGGCCGAGCAGGCGCGCCGCGGCGTTGTCAACAGGCACGCTGCCACGATCGAGCATGCGGATGGTGTCGCGGCAGAACACCTTCTGCGGAAGCGCCTCGGCCAGCCATGCCATCGCGTGCATCAACGGCATGGGCATCGGCAGCCACAGTGCGTCGCCCAGGCCGAGTGCGGCGCGGTACTGGGCAAGCATCTCGCGGTAGGCCAAAGGCCGCGGCCCGCCGAGTTCGAACACCTCGTTCACCGGGCTGTTGCGTTCGATCAGTTGCGCGATCGACTCGGCCAGTTCGTACACGTGGATCGGATGCACCTGCTGCAAGCCGCGACCGGGAAGCGAGATCACTGGCAGGCTCGCCAGCGTGGCGAACAAGGCAGCGCTCTGGCTGCTGGGGCCATAGACCAGCGAGGGGCGCAACACTGCCCAGTCGACGGGCAGCGAGGCCAGCGCATCGTCGGCCAGCAGCTTGCTGTGCAGGTAGGGAGTGCTCAGAGTATCGGCATCACCGCGCACGCCCAGCGCGGAGACTTGCACGACGCGCTGAACGCCTGCCAGCGCGGCACCGCGAAAGAGCTCGACCGGACCTTCGGTGTGCACGCGCTCGAAACTCTGGCTGCGCGACGCCATCAGGATGCCGACGCAATTCACCACCACGTCGACGCGCTCGGCACGCAGCCGTGCCGCCCACGCGTCGGGGCTGCGTGCTTCCATGTAGTCGACATGCATCGCATGGCGCCCATCGACCGCGCTGCGCGCGCCAGCCACCACCGCATGGCCTCGCGAGCGCAGTGCATGCACCACCGCCTGCCCCACACAACCTGTCGCACCGCAAACGAGAACTCTCATGATGGCCTCCGGCCGTGATCGTCGATGTTGCAAGCGCCTGCTGCGCACTCGCGCATGCGTTGGGTCAGCCGCCGAGCGCGGTAGCTCCGAATCGCGTTGATCAGCGGCGCTGCGGCGCTGGAGATCGGCTGGCGGTGCCGCGCAAAAGCGCGATAGCCGGCTTCCGAGAACGCACGCAGCGGCCCCCATGCAGTGGGCCGAAACACCCAGCCGAGCCCCACCGCTTCGTAGGCCAGGCGCAGCACCTGCACGCCACTGATCACCTGCCCATCGGCGCGGCGCGCGTGGATCTCGGCGTTCATCGCGGCGAGGGTGGCGCCATAAGGTGCAGGGTCGAAGCCCGGCTCAGTGATGTTGACGAACTGAAGCTTGCCCTCGTGGTTACGCGAGCGCAGGTGATCCATCTCGAGCGAACACACCGCGCATTGCGCGTCGTACAGCAAGGTGAGTGGGTAGACAGCGCTCATGATCCCTCCAGTAATTTCAGTCAAAACAGAAATATTCAGTCAAAAAAATGGGCCGGTTCATGGGCCCAGCAGATGGGGCGGCGTGATGTCGGTGTCGGCGGCCTTGGGCTGCGCTTCAGCCGCGTCACGGCCCAGCAACTTCTTCACCTTGGCCCCGAGCTTGAGCACCTTGGACAAGGTGTCGGTGTCGAGCCGCAGCATCTCGTCGCTCCAGGCGGTGAGGGTCTGCAGAAACTCCAATGTTTCGCGCATGCGCAGCTTGGCTTCGGCCGGGTCACGGCTGACGGCCGGGTCAGCCAGCAGCTGGCTCAGCACCTCGATGGTGGGCGCGATTTCGCGCCGCTGCCGCTCGCGCACGATGGTGCGGAACAGCTCCCACACATGGGTCGAGGTTTCGAAATGGTCACGCCGGTCACCGGCGATGTGCACCAGCTTCACCAGCTTCCAGCTCTGCAGCTCGCGGATGCTGTTGCTCACATTGGAACGAGCCACGCCGAGGGTGTCGGTGATCTCTTCGGCATGCATCGGGCGGCCGGTGATGTACAGCAGCGCATGGATCTGCGCGACGGTGCGGTTCACACCCCAGCGGGTGCCCATTTCGCCCCAGTGGAGGACGAAGCGGGAGAGGGTTGGGGAGAGGTCCATGGGGTCACTTTATGGTTGTCGTTTGTTTCTGTCAATACAGAAATTTGTGGATTCTGGCTTGCTTTGTCGGTGCGGTGTTCACTGGCGCGAGGCCGCGTCGGGATGTGCCCCCGACAGGGCAGTCCCTTTTCTTTGCTTCGCCAAAGAAAAGGAACCAAAAGAAAGGCGACCCGACGGTGGCGGTCCGGCTGCGCCGGACTGCACTGCGGTGCTCGGTGTATGGGGCCTCGCGCCCAACTCGCTTTGTTCGCTGCGCTCACGCCGCTCAAACAAACGTCGCGAAGTCAGTTGTGGATGCGCGCTGTCGCGCGCGGCCCCAAACCCCTGCGCTCCTCGACGCCACCCACGGGGACCCGAACACCAGATTCGCCTCGCTTCGCATCGACTTGATGATGCGTCGCTTCGCTCGCGCCGATGCGAGCGAGTTTGGACAGGGAATGTTGCGCAGCAAACGACCGTATTGCTCTTCGGGC
>Ga0307516_10008025_pt1 | contig 12010 bp, 7 predicted proteins | sample 19_EM_MG_FD_203310 | JGI IMG/M metagenome (GOLD analysis project Ga0307516, IMG submission 203310) | Populus trichocarpa ectomycorrhiza microbial communities from riparian zone in the Pacific Northwest, United States - 19_EM | ecosystem: Host-associated > Plants > Roots > Unclassified | place...
AGAGTGTCACAAATCCCTTGGGTTGAGCTTCTGTAGGACAAAAATGCGAAAATTGGTGCTCCCCAAGAGCAGTCTTCCCTTGAGTAGTAAGGGGAAGGTTCTGTACTCTATAAGGGCTCCTAAGAATGGTTCTAGAGCACTGTTTCATCCGTGTTTGTTGCAGGATAGCAGGGAAGTGAAACGTGAGTAGCGGATTCGACGTGTCCAGGGAAGCGAGATGAATGATGGAGGGAGATGGATGTGACAGGACTCTGGGATGAAAGGACCATATGAAGAGGACTCAGGAGACACAGAGATGACCAGGTATGAATCTTCAAGTCTAACGATAGACTTGAGGTGACCAAAGTACGTGCATGACACAGGACTGACGAGGAGAACGCACTGACCGAGAACAAGAGGGACTGAGGGAGCAGGCTGGGAAGATATGTGCCAGGCAGTGCACAGGAACTCAGGGAGAGGCTGTCCCAAGAGCAGGACGTAGTTGAGGTCTGCTGCAATAGCAGAGAATTGTTCCACAGAAAATGAGGACTCCATAGTGACTGATGAAGCAGGTGTCTGGATTGCGGGTGGAATATCTCTGTGGGAAATAATTGGATTTATGTCGGAACTTGACAGGCAGATAGGCCACGGTCTAGGCTCCATGATGGTATAGTCACGTGCCTGATAGCTTCAAAAATGACAGAGCTATTCAAAATATCGGAATGCCGGCACTGGGCACCTAAATTTGACATTTGGGCACTAAAATTGATTCTTCTTTTTCTCCTTTGTTTCTCAATTGTTTCTTCTGCTTCTTTGGTTGCTCTGGTATGGGAGTTGGACTGCAGAAGCTTGCATTCCTCTCTCATACTGAAATGGTCATTAATCTTTTGGATTCTTCTGCTTCTTGGCGGTTCTTGTGCAAGGGATAACTGCTAGACGTCGGCAGTCATCTCTTGCTCCAGGATAGTCATTCTTGTGCGATAGATGGCTACAACGAGCTTGTATTCATCCTTCGCATAAGGATAGTCTTGACTTTGTGTGATATGGATAGCGAGGGCTGTCTGTATCCCTCAAGTTGGGACAATCTTTCAACACATCTTGGGTGTGTTCTTCGCATTAGTTTCATCAGCTAACTGTCTCCATGTCCACAGTACCAAACACATTTGGTGTGTGACACCGGAGTAGACCCGGACTTGACACACGAACAGGTTACTTCCCAACTAAGTGCATGGTTCCCTCAGGTCTTTGAGTGCCTCAACAAGAAATCCTCAATATCTCTGTGTGACAAACCACTGTGGAGGCTTTTACTGAAGGAAGGGTAGACCTTTTCTGTTATTGAAATCATAAGACCATGTGGATCCAACCTCTTTGCAAACAAGGGAAGGCAGAAAGCCTGTGTTGATGATTGTCAACTCTGGTTTGATATGCCATTTTTCTCTAGCTAGTCATTAGAATTTGATGACTATATATTACTATTCCCAACAGCATCTATAATAACTGGAACACTCAATATATTGTCATTGGATCTGATTCTGATTTCGAGAGAAAGAGCAAGGAAGGTACAGACAATGATAAAGGAGTCAACAATGAAATTGCTAGCTCCCTGGTGGACCTGACATTGGATTGAATGGTGCAACATACCCCCAGCACTCAGCAGAGTAAGATTTGTTTCTCATGATATCACTATCACTCACATTTGAATATAGAGAAGGGGGCTCATATCATCCTGTCATTGCCTGAATCATCCTCTGGTCAACAAGTTCCCTACAAGAAGATCAGAGATGGTTTGTCAAATTGTTTCTGCACTGTCATACTGATTTTATCCTTTCATCTCAGGAGCATCTCAAGCAGTTCCCCTTTTTCTAACACCTGCCATTCCCAAGCAATCACTTGCTGATGTTTTTTGGTGCATTTTTGTTGGCTGATATATCTATAGCACTAACTCAAAATGCAGCTGCCCCCCCTACATTCTCATTTGTCAGTATCCCAGGTACCTCGTGTTATTACAATCAGTGAGGATGGCATGATTCTGTGCCACCATCTCCCCCACAATGATGTTGATGTACCATCCCAAATAAATTCTTAGGATGCCATGCAATATGTGATCACAACATTGGATCTTGAAACCATCATCTAATCCTTTCATTGAGTTCTGGTTTTACATGTGCTAACCTTTATGACACTTTCACAGTACAAATTCTTTGGCTTGAAATGTACTGGCAGTATTTGGAATGAATTTGTTTGATGCTGCTACTATATCAACAAAGTTAGCTTCTACAATATCAGTTCCCTTTGGTTGAGAGGGCTGGCTCACCATCAATGAATGGCTTGGATATCTTCTGAAAAGTTGAAGCATGCTTGGATGCTGCTCACATTAGGCAGGTTTTGTGTCAATTCAGATGGACACATCCACATGATTTTCTCCAGTTAGTGTATGATTTACTTGCTTATCAATGACTTTATGGTTTGTTATGCAATTGAGTGCATAAGGGGCAAATAGTTTATCAGTGTGGATGATACTATATAATGGTTAGTTTTCCAACAGTCAGAAAGTTATAAGTTATACATATGCATCATAATTTTGTGACATGTATCCTTCTGCAGGTGCACAGTCTACAGTATTGAAAGTTAGCAATCACAAGGAAGATCTAGGTGATATTCAATTTCCTCACATGAAAATATTAGCAAGAATAGTAGATTGTATAGGAAGAGTGGCTGATCTTGAACACCTCCTTAATATGTCATTACAGGTAGGTTAGCTTCAGCAATCATGGTATAGGTTAGAATAATAACATCCCTAGGTAGAGCAGTGGTAAGCAAGTTTCAAGATAAAGTGAAAATGTTTAGAACCTTTATGTTATGCACATTATGCTCCTCATCAGAGTCTTTTCTTTATATCTTCCTCAGGGATCACAGCATACCAGGTGATAGAAATGGAAAGAGAAGATTGGTTTTCCCTAACAAGCCATCTATTCTCTCTATCAATTAGAGTTTGAGTCATAACACCCAGTGCATTGGCCTAGTTTGGTTGTAAGGATGCTATCTAATGCAATTTTTCAAAATATTATAGTGTATTGGATGCTGAGTGCCCATATTGCACTCTACTAGCAAATATCTTGACTACAAGGGATCTGATCACACACTCTCTTAATCAGTCAGGCATGAGCAGGCTGGATGACCATGGTCACCTGAAAACATGCACTGTATACCTAAGCAGGGAAGGGGTAAAAAGAGACAGAGGGAATACTGGGGATCTAATAGGTCCTGGGGGAGGGGAAAGAGGAAAGGGGCTTGTGCTACCAACACTCCTCAAGGAAGGAATGGAAAATATTTAAGATGGGTTGAAGAATCCCCAATCCAAGGTTAGATGTGGTCAAGCAAAAACCTTTCGCATCATAGTTTTTTGTTTTGATCACAACACTAGTAAATCTTCACCAATTGCTTAGGTAAGATTTGTCATGACTGTGTGATACCTTTGAACTCTGCAAGGCCCATAGTCTGTTGTAGGCTCAAGTCTGATGATTGGACACCTCCAATACTATGTATCCATCTCAGCTCCAACAATTGATGCTTTGTCTCCTTTTAGTATATAGTTCTGCACTTATGCCTCCAGTTATTGTATGTCCCTGTTCCCATTCTGTTCCTTTTTCCTTTGTCCCCATTTTAGATTAGATCTGATGATTCATAGCTGTGCTCCATTAACCTTTTGATCCATCATTCCTATCACTGATCTCCATTCCATGTATGTTACTCATCTGTTTGTCATCCGCAGACTCTTAGCTATGTCTCTCCTCCATTTCTCAGTTACTGTACATTGATGTAAAGTATAAGTACTCCACATGCTGAGGGGATTGTCCCTCAGTTCAAATATCAGCTTAAATACTTAACTCACCTCTGTCCCCCTCCGTCTCCTCTGCCTTCTGGAAAACTCTGACCTTTGTTAGACCTGTCTCTCTGTCCCTTTGTCCTCCGAAATTGAGATGACCCTAGGTGAAGACACCAAGGACCCTACTACCAAGAGACTCTGACGAGGAAAGGATGCAAGCACTAGAGCAATAACCCAAGATGAGCTCAAATGGAAAGCCTCTGGGTGCTGGATTGCACTGTATATATACTACTACACACGAGGGCTACACAAGGCTATCCATGAGGCTACATACTGTGCAATGCTATGTTAGTGATGTCATAGTGGGGCTAAGGCTATGTGGGATGACATCAAGGAAGGCAGCATGTACAGCATGAGGCACAGGTCTAGACTAGGTAGATAAGATATGGCTGTATACTAAGGTAAGATAAGATAAAAAATTGATCTGTTACAGAAATACAAGGACACAGGTATTGCAAGGGCATAGCACATACACTGAAGCCAAGTCCTCAACACCTCCACATCACCTCTGCCTGTCATCAACATCCCTTTGTACTTATCTCCACTCACATTGGAGTTCATTGGAGGAACCAGTTCTGACAAGATTGCTACTGGATTTGTATAATTAATGGCTATAACTTGTAGTAAGACAACAAAGCAGAAAAATAACATGTACAAATAGCCCCTATTTATATATAGTCCAATATTCGTCATCCAAAATTTGACCCCTGATTAGCTGATATTGTGTGGTGTTGACTACCAAAATTGCAGAACCCTGATTAGCTAATATTGTGTAGTGTTGACTATCAAAATTGTGAACCCCTGGTTACTTAATGTTGTCTACTGATCACAAGGGCAGACATTGGAATGTTGTATGGGACAGCTCACACCCTTCAACTAGTGTTTTAAAGTCTGGTTGTGAACCAATAAAAAAACTGGCAACTGAACTGGACTGGTACCAGTTGCAACAGGACTGTGGTTGCCAGTCTGGGGGTTGGGCAATCAGTGCAGTTGTGGTTGCCATAGCTTGACCCAAGATCAAAAAACCAGTTGCAACCAGTTTTTTGTGAAAGACCAAAGTACAGGGGCATCATGCTCAAAAGGTGCTTGGTTTGTATATTTTGATGATTAAATAGCTATGTTATAAATAATTCATGATCTAAATACTCAAAAATGTGCAAAATGTGCAACCTGTCAAAATGTGCATTTTTGATAGTTTAAAAGCCCAGTTATCAATATTATTCATTAACACATGGTCTAAATAAATAGTGAAAAGCACACAATGTGCAAATTGACAGGTTGCTCATTTTGTGAATTTCTGATGGTTTGAAAGCTCAGTTATTGATATTATTGATAATACATGGTCTAAATAGTCAAAAATGCACAAAATGAGCACCATGTCAATTTGCATGTTTTTGAGTCATAAGTACAGATATTATGAAAGATTATGAAAAACTGGTTGCAACTGCTCCATGCAACTGTACACAACCAGTTTCTATTGGTTCAGTTGCAGTCCTAAAATCTGAAAGCTCTGCAACTGGTTGTGGTCCAATTGCCTCCAAAGAAGGGCAAAAAACCAAACCACACTGGACTTTAAAACTCTACCTTCAACACATACATTGTTCTGTCAAGAAGCAGTGGGAAAATTACCATCCCACTTCTTAGAGGCCTTGATCACAAATCCCAGTGAATATTTACACAACAAGGACAAAAAAACAAGACTACATTGGGAAATATCTGTCAAGTCTGGTCTACTCTGGAAGGGGTCCAGTCAAGTCCAGATGAAAGTGGATGAAGAAGGAGGGCAGAGGCTGGACAAGTGATTAGTCTATGCATTTTGAGCTTCAGAACCTGGCAATGATACTTGGGTGGTGATAGATTGTGGGATACTAATGACCTGGGATAACATGTGTATATGAGAGAATGTAATGTGTATGGAAGTGTGAACTACTTTGGGACTTGAGTGAAAATCTGAAGGTTTTTCTGGTGCTAAACTGGACCCAAACCTGTTGGGAAGAGTGAGCTGTGATCCCATGTAAAGTAGGAGTAGGCAATGCTTCACAGTGAGCTTGAAAACCCTGATAGTAGGGGCATGTAGTCACTCTGGACTGATGGCTTATCTTACAGGGGGAAGAATGTACTGTCACAAATTGTCCAGGATGACTTGGCTTTGGAGGAATGGTGCTAAAATGAGTGCATAGTGTCTGAGGTATAAGGTGAATGATTTGCTAGACCATTGCCCCATTGTTTTTACAACATCAAGAAGGACCCCTTTAAGTAGGTAGAAGAGTGTCCTCCACTGCAAGCATTTCTCAATGTTTCATGACAAAACATTGTAAAAAAAATAGAAGAAAGAGATACTCTTTTATTTGCAATTTTGTTTAACACAAAAGACAAATATTATACAGCATAATCTTTGTCATTTTTATCTCAAGACATGGTTTGAGACTATTTCTTATATCAGGGCAGTAAAAAATTTAATCTTTTTCTTCTGCCTATCCTTTGCAAAACAAAATGAAGAGAACACAATATAACTTTTCTTGTATTTAGGGACTAAAAACCATAATGTTCTGTGAAAAAATATTGTGAATCACATACATTATATACTCAATAAAAAAAACCTATAATTACAAGGTATATCCTAATAAATGCTACTCTAGATAAACATCCCTTGTTCTGGCCATAAACATTACATGCATAACATCATTTTATTGCACAAATCATTTTTTTTTAAACTCAACATGTTTATGGCCAAAACATGGAGAATGCATTTTCAATGTTTTTTGTTGAAAAATCATGTGTTGATATGGATACCTGTGAGACCCAACTATCTAAACATGGACTGCCTTAAACATGGTGGTGAGGAAGACACCTAGGTAGCTAGTGGAATAGTGATTGTTGTCATGCTGATGGGTGGGGCTGTTGACATTTGTCAACAGGGGTGGTGGCAGTGCTGGTGCTGGAGGAACCATAGTTGCCATGCTGGTGGTGGGTAGGGCTGTTAAGTTGTCATTGCCTGGCTGGTGGGGCCATCAACATCTTCATCATGTGGAGGGCACAAGGGATGTCAGATACATGGACAGACATGGTGTGAATCATGACAGCTGGAAAATAAGATTATGGAAGCTCACTGTGTTAAGATTCCCAGTCCCTACAGTACCATTTTCCTTTATACTTAGTATGGACACACCGAGCATTCCTTACATAATCATGGTCATTCTTTATAGGATGTTTTCTTTCATTTCATACCTCAGTCTCTGTTTGCACAGAAGTACTGAGGTAAGACTACTCTACACACTCATTTACTTTGATACTGACCCATGTAGTCTTTTGTAACTCTTGTCTAGTGTTGAGCTGCGCCAGTTCACCTCACAAATCACTGCAATGATTACTGCTGGAAGGCCAGTTGTTACTAGTTAACTAAGAGCTGGTTGTCATGATCTTGGCCAAAAGGTCCTTGATGCCAGCTGGTGTGGGGGGCTGATGCAGATGAGGCAGGTGATGACATAGAGTATGTTGGCAAGGGAGTTTCTAGGGATGAACTGAGTGAGGGCTATGTGTACAACATTGATGATACTCACCCTTTGTGATGATATGGTGGTGGTGGCTGTTCTTGTCATTGTGTTCAGGTGGTTTGGCTGTTCTTGTTGTGCAGGTAGTAGGCTGTAGCCATCATTGTCATGTGAGTAGCATGAGGCAGCATGGTGGGAATGGGGACTGGAAAAGAAATTTGAACATGTTCATGTTGTGATTACTAATCAGCTGCACTCACAAATTGCATGGGTACCATATATCTTTACAGGTTGTCCCCTTCATGTTCCTTATTGGCACCTGAATTCACTGTCCAGATTATCTTGACATAGGCAAACAAGCCCATCATGGGCATAGTCTCTGTGATATCCACAAATTTACCCTCTGAGACACATTCCTTGACTGGAGTCCCTGTCTGGATGTGAGTCCAAAACCCATGTAGCAACATACATGGACAACAAGGTATACAGCACCTAGAGTCCAGTGTCAGTAACTGAAGAGCAGAAACACTGGACTCTACAGGGTATGTGCGCTTCTGAGTAAACAAAGTTGCAGCAATTACAGCAGCCAAAGATTTCCTTGAAATGGTGCACATCCAACATAATGTGCACATTATTGGCTGAATGTCTGATGCCAGCGGAGAGTGTGCTCCAAGAACCCCCATGCAGAATGGCCACACCGAGCGTTTAGAGTGCACTCTCATGGACAAAGCTGAGTCTATGCATCATCAAGCCTACATTCCTGACTCCTGGTGGGAATTTGTGTTCACTCACACAACCCACATTTACAGCCATACTCCAGTAGCTCACCTGCAATGGTGCACCCCCCATGAAATGCTTAAAGGGGAGATGTCTAACATCAACCACCTTTGTGTGTCTGGCTGTGGAGCCTTTGTCTACCTCCCAGCCTTGGCTAGAGCAAATAAGATGGCTCCCAAGTCAGAGCTAATGACATATATTGGTGTTGCCCCTGGCAATGAGCACAACTTTTTGTTTATGTGCTCCATCAATGCAGTGTTTACCACTGCTCATGCTGTATTTGATGAGCATCATTTCCCTCGCTGCCTCAAAAACTGGCACGAACCTCTTGAGAACCCTTTTGAAAGGGCAAATCCAATACCTACCACCAATCAAACAGGGAGTCCCCCTGATGATATTGACAGTGATGACAATGTGGAACATGACTATGGCTATCCACATCCCAAGTGCAGGATGATGATCCAAAGCACAAGGAATCCCAGGCTCCTAAGGAAGAGTCTTCAGCTCTAAGGTCCCACTTGGCATGGAGATCAGCATGGGAATCATCAGGGCACTTTTCAGCACCACTGACAACAGTCCAGAGGCCCTTGGTACAAAGGAAGGCATTCATTTCCCCCTTCCAGGTTGAGTAGTTGGAGGAGGAGAGTTTCTCGAAGGTAGGGGTCGAAGAACTGGTAGAGTCATCGGCCATGAGGACAGGAAGTGCTGAGGATGTGATGGAAGGACTGAAGAGTGAGTTCTGGGTGTGGAACAAAGAGAGACAGAGTGGAAATCAATGTAGCAGGAGTAAAAAATCGTGCAAGAGCAGGAGGGTGGTCCAAAGAGTAGTCCTAAAGTTCCTGGAGTGCAGGGCTCATAACCTGTTAAGATAAACCACAATGAAGCACTTGTGCCCAGTGTTAGAGACTGATGAGAAAGGATTCTGGGCATGAAAATTTCATTTCTGTCATGACTGTGTGACACCTTGTGACTCCGCAAGGCCTCTAGTCTGTTATAGACTCAAGTCTGATCGTGATTGGACACCTCCGATGCTACGTATCCATCTCTGCTCCAACAATTGATGCTCTGTCTCCTTTTAGTATATAGTTCCATGCTTATGCCTCCGGATATTGAATGCTTCTGTTCCGCTTCTGTTCCTGCTTCCCTTGTTCCCATTTTAGATTAGATCTGATTATTCATAGCTGTGTCCCATTAACCTTTTGATCTGTTGTGCTTATCACTGATCTCTGTTCTGTGTATGTTACTCATCCATTTGTCATCTGCAGACTCTTAGCTACGTCTCTGCTATGTCTCTCCTCCACTTCTCAGTTACTATACATATTCAATGTAAAGTATAAGTACTCCGCACGCTGAGGGGATTGTCCCTCAGTTCAAATATCATGTTGAATACTTCCTGTGAACTTCCCTCTGTCTCCTCTGCCTTCTGGCAAACTCCAACCTTCATCGGACCTCCGTCTCCCTGTCTCTCAGTCCTCCAAAATATGAGGACACAGGTATCGCAAGGGTGCAGCACATACGCTGAAGCCAAAGTCCTCAACTCCTCCGCATCTCCTCCACCTGTCATTGACAACCCTCTGCACTTATCTCTGCTCATGTCAGGGTTCATTGGAGGAACCGGTTCTGACAATTTCTACAAACAAAGCAAACAAAGAGAAACAAAAGAAAACACAAGCCACAAATCATGTGATGAACCATGAAAGAAAGGAGCTGAAGTAATCACTACAAAAGGCATCCATAAGCACAGCAAGAGTGCACAAACACTCAATATCAACAATATTTATGATGTTGGACATGCTGTCATGTTGTGTGATCCAATCCCCTCAACCTGCCCTGAAAGTCACCAAACATTCTGGGATTCAGAAATCTTTGGCTTTCACAACCTTTGCCCTCAAAAGGGAATCTCTGAATTCCCCCCAAAATGTCTGGTTCCAAAACTAATGTAATTGTGTTTGGACATGTGCTAATGAATGCTACCACATTTTCTAATAAATGCTACACAATTTTGCTAGTCTGGATAGGGGCTATTATTCCTTTTGCATCATGTTTAAAAATTATTTTCCCTGTAGCTCCATCAAATCCTAATGAATTGCTTAGGTAAGACCATATATGGATTCCCCTGATGAGACAACCCTAAGGGCAAACACCCAAAGGACTACCACACAAGGAACTTCTGAGGAGGAATAGGATTGAGCATCTTAGAGCAAACACCCAAAGAGAGCTCGAATGGAGAGCCTCCGGGTGCTGGATTGCAGCAGTATATATACTACACTACACATGTCCTGTGCGAGGCTATCCATGAGGCTGTATGCTGTACAAGGCAGTGAGTACAGCTGCCATCCTTCAGTAGGGCTATGCTAATGACATCAAGGGATACAGCATGCACAGCACGAGGCTGTGGTCCAGACAGGTCTACAGATAAGATGCACTAGATAAGATACTACACTATGATAAGATAAGATGTCATCTAATCACAGATTAGATAAGATAAAAAGTTAGACCGTTACACCTGATCAGTGGCTATGACTTTGATCCCTATTTCCTTTTTGGAAATTGTGGCTATATTTGCCAGTCTGGTCTAATGACCCCCTGTGATAGGGTCTACTTCTAATTTAGGACTATTTTTGGATTCCCCTGACTTGTGGCTATGACTCTGACTCCTATTTCCATTTTTGAAAATAGTGGCTGTTTGTGCCACTCAAGTCTAATGACCCCCATAAAAATACCTGGTATACCTCTTTGATCCCCCAGGTAATGCTTATTAAGCACTAGGTGTAATGTAGGTGGTTGGCCGCCTGGTAATTGTCAAGATTTTGGTCAAAAATGTTGACTGGTAGTTGCTGAAGTTTGTGTAAGTGTCATTGGTACTATTCATACTATAAGGTCTATTATTACAACAACAGGTGCAGGAGGAGGTACAACTCTGAAAGGAGGAGACACAAGTCCAACGTGGAGGAGAACAAGTCCTACAGGGGAGGAGTTCAGCACCTGAGGGAAGAGGAAGGAAAATGTAGGGGGTGAGGGTGTTGGCTTCAGCTTATGTGCTACACCCTTGGACAGGCTCAGCCCTCATATTTTAGAGGAGCAGAGTTACAATGGAAGAGGAGAACAAAGAAGTAGGAGTAGGAGTAGGAGTTGAGTCAGAGGAGTAACTTAGAGTCAGACAGAAGCAAGATGAGAATGGGGCTTTGTTGATATTTCTACTTAGGTATGAGAAAATACACAGAGACTTATATACTAACTGAAAGGACAGAATCCTTGTGATAAACACAAGACACATAAAAGGTGGAGTAGGAGAAACACATGAGAAGAGGAAACACATGGAAGGAGTAAGTAGCAACAGGGTGATAAGTAGATGACAGGAAGGAAACAGGATATGTTACCTAGAGACTGAAGGAACAAAGTAAGAGTTCAGAGGAGAAACATTGTTGGTAGAAGATATGTTGAAGTTGATAGGAGATGTGTCAGAGCAAGTAAGAGATGTGTCAGAGCAAATAAGCAATGTACTACCAACTAGTTTTAGCTTTATAGCTGCATTGTAGCACTAGATGCACTCTTGACTTGTTTCCTTGACTTGTTGTTTACATTTGTTTACCCAGAAGCGCACATACCCTGTAGAGTCCAGTGTTTCTCCTCTTCAGTTACTCACACTTAGAGTTTTAAAGTCCAGTCTATAGGACCGCAGACTGCAGTTGCCAGTTGCATACTTTTGAGAATGATGAAAAAGACCAGTTGCAACTGCATTATGTAAGCAATACATATATGGTATAAAAACCCCTATATTACAGGCTAATTTTGGCCTGCAGTGGGTCTTAAGGGGTGTAAAATTGATCTTTTTGGATGAAGTATGGCACAAATAAATATGTAATGACTTGTACAT
>Ga0307516_10008026_pt1 | contig 12008 bp, 9 predicted proteins | sample 19_EM_MG_FD_203310 | JGI IMG/M metagenome (GOLD analysis project Ga0307516, IMG submission 203310) | Populus trichocarpa ectomycorrhiza microbial communities from riparian zone in the Pacific Northwest, United States - 19_EM | ecosystem: Host-associated > Plants > Roots > Unclassified | place...
TTCCAGCTTTCCACAACACCTTTCCAGCACACCAGGGTGCTGTAGTATAGGGTATTGATAGACAGAAGGCAATGTAGTGTGCTGACACTTGGTAGCTGGGGTACTGGTGGGCCAGTGAGGTCTCAATGGTGTACTAGTACCAGGATGTGCACTTATGTAAGCAGCCCCTTGAGCTTGAAATTTTCACTCTGGCCTGCTTCGCTCTGCAACACAGCTCCAGCTACCATTCTACCAGTTCAGCTCCTCCTAGACCCTGGTTCTTACCTCCATGGGGTCCAATCATAGGCAGGGTAAGGGAAGAAAGCGTAAATCCCAATCAAATTGGGACTCAAAGCCATGTGAGTCGTACCAGCACCACATATCTTACTGCATGCTTACCAGGGTAATTTTAGTCATTGCTTATGTGAATGATCTCAGGCTCAAAGGAGAATTTAGAGGGCTCTTGGCCACCAATCTCATTGGGCCATCCCCAAAGTTCAGGGCTATTCTCGATGGTGCTACTAAGCTCACCCCTAATGCCCCTAAACAACTTAAGGTGAGTGCCATCCTTTTACTACCTATAGTTCTATCTGCTAAGGGTGCATACTAAAGACAGATGACTTCATATGCCTTGGGCATTCAGTAGTAGCCAGATTAGACAGCCAGCTCTGCAATGTCTTTGATCAGCTGTCCAAGATTCAAGATGAGGCAAAGGCAACCTCTGGTACTGCCTGTCACTGGGCCAAGCGTACACTGGTATGTTTCCTTATCTGTTCATGATACTATTCATGTGTCTCATGAGATAGTAGGTTCACTCCTTGTCTCTGGACAGCCTACCCTACCATCTATTCAACCACTGGCATGGTAGCCAGGATGCAAATACTGTCATTATGGGTCCCTATGGTCCAGTCTCCATCATCCAGTGTGAACAGGGTGCAAAGCCATTTGGTTTACATGTGTATATGACTGAGGTTCCAGCTGACAGTGCAAAGGGTAATCATGCCCTAGTTGACGAGACAACAGGGTTTTATACTGTTCAGCCTGATGAATCAGTGATTTTTGTGTTGGATAAAGATGGTGAGTGGAAAGTCATGACATTGGGTAATCTAGGCTGATTTTTTAGGTAACCCAGCTATTGAGCTTGTTGTTATCCAAGGTGTTGGGATGAACTCATCTGTGAGTACATTGCTGTTTGGGTGGCTGCAGGAGGTGGTCAATCATGCCTGTGCCAGCCACCATGATGTTCAGGTATGTCATGCCAACTATCATTGAATACTGCACTCATATACACGTTGACAGCCAAACCATCCAGGGAAGATGGTTCAGGCTGGTCTCAATATGGGTCCTTGGCATGCACATGTTCTTGGCTGGGCGAAAAGCTTTACCAAAAACCTCAACAGTGAGGATAGGATCATGCAGGACCAAGAGGTAATCAGTGCCATGAGTCCAATGTGGAATCTCATTCAGTCAGCTGTACCGCTTGAGATCTCTGAGCATGTGATGGACTGCTTGAAGGAGGAATCACTTCCAACCCTTGCCACAAGGGATGTTAAGACAGGTGAGTAGTGATTATTTGGTGTCCTATTGTTACGACCATGTCCAACTCCGGGTCTTATCTGGTTACTCCGGTCGCATCGCAGCTCTGCAGCTCAACTCCGGTCGCTCACCACTTACTCTGGTCGCGCTCGCGCTGATACCCTCCCGTTAAGTACATCCCTTGGTCTATGCTCTATTCGCTCGTTAGCACACCTTGCCGTTTACCCTGTCTTGATGTGAGTTCTCCATGAACTCAATATATCCTATACCTTGTAGCATTTTCACCAGACCTGACCTAGTCCTAACTCCGGTCATTCCTTGTCCGCTATTAGGCTGTTTACTTGTCACCGTATGTACTCGACCCTAGTTTCTACCTAGTATAAGTACACTCCAGTTTACCTTGTACACCTCAGTCTGAAATCAACCATAGTCATCTACTCCAGTTCCTGTCCATCTCCATCTCCGTCTCCAACCTCTTGACCAGAACCTACGCAAGGGATCAACGCTCATTGTCCTTAGTTGTTGAATCCAAGCGGTCACCAACTCCAGCCAGACTAACTTGTTGTCCAGCCCCCTGCCTTCGCCCTTTGTCCGCTTTCGTCTGGACTTGACTGGACCCCCTACCGGAGTAGACCCAGACTTGACAGTATTTCAGACTCACACTTGTGTGGGTTCACTGTCCCAAACCTCGTACGCATACCCTGTTCGATTCCCTTATGACTATGACCATGCGCTCTCGTGCTCGTACTGCTGCAGCACTTGCTGAGGAAGCAGGTGCAGTAAATGACCTCCATCTCTCTGCCACCCAGCAAGCCCTGTCTAACCACAGGCAACCTCCGGCTTCTGTTAGCCAATTCCAGAGCTTCACAGCTCGAAACCCCACAGCATCTGTGACTCCGCATCGAGATGCTGCGTCTCAGAGCCTTCATGGTTCTGCAGACTTAGGTCACCATGAATCTATTTCTGGTGATCAGTTCCCCTACCATCGTGACTCCACTCCGGAGCGTCACGAACCCGGTCGTTTCCAATGGTTCAGCCCTGAGGATGGTCCCGGAGATGATCCGGACGACCCTGGAGATGACAACAACAACAACGATGACGACAACGAATTTCTCGACGCCATGGAAGAGCTAGACCCTAGTCTGGCTGTCTTCCACAATCTCGCCGTCACCGTCAACCGCCTCTCCCGCTCCTCCCGCCAGACCAATGAGTCCTCCTCCTCCCGTGCCAAAGTCCGTGAACCGGACACCTTCAATGGCACAGATCCCAAAAAGCTCAGGACCTTCTTGGTCCAGTGTGAACTCTGCTTCCAGGACCGAGCCAAGGCATTCTGCCTTGATAGGGAAAAGGTAACTTTCGCCCAATCATATCTAAAAGGGATGACTCTAGAATGGTTCGAACTGGACCTTCTGAACTCCAGTGATCCAGCTGACCGTCCACGCTGGATGGACAGCTGGGTCCATTTCGTCGCTGAGCTCCAGAGTACCTTTGGACCTCACGACCCCATCGCTGATGCTGAGCATCAACTCGAGCATCTCCAGATGAAGGATGCTCACCGCGTTATGCGGTACATAGTAGACTTCAACCGACTTGCCTCCCAGGTCCAGGACTACGGAGATGGCGCGCTCCGCCGCCTGTTTTACTCCGGTCTCCCGGATCGTCTCAAGGATGAAATTGCTCGAGTTGGGAAACCCCTGACACTACATGGGCTTAGGGCCCTTTGTCAAGAGATCGACACGTGCTATTGGGAGTGCAAGGACAAGATCTCTCGTATGACGAAGACCCAGTCCACCTCGTCCCCAACCAAGTCCTCCAACTCTGGAGGCAACTCATCCAACTCTGGTCAGGAGAAATCCAAGACCGGAAACCCCTCCAGTTCCGCCAACTCAGGCTCATCCAAAATGACCAGCAACCAGTCCTCCTCTGGTTCCAGACCGGACTTAACCAACAAGCTTGGTAAGGACGGGAAGCTAACCACAGACGAGCGTAAACAGTGTCTGGACAACAACCTCTGCATGTTCTGCGGGGGTACTGGCCACTTCGCGGACAACTGTCCAAAGAAGACCAAAAAGGCCAAGGCTCGCGCTGCGGCCATCGCTGCTGAGTCCGGTAAAACGGACTCTACTAACTTGGGTGCCAACTCCGAGTCAAAAAAAGAGTAAGCAGCTCCTGGCCCTCCGCACAACCAGCGAGCTGCATTGACTCTGGAAGTGCACCCAAGGAGGCTCGCCTCAACATGTCCGCTCTTTACAATCCGAATTCTCTTATGCCTCATGTTCTCCTTTTGTCTTACGATTTACCAGAACTCTGTGTGCTCGTGGACTCTGGGTCCACACATTGCTTTGTAGATATACAATTCACACACAAAAACAATATTACCACCTACTCCGTTCCTCTGATTACTCTCCAGCTCTTTGACGGTACATCAAACTTTGTAATCACTCAAGCTGTCAATATATCAGTGAAATTCCCTGCATCCGGTGATGTCACCCCTATGACCTTTTACCTCGCTCCGTTAGACTCTGAATGCTCGATTGTCCTTGGACATAACTGGCTCACCCGCTACAATCCGTTGATTGATTGGGTACTGAGCAGTTTAACTTTCCGGACCCCTGCACCAAGTTTGCTAGCACCCCCATCGACTTCCTCTCCGGTTCAGTCCAGTAACCCTGTCTCCGGCCTCTCCGGCTGATCTGACCCCGGCCTTGTGCCATCTGTCGACACTCTGGTTTGCACCCCTCCACACATCTCTCTGATTAATGCAGCCGCATTCATGCGTGTGTGCAAATTAGAAGGATCCACCAAATACCAACTTCAGCTGCATCCCTCTGACTCAGTGAAGGCTCACTCTTCCTCCGCCTCTACTCTGCCGGACTTGGACATCGTCCCTCTGGAGTATCACGATTATGCAGACATGTTCAGCAAGGCAAAAGCCTCTGAACTGCCCCTGCATCGTGACTACGACTTGAAGATCGACCTTGAAGAAGGTACCTCTCCACCCCTGGGAACTCTCTACTCACTGTCTCTGGTTGAGCTCTCTGCTCTCTGGACTTTCATCGACGAGAATCTTAATACAGGGTTCATCTGTCCTACTGCTTCTTCCCATGCTGCTCCGGTCCTCTTCGTAAAGAAGAAGGACGGCTCACTCCGCCTCTGCGTTGACTTCCGAGGCCTAAACAAAATTACCAAGAAGGATCACTATCCACTCCCCCTTATCTCTGACCTACTAGACTCCCATAGCCGTGCTAAGATCTACTCAAAGATCGACCTCCGGCACGCATACCATCTAGTCCGCATTGCTCCGGGCAATGAGTGGAAGACCGCCTTCCATACGCACTATGGGTCCTATGAGTGGTTAGTAATGCCCTTTGGCCTCACTAACACCCCTGCAGCCTTCCAATGCTTTGTCAACACCATCTTCACTGACATGCTAGACGTCTGCGTCGTCATGTACCTCGACGACATCCTTATTTACTCCGAGGATATGGAGTCCCACCAGCAGCACATCCAGGAAGTGCTCCGCCGCCTCCAGTTACATGGCCTCTTTGCCAAACCAGAGAAATGTGAGTTCCACTCGGACTCGGTAGAGTATCTTGGCTACCGCCTATCTCCGGACGGTCTAACTATGTCTCCGGACAAGATCCAGACCATCTCCGACTGGCCTGAACCTCGAAAGGTGAAGGACATCCAGTCCTTCTTGGGCTTCGCCAACTTCTACTGCCAGTTTATATTCAACTACTTGGACATCGTGGTCCCTCTTACCTGGCTCACCCAGAAAGACACTCCTTGGAACTTCTCCGAGGACTGTCGACGTTCCTTCAACGCTCTCAAGCACGCCTTCACCACTGCACCCATCCTTACCCACTTCATTCCGGACACCCCTATCATCGTGGAAACAGATGCCTCTGACTACGCCGTCGCTGGCATCCTGTCTATTACCTGCGCAGACGGAGAGATCCGTCCGGTCACCTACTACTCCCGGACCTTGACTGCTCCGGAGTTGAACTATGACACCCACAATAAAGAACTCCTTGCCATCTTTGAGGCATTCCGGAACTGGCAACACTACCTTGAAGGCTCCGCCTCCCCTATTGATGTCGTCACAGACCACAAAAACCTAGAGTATTTCTCCACCTCAAAAGTACTTTCCTGCTGGCAAGCCCAGTGGTCCGAATTTTTTTCACAATTTAATCTTGTCATTTGCTTCCGCCCTGGTAAGCTCAGTGCCAAGCCTGACGCTCTCACTAGACGATGGGACGTCTACCCCAAGGAGGGGGATAGTGGCTACGCCCGGGTTAACCCCCAAAATCTTAGGCCAGTGTTCACTCAAGAACAGCTCTCTAATTCCCTCCGCGCTACTTACCTAGAGTTTCCGGTCCTCCGTGCAGTAGCGATCATGGACATGGAAACACTCCATAGCGACATCCTCTCTGCACTACCCTCTGATCCCATTGCCCAGGTCCACCTCGCAGATCCACCGGACTCTCGTTGGTCCACCGACGAGGCTGGATTCCTTCAACTAGACAGTCGCATATATGTACCAGACTTGGATGACCTCTGTCTCCGGGTACTCCAGTATCAACATGACCACCCACTCGCTGGTCACTTTGGGCAAAACTGGACTCTAGAACTAATCCGGTGTGAGTACACTTGGCCTGGTCTCCAGACCTTCGTCAAGGACTACGTCCGATCCTGTACCTCCTGCACAAGAGCTAAGACACCACGCCATAGACCCTACGGATTGCTGAAACAGCTCCCCGTACCAGAGAAACCATGGAATTCCATCTCTATGGATTTCATTGAGCAACTCCCTTCATCCACTGGCTTCACAGCCATCCTGGTTGTGGTAGACTGGCTTTCTAAACAAGCCATTTTCATCCCTACTCACGACACCATCACTAGCCCGGAGCTTGCAAAACTCTTCCTGCTCCATGTATTCTCCAAGCACGATGTTCCCGCCCATGTCACTTCAGATCGTGGTACAGAGTTTGTTTCTCACTTCTTCCGGTCACTTGGGAAAGCCCTTGACATGTGCCTCCATTTCACCTCTGGTTACCACCCGGAGGGCGATGGCCAGACAGAGCGGTCTAACCAGACACTGGAACAGTACCTCCGGATCTACTGCAACTACCAGCAGGACAACTGGGCGGACCTACTCCCACTGGCGGAGTTTGCATACAACAACGCACCAAGTGCTACTACTGGAGTCTCGCCGTTCTTTGCTAACAAGGGCTACCACCCTAACATCTCTGTCTACCCAGAATGCGACATGACTTCCACCAGGGCTTGTGACTACGCAGTCGACCTCGAGTCACTGCACCAATACCTTCGAGAAGAAATGGCCAACACACAGCTTCGCTACCAAGGTCCAGCTGATGCCAGACACACTCTGGCACCGGACTTCAAAGTAGGCAATCAAGTATATGTGAAAGCCAAATATTTCCGGTCTACTCAACCATCCAAAAAGCTATCAGAAAAGAACTTGGGTCCCTACGCTATCATAGCGCAAGTAGGCTCCCTCTCTTTTACACTCTGCCTTCCAGATTCCATGCGTGCAGTTCACCCCGTCTTCCATGTCTCCCAACTTGAACTGGCCATACCCAATACCATACTGGACCGGATACAACCTCCTCCGCCACCAGTGGAAGTTGATGGTGAACTGGAGTTCGAGATCTCCTGAGACGTGTGGGATCAGGGGAACAAGGTGGGGCTGGTGCTAGTCCTTCTTGGTAGGACCGTCGGGAGCGTAGCTCTCGATGCGTACCCCTTGATGGCCTGGTGCCGCTCCGATGGTGATCGGGTTTATGAAACTCCGACCTTCGAAAGGGAGGCTCTGCCTTCTGACTAGGAGGTTTCGGCGGCGTCCTCGGACGCACCGGTGGGACGAGTAGTTACCTGGTTGATCCTGCCAGTAGTCATATGCTTGTCTCAAAGATTAAGCCATGCGCTCATTAAATCAGTTATAGTTTATTTGATGATGACTTGCTACATGGATAACTGTGGTAATTCTAGAGCTAATACATTTTGAGACAAGCATATGACTACTGGCAGGATCTGCACAGACATCATATTAGTAAGCTGTTAGTAGGATGCCAGGTTTACACAGGGCTAACTTGCACCAGGCACCCAGCCACAATAATGCATGGATAGATTGCAGGGAAAGATGTGAGTGAATGTGCAATCACAGCAACCAGCCATGGCTGGGTGTCTGAGTGGTCTGAGTGGTCTGGACTTTCTGATAGTCTGACAGTCTAGTATGTGGTCTAATTGATCTGACTGACCTACTGTCTGGGGAATCTGACTGCTCTGACATGTCTAGGTGGTCTTATATTTCTGAGTGACTTATTACCTGGGGGGGTCTGAGTGATCTGAGTGATCTGATTGATCTGGACTGTCTGATAGTCTGACAGTCTGGTTGGTCTGAATGGTCTTACTTGTCTTACTTGTCTGGAGTGGGCTTCAATGTCTAACTGACTTGTTGTCTTGGGGGTCTGACTGCTCTAACTGCTTTGGGTAGTCTTAGGTGTCTGCCCAACTTATTGTCTTTGGGGTCTGATTGGCCTGACTGGCCTGATTGGTCTGGACTGTCTGACAGTCTGGGAGGGTCTGACCACTCCGAATGGTCTGACTTGTCTGGAGTGGTCTTAAATCTCTTACTGGTCCAACTGGCCTGACTTTCTGGAGGGTCTAATTGATCTGACTGACTGGTCTGACTGATCTGAGGTGGTCTGATTGGTAAGACTGGTCTGACTTGTGCAGATTCTCTGATAGCTTGACAGCCTGAGGGTGTCTGACCACTTGGACTAGTCTGACTGTCTGGGGGGGGGTCTGACTGATCTGATTGGTCTGGACTGTCTGATACTCTGACAGTCTGGTTGGTCTGACTGGTCTGACTGTCTTTGGGGTCTGATTGGCCTGACTGGCCAGATTGGTCTGGACAGCCTGACAGTCTGACAGTCTGCTGGGGTCTGACTACTCTGACTACTCTGACCTGTTTGGAGTGGTCTTAAGTCTCTGACTTATCTGACTTGTCTGGTTGTCTGGGGGGTCTAATCAGTCTGGCTAGTCTGACTGGTCTGAACTCTCTGTCAGCCTGTCAGCCTGGGTGGCCTGATCACTCAGACTGATCTGACTGGCCTGACCAGTTGAACAATCTGACAGGCTGACAGGCTGGGATGGTCTGACACTTAACTGGTCTGACCGATCTGAGGTGGACTGATCACTCTGACTGGTCTGGGTGGTCTGATTGGTGTCAGGACAGTCTAGAGGCTGTCTCACTTATGATCTGCCTGTCTGGGAATGTCTGGACAACACTAACAGCTAACTAACTTACCAAATATCTGTCCAGAAATTCCTGGACAGTGCAGAGAGCTGACCCACTCACCATCTGGCCATGTGGGAGTGTCTGAGCAGTGGAGTGAGCAGACTTACTTGCCATCTGCCTATCATCTGGCTGTCTGGGAGTGTCTGGACAATGGAGAGAGCTGACTGACTTGCCATCTGACTGTTTGGAAGTGTCTGGGTAATGCAGCCAGCTGACCAACTTACCAACTTTCTGTCTGACAGTGCCTGGACAATGCAAAGAGCTGACCCACTTACCATCTGACTGTCTGGGAGTGTCTGGATAGTGGAGAGAGCTGACTCACTTACCATCTGGCTGTCTGAGAATGTCTGAGAAGTGGAGTGATCTAACTTGCTTGCCATCTGCCTATCTGTGAGTGTCTGGAAAGTGGAGAGAACTGACTCACTTGCCACCTGGCTCTCTTGAAGTGTCTGGGCAGTGCAGACAGCTGAGCAACTTACCAACTTTCTGTCTGGCAGTGCCTGGACAGTGTAAAGCACTGACCCACTTACCATCTGTCTATCTGGAAGTGTCTGGATAATCTGGAGAGTTGGTCCACTTATTCAATGTATGACTGAGTGTATCTGGACATCTAATGCTCTGGCTCATTTATCTTCTGCCTTTCTAGAAGTGTCTGGATAGTCTGGAAAGCTGACACACTGAGCCTCTGCCTGTGTCTGATTGTCTGAATGTGTCTTAAATTACTGTAAGCACTTACTATCTAACCATCTGTTCAGCTGACAGTCTAGTGTGTCTGATTCCAGACACTGTCAGACATGTCAGACACTTTCAGACAGTCAGACAAATTGTCATGTTGCTGATGCATGCACAAACTACGTGTGCTTGTTATTCAAGAGAACTGAAGAGGAAGACAAAAATACCGGTGAATGGGAAAATTGGGTTGCAGGTACAGACTGGTCGTGTTGACTACTGTAAGGTGGTGGAGGCATCTGCGACAACCTGTTAGTGTACTCAAAGGAAGAGGTATGTGCTCACCTGAGCAGGTAACTTCTTCTTACACCCTTTCTTCGCTGGCACTGGAGCAAGCAGATCGGTCGAAGAACCATTGGGGAGAGTAGTGGTAGTCTTCAGAAATCAGGATGGTGCCTCCAGGGCAGCACCAATCTTCTCAAGTTGCGATGCTTTTCCACCAGAGCCCACACCAGATCTTGAGCTATGATGAGGCTCTGATAGCTCATCAGCTCTCGCCTTCTTTGTTGCAGTAGCCTGCTCTTCGAGGTGGTGGTCCCTGGCCTTGGACTTCTTGCCAGTCTTTCTTGGGGAAGCCATGAGAAATGACCGTTGCACAAGTTGGCAAGAGCAAAGTGTGCAATTTGTGCCTGTATGTACACTACACAACAGGAGCACGTGTTCAATATGTAAGTACAGAATGAAAAATTGATACAATGTACATGTGTCAAAGATCACTACTTTTTGAACTGTTTATAAGGGAGTGGCGCATTATCCATACTGCGGACGTCATCGTGAAGGTGCTTCAGAGGCATCTCACCATCAGCCTGAGTAGGCCTCCACAATGTCACATCCATGCCAACTCTGACACATCTCCTACTTGCTCCGATGCATCTCCTACCAACTCCGACGTATCTCCTATTAACTCCGACGTATCTCCTATTAACTCCGACGTATCTCCTATTAACTCCGACGTATCTCCTATTAACTCCGACGTATCTCCTATTAGCTCCGACATATCTCCTACCAACTCCGACGTTTCTCCTCCGAACTCCTACTCTGTTCCTCCGGTCCGTCCAGCCCGCTTCTGTCATACCTTCAGGTACATACCCTGTTTCCTTCCTGTCACTTACTTGTCACCCTGTTGCTACTTACTCCTTCCATGTGTTTACCCCTTTCATGTGTTTCCTCCTCTCGTGTGTTTCTCCTACTCTGTCTTTCACATGTCTTGTGTTTATCACAAGGATCCTGTCCTTTCAGTTAGTATATAAGTCTCTGTGTATCTCCTCGTACCTCAGTACGAATATCAACAAAGCCCCGTCCTCATCTTGCTTCTGCCTGACTCTAAGTTCCTCCTCCGACTCAACTCCTACTCCTCCGTCATAACTCCGCTCCTCCGAAATACGAGGGCTGAGCCTGTCCAAGGGCGCAGCACATAAGCTGAAGCCAACGCCCTCACCCCCTATGTCTTCCTTCCTCTTCTTCAGGTGCTGAACTCCTCCCCTGTAGGACTTGTCCTCCTCTACTTCGGACTTGCATCTCCTCCTTTCGGAGTTGTACCTCCTCCTATCGGACTTGTCCCCTTTTTCGTCGGAGTAGCACCCAGAAGCAAGGCGGAGATCGTAGGTGCTTGACACACAACAAATAAATCTGAGCAACAGCAACAGAATCCTCCTGGAGCTGTAAGGTGGCGGCTTCAAACTCGGGTGATTTCTCATTGTCAGGCATTGTTGCGATGAACTCATCAAGGACAGCTGCGACATCATCGAATCCAACACTGATACCAGTGTAGTATGCTTTGCCGTGAAGTCTTCTCCAGCTGTCCGTGAGATCAAAGAGGTCGGTGAAGTAAGGGGATATTTCGCGTCGAAGTAGCAATGCTTTAGGGTCGACCATAAAAGTGATTTTTGAGTCCAAAGCACGGCCCAAGTTGTCTAGAGCCTGTTCTGTCCACGCCGAGAGTATAGACCTATCTTACGTGAAGGTCGTTGAATTGGGACACTCCCACCTGAAGGGTCCATTGTAACAGATGATGATCCAAATGAAGGTGTAGAAGAGAGACTCGATGTCATCAGCATAGGTGTGGCGGACAGAGAAATGTTGCTGGAACTGCATGCGGGTAATTGAAGTAGACTGGCAGGGGGCGATCTTATGAACGCTAGCAAGTGGCCTTCCTGATGCCGACAGAGCATTGTTAATTTGATGCAATAGATTTATTGAAATAAATGGGATCATGCCCTGAAATGGTTGTCAGGCGGGGAATTTGAGGGATTGGTATCGACTTACCATGCCTCCTACATCAGCAAGTTGACAATTGGTCTTAACCCACTTATAGTGTCTGGATGGTCTGAAATCAGAGGGTTAAGATGGATAAGTGTGATAAGTTGGTCAGACCATGTCAGACCATCAGTCCAGGGGTGTCTGGAATCAGATGGCCAGACCAGCCAGACCAACCAGACCA
>Ga0307516_10008027_pt1 | contig 12008 bp, 5 predicted proteins | sample 19_EM_MG_FD_203310 | JGI IMG/M metagenome (GOLD analysis project Ga0307516, IMG submission 203310) | Populus trichocarpa ectomycorrhiza microbial communities from riparian zone in the Pacific Northwest, United States - 19_EM | ecosystem: Host-associated > Plants > Roots > Unclassified | place...
ATTTAGAAAGGAGAGCATTATATGGCTTCAGAGCTAGACCAAAGAATTACAACTGTTACATTAGTGGTTTTAAATATAAAGGACTACTCAAAACATCCAACTACTGGGAAGTTACTTATAAAGCATTCCAATATTGTGGTTATAATTGAACCATGAAGAGAAATGTGGGAATGCAGTAATTCATACAAAGAATTTCGAGTTTCTTTGTATCTGCATTGTTCGCAGATCAGGCATGCATGGTGCTCCAATTTATCTTTACTGTCCTTGCAAGTTGCAGTTAGTGAACATTCGTTGGAAATTCACAAAACAGTTGTATCTTCAAATAGGAGCAATGGTGCTTGCAGATCTTGGACTCTGTTGTATTGGTGAATTTGATAAAATGTCTGCAGAACATCAGGTTTTTCCTGACCACTTACCGATTTTTGGTTTTGATCACATTGATCTCGGACTTATTTTGGGTTTACCATTTAACCACAGGCTCTTCTAGAGGCTTTGGAGCAGCAGTGTGTCTCTGTTGCAAAGGCTGGCCTCCTGGCAAGTTTATCAGCACGAACTTCTGTTTTAGCAGAGGAAAATCCAGTTGGTGGTCATTAAGTATTAATGACTAGACCCAAAGAGGGATGTTGATTTCCACTTCTTTGCTAATTTATTGCTTATGCTAGAACTTACGTCTTTCCTATGTGATTTATTGTGATCTCTGCACTGAGAGATTTGATATAATTTCTACTTTGCAACTAGAAATGCAAATTTGTTTAATTTTGTTGATATAGGATGAATTCCAGCAGCATAAATACTGCACAAGCTCTATTTGCAGCCTGGAGAACATGTTGGGTTTTCCGAAACACATACACATAACTAAAATGATAAATTTAATTTTTTTTTACGAGTCACAAGAATCTCATCAGACAAATATAGAGTTGTTTAGGATTTATAAAAAAATTACATGAAGATCATATGTTCTTTTTGGTTTTAAATAATTACTCTAAGGCTAGGTTGTCGTAAACTACAAGTCGTTTAAATATCTGGCCTCTAATGACAATTCACATAAACCACCAATGAGAAATTTCTTAAGCCCTTTTAGGAGAGAGAGATTGTTATACCTTTAAGTGCTAGCTCTTTTATTTGTATTTTTTAGATGTTCTGTAACTTATGTAGTTTCTGTACTATTTACTACTTATAGGGAAACCTAAAAACCCTATAAATGATAAAATATCAATTTGCTCCTTAAATAATATCACATATATTATTTCAAGAAAATTTTATAAATTTATTCAATCAAGTCCTTAATTGATTTTTTAGGTTTAGAATTGTAATTCCCTGTATAAATTACATTATAGTTATCTATTTCTAAAACTTATTTACAATCAAGTCACACTTGATTAATCATCTCATTTTAATTTCTAAGCAATGATTCTTATGTGTGTAACTCATTAGGTTCCCTAATAAGTTTACCCAAATATAAATAATAATCCTAAATAAAATAGGATTAAATAAATTAATTGATTGAAGATTGAAGATCAAGTACAATATTTAACAACTTGTCATGATCCCATAAATATTAGGAAAGTCATAAGTGGTTTGACTTAACATTTTAGTGACTGGTTTTTCAGTGTAATTATTATCCTTTCATCAACAATGTTTCGATTTAGACATTATAGCATGAGGTGTGTTTACTCTGTCAAATCATGTTTGTTCTCTACAGCATAGTCATTGATTATATGAAAAACATTTGAAACTCTTTTTAAATCTCATTCTATATTGTCTAAGGATTTACAATCAATACTATTTGAGAATAGATAAAATATTTTTTCTAATTCACTTAGGGTGATGAATCCTCTCTTGATTACTCAAATACCTTCATATAGTTTGTTACTCTTGATTGGAATGACGTATAGTAGAATCAAAGCATAACATTCTCTATATAAGATAACTTAAGGATCTCAAGTCTAAAGATTACTTACACAACCGTCACGCGAGTTTTTCCATAAACAGGTGATCTCTCCATATGAAATTCTCATGCGAGTCAATTCAATAGACATGTCATTTGACAGCTACCTATATAGGTATCTCTTATACATTAATTTATGAGAATAATTGCTTCATTTCATAAAGCAAAAAACATAATATATATTAATCTTAACGACTAATTAATATCAAGTATTAATAGAGCATTAATTAGAAATATTTAGGAACAATGCTTTGATGCATAAAAATCTCATAATTATAACAACTTTATAGTTTTCTTTGCAAGATATTTTTGTTCAAGAACTATATCTTTACTCTAGATTTATTAATTAAATATTTGATGAATATTAAAGATAAATAAATTTTTTTAAAAAATTAAATATATTTAGATGAACAAAGTCGATGTCACGTGTAAAAAACTGATTGGTTACGGGGCATATACAGTAACAAATACATCAACTTATTGTACACCAATAACAACAAGGCACCTGGAAAAGTTTGGTGCTGTTGGCTGAAGCTTGAGCTCGGCTAGAGTTGAGAGAAAAAATAACAACTCAAGACGCAATCGTAAGTTCTATTGGCTAATAGAGCCTGTACTTTTTCAATGCCTTTTTCCAGTAGAGTTCAAATCTTAGACAAGTGAATTGTTTGACAATTCTTGAAGTTCATCACAAAAGGCTTTTGCAGAGTTCTCTATAGCCGTGTGGCTATTTGAGGGATGTTCACATGAATCTTAAAATAGCAGAAGCAACAAATCAGATTTAGAGCCAAAACATAGCAGAGTTTGCTAAGATGTTGTTACACTTTGCCATGAAGTCATAATATTCTTACTTTCGTTTTAGCTCAAGCCTCGATGCCTGTGTGTCTTTGAAAATGATGTGGATAACAGCACTATCTGACGAAGGACTTAAGTTTTGTGCTCGACCATTCCTCAGTTTATTTTAAGTTTAAAACAATCTATTTCATGAATTTGGATCGATTTTTTTTTTTTTTATTAACATGGCTATCCGGGTCAGCTTGCATGTCATCGACTAATCTTACAGGCCCTGAAGTTAACGACCATATAAGCCTCTAGTGGTCTTGAGGTTTGTGGGACTTAAACCGGTGATTTCTATAACAAAAATATAGAACCTGACCAATTGAGCTACACCCTTTAGAATTAAATAAATATACCTTGCGGGATGTGGTTGAAATAATGAAAGAATCCTTGTATGATAAATAAATATGTTGATGATCATGGCTTCGCAAATTCTGGTCGAGGTGGGGGGATGAGTCAACGGAAAGAAGCAAAACTGTTTTCAGGTGCCATAAAAAGGCAGTCAGCGTTGCAGCAAAAGGATACCCTTTTAATTTCTGTGTTTAGCAGAAGGAACAGGCATATGAGTTTCGGATGTTGACCCATTTATCGATGACTTAAAACAGTGTTGATTTTATCTTCCAAAGAAGGGACCAAAGACATTCAGGTACTATAATATGACAATTCTGGTGACCAGAATCGCAATAACTTGGTAATAGTCAGAACTCAGATGGTTCAACTTTCATACATAAGCAAAAACACCAATAATGTTTCTGTTTTCAATAACCTAAGTAAAAACAGGACGCGAATCTTTTATAGCCAATGGTTACACGTAGTATTATTATATTTATTTAAATATATATTTATTATTAATAAAAATTTAATTTATCTTTAATATTCATATAATATTAGATTAATGAATCTAGAGTAAAGATAAAGTTCATGGGACAAAAAGTTTTTGCAATTGAAATTATAAAGTTATTATAATTATGAGATTCATATTGCATCAAAGTATTGTTTCTAAAATATTCATGGTCGATGCTTTTTTAAATATTGAATATTTATTAGAGCTGTAAAGATTAATACATATTATATTCTTTTCTTTATGAAACGAAGTAATTATTCTCATAAGCTGGGGTATAAGAGATAACTAGAACTAATATGTAGGTGTTTGTCATAAGATATGCACACTGAACTGATCATCTTGAGAACTTCATATTGAGAGATTACCTATGTCTATGGAAAGACTGACATAATAATTGTGTAAGTGATCCTTAGACTTGATATCACCAAGTTATCTTATATAGAAAAATATTATGATTTGATCCCGTTACATGTTATCTTAATCGATATAATAAAAGGGCATGCATTGGGTATAACATGAACTATATAAAGGTACTTGAGTGATCAAGAGATGATTCGTCACCCTAGGTGAATTAGAGAAAATATTTCATATGTTCTCAAATAGTATTGACTGAGAAATCATTGGTCAAGGTGGAATGAGATTTGAAAAGAGTTTCAAATCCTATTCAAACGATCAATAACTATTATGTAAAGAACAAACATGATTTAACATGACAGACATACTACATGCTTTAATATTAAATCGATATATCATTGATGCAAGAATATTAATTACACTGAGAAATCCTTAGTCAAGGTGGAATGAGATTTGAAAAGAGTTTCAAATCTCATTCAGATGATCAATGATTATTATATAGAGAACAAACATGATTTAACGTGGCAGACATACTACATGCTTTAATGTTAAATTGAAACATTATTGATGAAATAATATTAATTACACTAAGAAACCGGTCATTGAAAGGTTAAGCCAAACCATTAATGAATTTTCTAATATTTAGGGGATCATGACATGTTGCTAGACGATGCATCTAATTTTCAAATATAAATTAATCAATTGTTGAGTTGATAATAAATTAAATTGTTTAATTTATTTAATTCTATTTAATTAAAATTATAATTTATATTTAGGCCAACATATTAAGAACGTAATAGATCACACACATGAAAAACCATTAGTCAAAAATTAAACTAGAATGATTTAATTAAGTATGACTTGATTGAAAATAATTTAGAAATTAAGCACAAAAATATATTTAATTTAGGGATTATAATTCTAGTCCTAGAATAATCAAGTAGGTACTTGATTGATTAAATTTATAAAATTATTCTTAAATAATATATAAATATTATTATTATTTTTTATCAATTTATAGGGTTTTTCAGATTTCTCTATAAATAGTAAGTTATGCCTCTTATTTTTATTTTTATTTTGTGATTACCTATTAGACAAAAAAATTACGTAAGTTACATGATAGAGAGCTAGTACTATAGGTATATCTATTCCTCTCTCTTAAATAAGAATTTATGATATTTTTTATTAGTAGTTCACATAGATTATCGTTGGAAACTGGATAATTAGATGATATGTAATTTGTGATAACCCAGCATTTAAAAAATTACTTAAAACTAAAAAAAATTATATTTTTAAATAATAAATCTCTAAATAATTTTATATCTGGCTGACATAATTTTAAAAACTCCTAGTAACTTCGCTCTACTGTTTTCACTGGGTGTATAACACTAAGGAATCCCAACAAACCCTAACAATTATGCTCATTATTTTGCTGCATGAATGGCTACTTTCTGAAGCAACACATCCCTGATAAGTGAACTTGAGCATACGTCTGTATCCATAAGAAACCAGAACCTCTGATTAGCCATCATATTTGTGCAGGTGCTATCATCTTCTTACTGGCGGAGTCAATCAAGGAGCTACGTTTCATAAAGAAACTGGACAAATTTTGTAGTATCACTGCAACTGGAAGTCCGCTTTATTACACTACCACATAGCCTGAGGAACATCAGCACGAAATTCACTTGGTGCCTATCATACAACTAACCATGAGCTCATGCAATCATGAATAGTGATAGCGTGAAGCATGCTGCTATGTCATTCCACTTGATGTTTTTTAGTGAATCAATTGCAGTCTGGGTTTGAAAGCATGAACTCTAAATTCCCTTCTCTGAACAGATTTGAAATAGCTACTATCTAATGATTCTTGTGATGAGGGCATGAGTTAGTATGCAACATTAATCCAATGGTTATAACAACAGAACTCATGTTTTTATTGTAAGCAGATATATTCTATAGATGTTTGTCTTCATTTCCCCATTAGTGGGCTTCAATCTAAAAAACATGCATATTATACAGTCAAATACAGAGTGGTTACACTGAATCTGGAGCTTAATAATCTGGATCCCCAGGGTCTAACCTCCACTCACTGCCATAATAAGAATTGGGCAAACCCAACCAAAACTTGAAAGCCTCGGCTGCTCTCTTCCTTTCTCTTCTCCTATCCTGCCTGGCCTGTGACGCATGCTTACTAGTAAACATCCTTGAATGCATCTCTACATAGATCTTCTTATACTTGGTCTTGTTAGGCGGTATCCCATTTTCTTCCATGCAAGCCACAATTTCTAAGGCCTTCTGGAAGAATGCAGCTCTCACACAGATATCAGCCAGTGTTGCCAACAGCTCTTCATCGGGTTTCAATGGCAGGAGAGGAGAATCAGAATTGGAACTCTCCCCTTCTCCTTTCACCTCCCACCGTTCTTTCACTTCTTTCCAGAGCAGAAGCGCCTCTCCTGGTTTTCTTGCCAATGATATACCATTTGCAAGACTGCCATAAGTCGCCACATCAGGGTGGAAACCATTCTCTTTCATTCTCTGGATTACTGTCTTTGCTTCATCAACCAATCCCAATCTACAGTATCCTTCAAGCAACATATTCCAAGCAACCAAATCAGCTTTCACTCGTGGGTCTTTCAACATCTCATCGAAAACCTTGTTAGCCAACTTTGGTTGACCTGACAAAGCAAAAGCTTTCATCAAAGTAGTGTAGCTGATCTTGGTGGGCATGATTCCCTTTGTTCGCATCTCATTGAAAAATGCAAGAGCCCCTGCACTGTCATCAACCAGTATACAACCATCAATCAAAGTATTATATGAAACCACATCAGGCTCAATATTCACATCATCAGCCATCTCTTTAAGCAGCTCTTTTGCCTTATCTATCTGTAGCTGCTGGCAATAACCTTTGAGCAGAATATTATAAGTAATCCTATTTGCTGGCACACCAATTCTAGTCATCTCAGCAAGCACTTGACGAGCAGGATCCATAGAACCTGCCTTAACAAGAGCAGAAATAACGGTTGTATATGTAATGTGATCAGGTTGACCTTTGCTATCGTCCTGGCACCTCATTGCTTCCAGCATTCTTACAGTATCTGTCACACGACCTTGCTTCATATAACCCTTCATCAAAGTCGTGAATATTCTCGAATCAGGAGCAAACACTTTCGGCAACAACGGTGGCTCACTATTGCTAACTTCAACCAAATTTGGAAGCAACTTCTCAAACACACTTACCCCAATTTGACTCGAATCCAAAACCTCGTTCTCCTCATCTTCATTAAAGTCCTCCAAATTCGCCTCCCTAAGTATCTTACACAAATCTCTCCTTCCTTCTCTCATTGCTTGAACCATTCTCTCCACAGTTTCCAAATCACCAAACCCAACATATGCCGCGACAAGCGAATGCAATGTAGTCATACATAAAGGAATTCCTTTCTCAATCACCCTCTCTAAAACAAACACAAGCAAATCTTTCCTATTACACCTCGCACATAGTTTAATCATAATATTATAAGTCAATATATCAGGCTCTAGACCAAAATCAGGCATTTCCTCAAACAACTTCAAAAACATTTTACCATCTCCCAAATTAGCGCAGGCATTGAGCACATTATTAAAAGCCGCAGTGTCAGGTCTTGAGTCAGCCACCATTGTTACGTCAGAGAACCGACGCACACGGCGAGTAATTGTGTTAAAAAGCTTAAGGGCTCGTGTGGGGCCACCATCCGGGGCTGAAGCGAGGCGGCTGAGGACGGCAGACCAGGCCTTGACATGGGGGAGGTAGCCAGAGCGGAGCATGGAGTTGATAAGGGAGAAAGCGTAAGAGAGCTGTCCGGATTTGGTAGCGGAGACAGCGAGAAGACCAAGGGAATTGGCGTCGAGTCGGTGGAGTTGGCATTCATGGCGGAGGCGCGTGAGGATGGACTGGGCGCGTCTGAGGCTGAGAGGGGTGTTTTGGTAGGAGAGCTGAGAGACTAGGCGGCTAAGGCAAGTGGGTGGTGGAAGGTGAGGTGTTTGGGTGTATAGGACCCAGGCTTCTTCCGTTTTTCTTTGGCGAAGGAGTGATAAGAGGGTTTGGTCATTGCTGGATGAGGTGATACTGGTGGGGATGGAGGTGGCGAGAGATAGGTCTTTTGTAGTGGGGTTGAAATGATTGGTGGCTGTGTGTAGTCGAGATAGGCGGATGAGTTTGGAAATGGTGGAAAGTGGAGGAGAGGGGCAGCGGAGAGTGAGAGGGAAGGAACTAGTGAGTGGAGAAGAAGAAGGAGAAGAGCATGGAGAGGATGAGGGTAGAGGTAAGTTCATGGCTTGTGGTGTTCCATTTGAGAGGAGAAAGGGGAGGGAAGATAGTTTCAGGCTGGGTTTGGGTGGAAGGAGGATGTACTACGTCGCTATATTACATCCTTAAGAAGCTAAGCATTCTCCACTTTCAATCTATAATTACAACTAAACTTGTGTTGTGAGGACCCTTCTGACTTTTCCTTCTTTCCATCATCCATAATCACCATTTTTTTGTTTGATTCGTTTTCTTTTAATTGTATCTTTCTACTACAAATACAAGCTTTAAATTGGCATCAAATCAATTTTAAAATTTCATAAAAACCTTCAAATTTGTAAAAAAAAAAAAAAAAAACAGAGATAAAAAACCACCAACTCACAAAACAGGTCATGCAAAAAAAAAAAAAAAGATATGGAGACTAAAAAAAAATTAAATTATTATAATCCATAATGAAATATAAGGAGAAGCATGGTAAAACAACTTAGTATAAAACCAAGAGCTCTTGTTTTCTTTGTAATTATAATAAATGTATCTGAATAAATAAATTAAAAAAAAAACATAAGTAAAACATAAAAATTAGGTTCATTATTTTCTATTTGCATATAGAAAAATCTTAAAATACATGTTTTTAAAGAAAGAGAAAAAGAAATTAACAATCATCTAACTTCCAATAAAATATGCTTTTTTATATAAAAAAAATAAGTATACAAATACAAAATCTACGAGGCTATAACATGCCCATCTAAATAAAGATTTACAAGGCTATGTTCATTAGGAGGGATGGATAGAGGATATGCTGTTTGTTTTTGTGGTTGCTTTTGTGTTTAAAGCCAATCACGAAAAACAAATATTTGATAATGGTTGAAAATTTAATTTACGTGTGTGGGCCTCAACAATTCCTGCATTAAAAACACAGGCTCACTAAAAATAGCTCAATACAGCTTTCAGTGTGGAGAGCTGCACTGTTCACTTAAGTAAACAGTAGAGACATGTACCACTATTCACGTAAACAGTGGTACATGTCTTTACTGTTTTGGCCGGACCAAGTCCGATCCAAAACTAAATGCATTGAATCGGGTCTGATCCAGTAAAAAAAAATTAAATTAAATTTTTTATTTTTAATTATGTTTTATTGATGACGTAGCATTTGCAGAATTTAATCGCGATCCAAATTTTGTTTCTGATTATATTTTACTTGATGTTATTGCGCGCTTAAAAAACCAAGAAAACTGTAGTCCTTGTCGGATGTATTTCATACGTGATGGAATTGTAGATAGTTTAATTGAACAATAAAAAATATTTTATATAAAATATTATTTATTTCATGATAAAATAACAATAATTAAATCTACAATATTTAAATTAAAAACCATCAATATATATATATATATATATATATATATATATATATATATATATATTTTATTTTTTTTATTAGCTTTACCTCAATTTGAAAAATAATTTTTTAACCAAATATATTAAACTATTTTTTGTTCAACCTCAAATTTATCCACAGTTTTAACCAAACATATATAAATATCAAACCAACATCAACTAAAAGTATTTTTTATAAAATAATTTTTTTCAAACCACAACCATAAAAACTAATAAAATACCAAAAACACTCGAAGAGGGGAGGAGGAATGATGGATGGCTTCCTATTCTTCAAAATATTTAGCTAACAAGAGAGTGAGGACGAGAGCCGATCAACACAAAGCAAAAGCACTGAAAGAAGTGTGAAGCCATCCAAAATGGGAGGGAGGATACAAGTGAGGAAGGATCAGAGGAATACCACCAATCCCTCTCTAGTATAGGCCCTCCTCCCTTCCTCTGAGCCCTTCTGATCAAACAGAATATAGGTTTACAAGGAAAGATCACTGCTCGAGCTCATGCGGTCTGTCATCTTCTTCCTTTCATTCTTCTCAAACACAAGTGCTGCTTGAAATGGAAAAAATTGAATGAAAGAAGCAGCACAAAGTCACACGCTTTTGTAATCTAGATATTTCAATAAAATTATCGTTTAGCACCAGGTTACCCATCTCAAGACACCATCTTCTAGGGCCAAAAGATAACTAAAAGACTGTTTGGCCTCTGTACAGTGAGATTTGTGCATGGAATGTTAGAAAGCCAGCCCCATCCAACAGAAATCCTTCTCTCCAACTCTCTGTACAACTTCAGTATATCAACTATCATGTTTCCATTTACGTACACATCCCACTAAATGCAGTCTGTAAATAGAGGAGCTTCCTCTTGTTCCACAGCAATCAGCTCCAATTCCACCGCCATCTATCACCACTCACCAGCTCTCATTCTTTTATCTACACAAAAGCACCTAGTCTAATAATTACACATTCACAATTTATGTACCAGCAAAGCTACGAGAGGTGGAATGAGCCTTGACCCTCTGTTATGGCATACAGAAGTTTCTCCTTCATCTTATCCTGCATAAATATAAAGCATAAAAAAATTCACATATGCATAATTCACAGAGAAGACAAAAACATATGCTTCTTAGGCAATAAATATTACTTTCGACGAGTAGGGAGGCAACTTCAGATAATTGGCACAAGTCATCACACTGGGAAGGTCCACATCTTCACAGTTGCTGCAATGCTGTAGAGAGCACCAAGAGGATAAGTGATTGAATAGTGACTGTAATTTATGGAAGGGATAATGTCAATGTCACAGACCTTCCGTACAATGGTCAATTTTGGATTCAGAGACGCCAAGCCTCCTGTAGGTAGCCGAGGTGCCCCAGTTACAAACTGTAGAAATGATCGTCGTTGTTCATATTCAAATTCTTTTATGATTTCCAGTAACTGCAATTCCATAACGACCGAGCAATATTTGAAGTGATTTGATTTATGATTTCAGTAACTAATTCCATAACGATTGATCAATATTTGAAGTGATTTGAGAGAGAGAGAGAAAGCGAGCACCAACATTAACAATAGGAGGACTGCTAGCAGTGTATCCATGATCAAACTTGATATGATCCAAAAGCTCATTGAACTGCTCCAAAGTAAATGATAAATAGAAAAATAAAAACTATATCATCGTTATTATCAGTATTCCTCAGCAAAGACCAAATCAATAAAGTGTTAATACGTACAGCCCAAAAATCACGTTCTCCACATAGCAAACGCTCAAGTTCCTCCTCAGTAAAAATCATAAGATGTTTAATTGGAAAAACCTGAAAGTTAAAGTACTACAACATAGTTAGAAATTAATAAGCTAGTAAATTGAGATTAAAGATACACATTGAAAAATTGTAGCAACTCAAGGAGATGAGAACTACAAGAATCAGAATAAGGTTAACAACATAGTAAGTCATCTCTGCACAGAGAGGGAATGAGTAAATATTATGTGATTAAACTATAAAGCTTCAAAGGAAAACAAAAGATTTAGGCTATTATTAGCCACCCAAAGATTTCCAAATGCCCTTTAAATCTCCTAGGATAGTGGAAAGAAGGGCCTAAGAACACCATTCTACATTCGTTTTCCAGATTATTCAAGGGACAATAAATGTTGTATTACTATGGGTAACAGATAAAAGAGTCAAACCCTATTCTCTTCAGAGAGTTCTCACTATTCTTGAGGAGTTATTGGACTTCAAACAAAAATATAGAGCGGACCTGGTTAAATCCAGACTTGAATGCTTCAACTTGTCTGGAAATTCCTGTGTGTATAGTAGCATCCACAATGTGAGAAACATACACCTCCAAGTTATCCATATTCACCTAAGC
>Ga0307516_10008028_pt1 | contig 12008 bp, 8 predicted proteins | sample 19_EM_MG_FD_203310 | JGI IMG/M metagenome (GOLD analysis project Ga0307516, IMG submission 203310) | Populus trichocarpa ectomycorrhiza microbial communities from riparian zone in the Pacific Northwest, United States - 19_EM | ecosystem: Host-associated > Plants > Roots > Unclassified | place...
AATATTATATTATGTGTTTTATTTAATAAAAATATATTTTTTTTTGTTGAGAAATGCATATAATATACTTGCACCAACCCCAAATTAAAAGCTAGGGAGTGATTAAGGAGATTTTCTTTTGAATTGATATTTTTTCTATGGAATTAATATTTAAAATGATTTTTTTAATATACTAAATCAATATTGGATCATCGATAAATAATTAGATGCTGGTTAAGCTTATTCTAATATTAGATGCTGCCAACAACCTAAGATAAACGTAATTATATATCCAGTTGTTTAGTCCATGCAAGATCCCACGACTAGGAATATCATAACAAATAATTTGTTGTTTAATTGGATGAAAGAAATCCTAGTCGAACAAAGAGTACTCATCATCGTCAACAGATTTCAATAGAAGCTGGTGGGCTCATAATTGAGATTTTTCTTCTTTTCCAAGAGACAGAGTGAACGGAACAAAGTATGCAATGATTCCTTGCTTTTATGGAGGTAAACTAGACAACTGATTTGACAAAAAAAAGCAAATCTTGCAAGGACGAAACAAAATATACTTGGTACAATTTCTCAATAAAAGGCAACGTATTTGGGCTCCACAAGGGCATGAAAACAAGTGATTCTGATTTCCTCACGCAAATATTAAAGAAGGATTCGAGAGAAACTATGTTTTTTGTTTTTTTTTGGAAATTGAATGGATAACTATTCTTTTCTAAAACAAATATTTAAGGAATCAATTACAAGAATTTGTCTCATTGTTTGGGATTAAATCTTGCAATATGATTGAGTATCTACTTAATTAGGAGCATAATGATTTTAATCAAAAGAGTCTAATAGGTTTATGAAGTTTCATCAATATTACGAGGGTTTTTACTGCTAATACAACCTCGCAGAATTCAACCTTAAAAACAAAGAATTCAAACATCTCAAATACTTGTTAGAATATATACACAGTTGAGAATAACAGAATGACTTGGGTTGGCCTTAGCCAACCTTTTCTATTTATATATGTAGGGCAAAATACGGCAATAACCGTAGGGATTACAACATTAATTGAAATAATCCTACATTAATTTTCTATTCAGAGATATACATGCTATACATTCTATAATATGCCCCCTCAAGCTGAGGGTGGAGGATCGACCCGAAGCTTGAACCTGAAAGCAGTAAAGGACGCAACAGAAAGTGGTTTGGTGAAGACATCAGCAAGTTGATCCCGAGAAGGGATAAAGTGAATCTGAATTTCCTTCTTCGCAACCCGGTCGCGGACAAAATGATAATCTACCTCAACATGCTTAGTACGAGCATGAAAGATAGGATTCGCCGAGAGATAGGTCCCACTAAGATTGTCACACCAAATGGTAGGAGCAGAGATGGAGGGAACCTGCAGATCGGTTAACAAATATTGAAGCCAGATGACCTCAGCAATACCATTGGCTAAGGCTTTATACTCAACCTCAATGGAGGAGCGGGCAACTGTACGTTGCTTGCCGGATTTCCATGAAATCGGTGTCTGACTAAAGAAGACAAGATAGCCACCCGTAGACTTGCGATCATCAATACTACCAGCCCAATCGGCATCTGTAAAACCATGAAGAGCAAAAGAGGTACCTCGAGTGATATGAAAACCATAGGATGCCGTTCCTTTGAGGTAGCGGAGTATGCGTTTAACAACAGCCCAATGGGAATCTGTAGGAGCATGCATGTACTGACAGACTCTGTTAAGAGCAAAGCAGATATCTGGACGAGTGAATGAAAGATATGAAGAGCACCCATAATTTGACGAAATCATGTGGGATCAGAGAATGGATGATCCGGCTGTATATCAAGTGTGGAAGGAGAGACTGGAGTATCAACGGGTTTGCAAGAAGTCATACCAGCCCGAGTGAGGATGTCAAGAATATATTTGTGTTGGCGCAACATCATACCCATACCTGTAGACTGAACTTCAATACCTAGAAAGTAGTGAACATCACCTAAGTCACGAAGTTTAAATTCAGAGCTTAGTAACTGGACTAGGCGACGAAGCATGACAGAGTTGCTGCCCGTAAGCAGAATATCATCAACATAGACGAGGAGATAAAAGATATTAGTACCATCAGATAAGATAAATAGGGAGGTGTAAACCTTGGAGGCAAGGAAACCAATACATAGTAAAAAATCACTCAGACGAGTGTACCATGCCCTTGGTGCCTGTTTTAAACCATATAATGACTTGTACAATCTGCACACATGAGATGGAAAAGTAGGGTCAACAAAACCTGGAGGTTGTTTCATGTAGACCTCTTTAGTAAAAACACCATTGAGAAAGGCATTATGAATATCAAGCTGATGAATCTTCCAATTACAAGAAACCGCAATGGAAAAGACTAATCTGACGGTGGCCTGTTTAATAACTGGGCTGAAAGTTTCAGAATAATCAATGCCTTCCTATTGAGTAAAGCCTCTAGCAACTAGACAGGCTTTATAACATTCAATGCTGCCATCAACACGATGTTTGATGCGATATACCCATCGGCTACCCACAACATTCATCGAAGGATGAAAGGGCACTATGGACCAAGTGTGATTGGATCGCAAAGCCTTGATCTCATCACACATAGCATAATGCCAAGCAACATATTTATCTGCATTAGAAAAGGCAACAGGTTCAGAGGAAGGAGAGAGCAATACTCGGGTGGCAGTTGTATCAGCTGCAGCAGAGGACACCATATTTGCGGTTTTGGGCTGCCGCGATCTAAGAACCATAGGGTGGCGGCTGAGTAATGGTGGTGATGCAGGAGAGGTAGGCGTCACAGAGGTGTCCTGATGTAGTGGATAAACAGAGAGATCAACCACCAGATTCAGACCAGGGGAAGAAGCCGGGGAAGAAGCTGCCGCAAGTAGAGGGCTGGCAGCAACAACCGGGCTGGCAGCAGAGACAGAGTTTGCAGAAACCGGGGGACTGGCAGAATAAGGAGAAGCAGAGGAGGAACCAGAGGGTGTCCCAGTACTAGTAAAGACATCGTGCTGGAGGGCAGGGAAAACTGATCTGCAACCTGTACCTGCAACAGCATGGTGAGATAAAGATGCATGTGGTGAGCGGCAAAGGAAAAGTGGAGGCTGTGGTGTTTAGGTAGGGTGAAGGCAGGGCAGAGGCAGAGGTGGGATGAGGGGTGGTATGATCGGTGAATAATGGGGAGTGGGTTAGATTTGGGAGGATGGTAACATGAGATGGTGTGTGGGTTTGAGTTGAAACCTGTGCAATATGTTCAGATTTATCAAATGGAAAAACATGTTCATGAAAACGGACATGACGGGAGATATACATGCGATGAGAGTCAATGTCAAAACATCGATAACCAAGGTGAGAGGAACTGCAGCCAAAAAACACACATGGAGAAGACCGAAAATCCAATTTATGATTATTATAGGGGCGCAAAAAAGGAAAACAGAGACATCCAAAAGTACGCAAAAAATGATAATCAGGAGACCGTTGAAACAAACAATCAAATGGAGATCGATTATCAAGAACAAGAGTGGCATGCGATTAATGAGATAAACTGAAGTGTCAAAAGCATAATTCCAAAAACGAAATAGAGCTTTACATTGGCCTAGAAGAGTAAGGCCGGTTTCCACAATATGCCTATGACATCTTTCTATTGTTCCATTTTGTTCGTGAGTATGAGGACATATCAGACGGTGATGAATACCAATAATCTGAAAGAAAGTGGAGAGTTTGCGATATTCACCGGCCCAATAAGTTTGAACAGATTTTATTTTTAATGAAAACTGACGTTCGACAAGAGTTTGAAATTGATGAAAAACAGAATAAACATCAGATTTTGCAACAAGTGGATAATACCATATATATTTTGTGTGCGCATCAACAAAGATAACAAAATAACGATAACTATCCATAGAAAAAAGGGGAGCAGGACCCCACACATCACTAAAAATTAATTCTAGCGGAGCAGAAGTTTTGTGACTAGTAGGTCTTAAAGACAAACGTGATGATTTTTCTAAGGGACAACTTTGACATTGACAATTAAGACGTTTGTTGTTACAAATGATCTTATTTTTCAAGACTAAAAATTGAAAAATGCGAGAGGTAGGATGACCTAGGCGACGATGCCACAAATCAGCAGAAGTAGAGATGCAGGGAGACCAATAAGCTTGAGGAACTGACATGATGGAAGACCTGAACCTGGACAAAGTGTAGAGACCATCTTTACTATGTCCCGAGAGGAGTACTTCATTGGTGTTGAGATCCTTGACGTAAAATAGAAAAGGGTGAAATTCAAAATAAACATTATTATCGAGACAAAATTTTTGAACAGAAAGCAGAGGTTTCGTGATTGCAGGAACATGCAGGACATTAGATAAAGTGAACGAACGATGTGGGGTATATAGTTTTGTATGGCCAACATGAGATATGGGAAGTCCCTTACCATCACCAACATGCAAATTATCATTACCATTGTATGGTTCTGAAGTAGTCAAGGTTACAAGGTCAAGTGTGACGTGTTGATTTGCATTGGTATCCGGAAACCATTCAGCAGTACCTGCAGGATTATGCGGTGCCTGATTAGCACTATGTTGTTGTCCATAACCACATTGCTGAAGTTGGGAGCACTGAGGAGCAGTATGTCCGAAGGCTTGACATAACTAGCAACGGGAATTGGATCCCCTACTGCGCTGCCAATTTCCCTGCTAGTTGTTGTGTCTGTTGTCGTTGCTAGGAGTGCAATGGAGCTACGAAAGTCAGGCCTGGAACCAGAATTGCGAGACCTTTTGTGATGAAACTGTTAAGGACGCTAGCTGCCATGAGAACGGCCCCTATTTCGTCCAAATTGAGCAGCAGCTGACGGTGAGAGAGGAGTGCTGAAGGAGGGATGTTTGGCGTGGGCAACAAGGGTGCATGAATTGCAGCAGACCCCATAGATAAATGGGAGGATTTATGAATAAATTCATGAGTTAGCAGATGACTAAGCAAATATGCATATGGTAGAGGATCTGCCCTTGTAACAAGACTTGTCACTAAGTCTTTAAATTCTCCGCGAAGGCCACGAAACACATATAGATTGAAATCGGCTAGCGAAATAGGTCGGCCAGCAGCTGCTAGCTCATCAAATAAAGCCTTAGCTTTTTGCAGAAATTGAGTTACTGAATCATCACCTTGTCGAAGGTCTTGAAGAGAGCCATGAAGTTGCATAACACAAGAATTGGATGTAGAAGCTAGAGCTTGCTCAAGTGTTTGCCAGACAGAACATGAGGTTGGACAATCAACAACAATGTGAAGAACTTCCATGGATAGCGAAGAGAGCAGGACACTTAGAATGAGTTGGTCCTGTTGTTTCCAACGAAGAAAGTGTTGAGATACCTGAAGAGAGACACCATCAGTAGCAAGAATATGTGGAGAGAGGCAGGAGTTTGAACCATCAACAAAGCCGAAAACTCCTTGGCCTAAAAGATACGGTTTCATCTGCATTCGCCAATACAAATAATTGGTGTTTGTTAATTTCAGAGAGATGACCTGATGAGTGTGAGAGAGGGACACAATTGCCACGGCAGAAGCTGCAGCAGCTTCAGCAGAAGAGGACAACAGCATAGGAGCATTATTAGGGTTGAAGAGAGCATGGCCAACATTTGTAGGTTGTCGCCACTGCAGAACTGAAGCTGAAGAAGAAGGTGGTGCTGCGACAGGAGAGCAGGATGGCACAACCGGTGCTGCTGCAGAGGAAGAGATGGCTGCTGGCTGGGAAGGATCCATTGCAGAGAGGAGAAGAGGTGTTTTAGTTTATTTAGGGCTCTGATACCAAGTTGAAAATAACAGAATGACTTGGGTTGGCCTTAGCCAACCTTTCCTATTTATATATGTAGGGCAGAATACGACAGTAACCGTAGGGATTACAACATTGAAATAATCCCACATTAATTTCCTATTCAGAGATATACATGTTATACATTCTATAATATACATTAAATCATGCCATGAATTTAGCATAGCATCCAAGAAAATCCAGAGTCCAAAAAGTGTGGAAACCATACTAAAATCGTAAACGATTGAATTCATCATCGATCAACAAAATCCAAAAACTGTGAAAACCATATTAAATTCATCATCGATCAACAAAACCCCCTCTGTTTTTATATCCGTCAAAAACTAACAACTGTATTTTTAACATTTTTTCCCCTTTCTTTCTTGTCATCAAAAGAAATCGAAGTGCCAAAAACAATACACACAAATATCCAAATGTTTGACGTCTCTCTTTTAATTCTCTGCTCACTTCTCTAGCAATCGGGATATGCTAGATTGAAGAATAAAAGAGAAAAGAGAGAAAGTGAAATATGTTGATCTTCAGCCACATATTAATATTTATAAATTTTGATGATAACAATTAAATAAAAAAGAGATAATAACATGCTTGATTGAGAATAAGTATAAACAGATTTATATAAAGATTATCAACAAGCATAGAGAATTAACTAAAGAAATCAATCAATAAATCTACGATGCAAAGTAAGTGAAGACTTGGTTCTTAAAAATTCATTTTAATGCAAATTATGTAAATTTTTATATTTTACGTGATATCACAAATTAAAATGATTTCACACACATCACATTGCATGTATTATAGGATTGATATGAATTTAGTCGATTCAAGATTCATTAGGCTTAAAACTATTAAAACTGGATTTTAAGTTGAATTGGTTGACCGCTTAGCCAATGAAATCCGAGAGGCATGGCTGGGTGTATATTGTGATTAGCTATGTCTAATGACATCCAAGACAGATGGTTGGGTGGTCATATTAGGATTAGCCATGATCAACGACATCCGAATGGATGATTGGGTTAGAATAAGATGGATAAACGTATTAGTGGCTCGCAAAGGATGACTAGAATAAAACGCAATAAAATAACTGCGGCAAATGAATTAACTCTAGTCCCTACCATATACCTATGAGAAGGTTGGGACATTAAAGTAAGGATATTATAATTGAAGAAATATTAAGGTTGTATTATCTATGTAAGGAGTAACAAAAGGATTATACTAAGTTAGACTACAATATGCTTTTAGTTATCTGTTGGCATGTTTTAGATTAATTATAATTCTTGTATCCATTTTGCATTCGTAACAGGGACATCACAAAATCAAGGTGCGTAGGAACCCCCTTTCATGGATCCATATTTTTTGCAAAGAACTACAATTTCACCAATTTCATATGCTCAGTATTTATAGAAGTGAATACATAGCATTTGTAAAATTGTTATTCATCATTTTTTAATAAGCTTATGTCATTGCATTTTTAGACTAGGGATGTGAAGTTTGTGTGTGTGTGTGTGTATGTGTGTGTCTATATATATAGAATCGTGATATTGTAAGTGTAAACACAAAAAAAAATGAAATTAAAGCTGAAAATGACTTCATCATTGTTGCCGATTTCTGAATCGGCAGCAACACAGTTCTTGACCGCCGACCTATGAATCAGCAGCATCACAGTTCTTTGCCATCAATTTCTGAATCGGCAGCAACATAATTTTTGGCTATCGATTTCTCAATCGGCAACGACACAATTCTTCACCACTGACCTCTGAATCAACAATGTTAGAGTTTTTGGCTGTCGATTTCTGAATTGGTTGTAACATAGTTTTTGGCTGCCGATATCTGAATCAGTAGCGACACAGTTCTTGAATACTGACCTCTTAATCAGCAACATCACAGTTCTTGGGTGTCCATTTCTGAATCGACAGCAACACAGTTCTTGACTGCCAGTCTCTGAACCGACACCATCAAAGTTCTTGGTTGCCGATTGCGTCGCTGTCGATTCAGAAATCGGCAGTTAAGAACTGGGTCGCTGTTGATTTCTGAATTGGCAGCAACACAATTTTTTGCTGCCGATTTTTGAATCAGCAGCGATCCAGTTCTTGACTGCCAATTTCTGAATCAGCAGCGATGCAGTTTTCGCTGTCGCTTTCTAACTCAGTTTTTGCTGCCGATTTTTGCTGCCGATTTCTAAATCGGCAGCAACACTATTTTTGTGGCCAATTTCTGAATCGGCAATAGCTCAGTCTAATTAAAATTTTAGGGAAACAAATCAGATTGTCTTAAGGAGCTAGGAGGGAGGGGCAAAACTGGTTTTGGAGAGACAAAAACCGGGATAAGAACACATCTAAACCAACCCCAAACACCCTACCTCATTTAATGGACAATATAAATGTAAATAGAGAGAGAAGGTGACTCTTTCTCTTCCCATAGTCGTCTGCAACAACTGCATGTTTAGCTGCATGTTTCTCTTCTCTTCCTTCTTCCCAATAAAAACTTAAACCAAACCAGCAGAGAGTGCCCCTTGGAACATATGTTAGAGAGAGAGAGGTGAGACCTTGAGTTATGGCTGAACAACTGCTTAGAGGGAAGGGAAATGGGGCTTGAACAGGTGGGAAGAAACTGACAAAAGAGAGTATTTTGCTAATTAATATATGGATATTTTTCAAGGGACAAATTGATATTTTTCTAATTTATAGGATTTTTTAGATTTTTATATAAATAGTAAGTTATGCCTCTTATTATTGAGAGATTGTCTATTAGATAGAAAAACTACGTAAATCGCATAATAGAGAGCTAACACTCTAGGCATAACAATCATTTTCTCCTAAATAAGGATTTAGGAGATTTATTACTGGTGGATCGTGTGGATTATTGTTGGAGTCCGAACAATTGGACGGCTTCTGGTTTGTGAAAATCAAATCTTTAAAGAATTATTCAAAGCCAAAGAATATAAAATCATCAGGTAATTAATAAATCGTTAAACAATTTTAGATTTATCTAATGGGATCCCAGAAACTCCCAAATAATTTTATTATTAATTTTGCTGTGTGCATTCTATTTAGGGAACCCAACATATTTTTTGTGAATTTGTTTTTCTTTTAACAAGTTTTTTGGTGCAATTAGCGCTTTTAAGGAAATTAGTTTTTCTTTTAATCTTGTAATTTTTCAACGTTCACACTGTTGTTGATTCTTTTAAGTGAAGGCAAGGAAGCTATACAAAAAGTATGGCTGCCATACAAAAGAAAAAAAAAATGAAAGCCAGGAAAGTCTCCAAAACATAAAACCTACTCAAAATGAACTTTATTTATTAACGAATAAAACAAATTAATTAAGTACGGGGATTACATCGATCACACTCAAATTTATTTTATGGTATGGAATATCAAATGCCAGGTCCAAATATTGTGCGCCATAGCTAGGCATCATGCCTGAAAGTGTTTAATAGAAAAATGTTTACATGAAGAAATGAAGATAAGAAGAAGAGAAGAGACAATAAAGATTGTCTTTGATTTATTTGCAGATTGAATGAGAAACCGATTACATACAGTTTATTGCAATCTTTACAAATATATATTAAACTAAGCAAAACAGAATTCCAAACTTATAGCAATAAATCATGCTATGATCTGTTACATACTAACAGATTAACTAACTCCTAGAGACTAAGACAACACTTTATTATTTGCATAAAACTGAAAATAACAAAGCAGAAATAAAATCTTTGACAGCTCCTGAAGCAATCTTCAACACTCCTCCTTGCTTTAGGAGCTGCAAACTCCAATATTTTGTCTTAGAAACTCAAACCTGTTTATTGGAAGTGGTTTGGTAAACAAATCAGCTAATTGATCTTCAGACTTGCAATAAATCAACTTAACATCACCATTTTTCTGCACCTCATGTAAAAAATAAAGCTTGATGTTAAAGTGTTTGGTTTTTCCATAAAACACTGGATTATGGGAGATTGCTATAGCTGCTTGATTATCAACTGAGATTTCGGTTGCTTCTTCTTCTTTCATGTGTAAATCACATAATAACTTCTGAAACCATAGTGCTTGATTTACTACTGTTGTGGTTGCAATGGACTCTGCCTCTGTAGTAGATTGAGCTACAATGTCTTGCTTCTTGGATGACCGTGAAAAATATTGCAGATCCTAGATTAAAACAGAATCCAGAGGTGCTTTTCATTTCATCAATGAATCCACCACAATCACTGTCAGAAAAACCATGTAGTCTTAACTCTTGACACTTCAAAAATTTAACACCAAAGTTGCATGTCCCTTTGATGTATCTCAGAATTCTTTTGGCTGCTCTCATATGAATTTCACTTGGACAATGCATAAAACGAGATAGAAGACTTGTTGCATGAAGTATGTCAGGTCTGGTTGCTGTTAAATACAACAAACAACCAATCAAGCTTCTGAATTTTTCTTCATTTACTCTGGTAATGCCATCTTCTTTGCTAAATTTGTCCTTTTGATTCATTGGAGTAGCTGTCGGTTTGCAATTCTTCATATGGAATTTCTTCAAGATTTCCCTTGAATATTTCTTCTTTGCTTTGCATGATTTCCATTCCCAGAAAAAAAACTCATGAGACCAAGGTCAGTCATTTCAAAAACTTGCATTATATTCTACTTGAATTCTTCAACTTGCTCTGTATTGCTTCTCGTCACTAAGAGATCATCAACATAGAGTGATATTATAAGCACATCATTGTTGATTCTCTTCACATAAAGAGTTGCTTCAGATAAATTTTTTTGAAAAGCAGAACCTGTCAAAAGAGTCTAGGTGCTTGCTTCAACTCATAAAGAGCCTTCTTTAATAGATAAACTTTGTCTTCTTTTCCTTGAATCTCAAAACCAGCTGGTTGTTTAACATAAATTTCTTCTTGCAGAATGCCATTTAAGAAGGCTGATTTAACATCTAACTGGAATACTTTCCAGTTCTTGTGTGTAGCAACAACAAACAAAAATCTGATGGTGTCCATCCTTGCTACAGGTGCAAATGTATCTGAATAATCAACACCATAAATTTAAGCATATCCATTAATAACCAGCCTAGCTTTATGTTTGTTGATGGTGCTGTCTGCATTCAGTTTGGTCCTGAATATCCACTTCACACCAATAATGTTTTTGCCTAGTGGTTTGTCAACTAGTTCCCATGTACAGTTCTTCTCAATCATGGATATTTCCTCCTGCATTGCTTTCTGCCATTCCGGGTTCTATTTGGCTTCTTCATAGCCTTTTGGTTCGTAGATAGCTACATTACTCCTTTGATAAATATCCTCAAGAGATCGGGTGCTTCTAATTGGTGAATCATCAAATGATTCATCTTGCAATGGATTTGTAAGCTGCACATTTCTTTGTGAGTCTCCCCACCCCTAGTACACCCCACCTAAGATAAGCTGCGTGGTGTTTGGTTTGCCTTATAATTGCTATGGTGTTGGTGTTTTCTAATCCCATCAGTTTTTCTAGGTTTGATCCAAGCTAAACTTATTAAGATAGAAATCCAAAGAGATTCCATGTGCTTTAAAAGCTCATTTTTCTCTTAGTATTTCAAGAGTTTGTGACTCGTAAATCGCAAGGAGATTCAGGGCACTTTAAAAGCCTAGTTTTACCTTAGTGTTTCATACTCTCATAGCTCGTAAACCGTGAAGTAAAAAATTAAAATGTCATCGATTATTATCAAGGCTTCTTTTAAGGATGTGTGATGACTTATTATTCCTAGAAAATTATTTTGGATATGTACCACTTAGGGTTTCATTATCTAAATATTAATAGCGAATAATAACAAGTTATTCCCAATAATATTTTGGATATTCATTCATTTGAGATTTCTTTATCCAAACATTAACGGTGAATAATAGATGAATTCCTCCCAAAATAAGATTTTTTTTTTGGAATATTGGTCAGTAGCCTTTGGAGTTTTACAAACATGTTGTAAAATCCAAAAATGCAAGAAAATAATTTTTGTTGTGTTTAAGAAGTCTATGCGAAAACATATTTTCGAAACTTCCAATATTTTTTATAAAAAAAAAGTGTTCAAAACATGTTAGGGTATTGGTCATATGCATGAAAACATTATATATATATATATATATATATATATATATATATATTTGTCACCTTGCGTCGAAAACCGGGTATTCTAAATACGAGATTGATATTTTTTTTACAACATAAAAAAATTCAGACCTTAAAATAAATA
>Ga0307516_10008029_pt1 | contig 12008 bp, 9 predicted proteins | sample 19_EM_MG_FD_203310 | JGI IMG/M metagenome (GOLD analysis project Ga0307516, IMG submission 203310) | Populus trichocarpa ectomycorrhiza microbial communities from riparian zone in the Pacific Northwest, United States - 19_EM | ecosystem: Host-associated > Plants > Roots > Unclassified | place...
GGCGGTGGCGCGCGAAAGAACAATAGGTCCCGACGCTCCACACCCATTCAGGCGTGAGCCACGCCTGAATGGGTGTGGGTGCGAAACGTTTGGTGCCGCCCGGCGGCGGTTGCTCGTCCCGTTGGTGACTGTTGGCACGGCGCGTCCTCGCGTGTCGGCGAGAGGGTTCGTGGCGCGCCGGTGCGCCGTGGTTGTCCGAGATCTGGGCGGGAGCCGATGCGGGTGCGGGCGGTTGTCTGGTGAGCATTGTTGGTGGGTGACGGTGAGTGGGGGATCGGCGGCGCGGGCGGGTGCGGGTGCCCAGGTGGTCGACTTGCCGGCGGTCATCGGCGAGTTCTGCGGCTGACGTCCGATTGGTGGCGTCGGGTGGCGGCGCCGGGCGGCTTGACCAGCCAACGCTCCGAGCTACGCGCCACGCTCCGATTTATCCACTGGAGAGTGGCAGCCGCCGCCCGGTCATCTGGTGGTGACTCCGGACCGCCGTGTGCCCAGCCGGTCGGCCAGGAACGCCTCCCAGGTCCGGGTGCCGACGGCCCGGTCCGGTGCCAGGTTGGCGCCGGCTCGGATCGCCCGGAAGGCGCCCCCGGGCATCCGGACCGGCAGGATCAGCCGGTGCCGGTGCGTGCCGCGCAGGTAGCTGCGGGCCAGGTCGACCAAGTCGTACACCCGGGGGCCGGCCAGGTCCGGCACCAGGCCGGCGGGTCGGCCCAGGGCGAGCTCGACGAGGCGGGCGGCCACCTCGCCGGCGTCGATCGGCTGGTATCGCACCGCCGGGACCGGCATCACCGGCAGCTTCGCCAGCTGGGCGACCGTGGTCAGCACCAGATCGTGGAACTGGGTGGCGCGCAGCGTGGTCCACGGCAGCCCGGAGTCGGCCACCACGTCCTCGGCGGCCCGCTTCGCGGCGAAGTATCCGAATGCGGCCCGGTCGAGGCCGCTGACCACCGGGATCCGATCGGCGCCGACCACCGAGATGTACACCAGGTAGGGGGCGCCGGCTTGGGCTGCTGCCCGTACCAAAGTCTCGGTCTTCTGGTCGTCGCCTTTGGCGCTGCCGGCTAGATGCACGATGGTCGTCACCCCGGCCACCGCCGCCTCGACGCCCGCGCCGGTGGCCAGGTCGCCGGTAAGGTATTCGATGCCGTCGGCTCGCTGGTGGGGCGCTCGGCTGAGCAACCGCAGATCGTGGCCGGCGGCGCGGAGCCGGGGCACGACGAGCCGGCCCAGCGTGCCGGTGCCGCCGGTGATCAGAATCGTGGGGTGCACGGCTGTCTCCCTGTCACATCGATGGTGTTTCGCGGGTCTACCGGGATGACACCCCGCGCGGAGGGAATGTGACTGGTGGACGAACGCGACTGGCTGACCGACCGTTTCGAGGAGCACCGGGCGCGGCTGCGTGCGGTGGCCTACCAGATGCTCGGCTCGGTGAGCGAGGCCGACGACGCGGTGCAGGAGGCCTGGCTGCGGCTCGATCGCACGGACGACGGCGAGGTGCAGAACCTGTCCGGCTGGCTGACCACTGTGGTGGCCCGGATCTGCCTGAACATGCTGCGGTCGCGCCGGACGCGGCGCGAGGAACCGCTCGAGGCGCACGTGCCCGACATGATCGTCGGTGCGGCGGACCGCGGTGATCCCGAGCACGTGGCGCTGCTGGGCGACTCGGTCGGGCTGGCGATGCTGGTGGTCCTCGAGACGCTGACGCCGGCCGAGCGGTTGGCCTTCGTGCTGCATGACGTTTTCGCGGTGTCGTTCGAGGAGATCGCCCCGATGATCGAGCGGTCACCGGCGGCGGCCCGGCAGGTGGCCAGCCGGGCCCGGCGCCGGGTACGCGGGCAGGCCCCGGCCCCCGACCCCGACCTGGCCCGGCAGCGCGCCGTGGTCGACGCGTTCTTCGCCGCCTCCCGCGATGGTGACTTCGACGCGCTGGTCGCCGTGCTCGACCCGGACGTCGTGCTGAGGTCCGACGGCGGCCTCACCCGACCGCGGCTCAACCTGGTGTTGCGCGGCGCGTCGGCGGTGGCCGAGCAGGCGCTTGCCTCCGGCCGGCTCTCGCCGTTCGTCCGCCCGGCGCTGATCAACGGCGCCGCCGGCGTGGTGGTCGCGGCGAACGGCCGGACGCTGTTCATCATGGCCTTCACCGTCACGTCCGGGCGGATCGCCGCGATCGACGTGATGGCCGACCCGGAGCGGCTGGCCGCGGTCGACCTGACCGCATTGGACTGACGGCGGTACGCAGAGATCGAACGATCGGGTGAGATCGCCGGCCGGGCGCTCCGGATAGTGTCTCCAAGCGTGGGGCCGGCGGACTTTCCTTCAGCGGCCGACCGAACCGACACGTCGGCCGAGCACGCTCCGCTGCGGTATGTCTGGGCCGCGGCGATCATCGCCGTGCTCGGCTCCGCGTGGTACGTGGCGTGGGCCACCGTGGGCGCGGGCACCGAGGCGCTGGCCTACACGATCCTCCCGGTCGGCGGCGCGGTCGCCGTCGCCGCCGTGTACCGGCTGCTCAACGGCGTCGCGCTGGACCCGGTCGCCGGCCGGTTCTGGCGTGCCCTGCTGGCCGCGTTCGCGCTGATCTCCACCGGGTACGCGTGGCTCGCGGTGGACATGCTCACGCATTTCGCGCAGACCACGGCCCGGTCCATGCCGCTGCCCGCGGCCGGCTTCGTCGCGGCCGGGTTCGGAATGGCGATGTGGGCGGTGGCGCGGGTGCCGATCGGCGCCACCGGTCGCCTCGAGCGCCGACGCATCGTCCTGGACCGGACCATCGCGTTCCTCGGTTGCGGCACCGTGCTGTGGCATTTCGGGCTGGCGCCGATGCTGACCGCACCGGAACGGTGGAGCAGCCAGGCGATGGTGCTGGTCGGGCTCGCGTTCCTGCTCGCCGTCGGCGGCATCACGAAGGTCTCGTACGTCGTCGGCGGCCCGGTGGACCGCACCGCGATCCGGCTGATCGCCACGGTCGGGCTCACCGCCGCCGCGGTCGCCGTGCTGGCCGTCCGGTTCGGCTACGCCGGCGGCGTTCCGGCGCAGGCGGTGGTGATGCCGTTGGCGCCGGTGCTGGCCACGCTGGCGGTGCGGTCGCAGTGGCGGGCACACACCGAGCGGCGTCGGCCGGGCCGCCGGCCGAACACGCTGCTGCCGTACCTGGCGGTGGCCGCGGTCGACCTGCCGCTGATCGCGGTGGCGTTCGGGACGACGCTGCGCTGGACCGGCCGGCTCGTCGTGGTCGCCGCGGTGCTGGTCACCACGCTGGTCACGGTCCGGCAGTTCATCGCGTTCCGGGACAACGCCCGGCTGCTGCGCGAGAAACGCGGCCAGGAGCGACGCCTGCAGCACGAGGTCACCCATGACGGCCTCACCGGCCTGGCCAACCGGGCGCTGTTCCGGGACCGGCTGTCCGCCGCGCTGAGCCTGGGCGAGGCGGTCACCGTGCTGCTGATCGACCTGGACGACTTCAAGACCGTCAACGACTCGCTCGGCCACGAGGTCGGCGACCGGCTGTTGGTCTCGGTGGCCGCCGTGCTGCGCGCCGAGGTCGGCTATGAGGGCCTTCCGGTACGCGTCGGCGGCGACGAGTTCGTGGTGCTGCTGACCGGCGGCGAGGGCGGGGGCGGGGGTGACGGCGAGTCGCTCGCCCGGCGGGTGCTGGACGCGTTCGCGCAGCCGATCGGCGAGCACCGCCTGTTGGTGCAGGCCAGTATCGGCATCGCCGAGGCCGGGCCGGGCGCCACGCTGGACAGCGTGCTGCGCGACGCGGACGTCGCGATGTACGCGGCCAAGCAGCGCGGCAAGGCCGGCTATGTCCGGTACGCGGCCGGCATGGAGGAACCGGTCCTGGCCCACATCCAACTCGGCGGCGAACTGCGCCGGGCGCTGAACGAGCACGAGTTCCGCGTCCTCTACCAGCCGATCGTCGCGCTGGCCGACGGCCGGGTGATCGGCGTCGAGGCACTGGTCCGCTGGGCCCACCCGACCCGGGGCGTGGTGGCGCCGGCGGAATTCATCCCGGCCGCCGAACGTACCGGCCTGATCGTCCCGCTGGGCCGGTTCGTGCTCCGCGAGGCCTGCCGGCAGACCGCCGCCTGGCTGGCCGAATTCGGCCACAACGCGCTGCAGAAGGTCGGCCCGAACGTGTCCGCCCGGCAACTGCACGACCCCGACTTCGTCACCGACGTGACGGCCGCGCTGGCCGACAGCGGCCTGCCCAGCGACCGGCTGGTCCTCGAGTTGACCGAATCCGCCGTCCTGCGTGGCCAGCAGGTGTCCCGGACCCTGCATGAACTCGACGCCTTGGGGGTCAAGCTGGCGCTGGACGACTTCGGCACCGGCGAGTCGTCGCTGAGCCTGCTGCGCTCGTTTCCGGCGGCCATCGTCAAGCTGGACAAGTCCTTCGTCGACGGCATCGAGATCGACGACGGCAACCCGGCCGCGTCCGACGCCCGGCAGGCGGTCGCCCGTGCGGTGATCCAGTTGGCCGGCGCGCTCGGCCTGGACACGGTCGCCGAGGGGGTGGAGAACGCCGAGCAGGCCGCGGTGCTCCGCGAACTCGGCTACACGTTGGGCCAGGGCTTCCATCTGGGCCGCCCGATGTCCGCGCCGGACATGTCGGCGCTGCTGGCCCGGCAGCGCAGCGTGGTGCCCGCTAACTAGGATTTCCGGCCAACTAGGATTTCCGGCCATGGACCCGGCCGTTTCGCTCACCGAATGGTTGGCTCGTGTCACCTTCGCCGACCTGACGACCGAGCAGGTCACCGCGCGGATCATCGACGAGATCGCCGGCTGGGCGGAGGCGCAGGGCTGGCGGGTATACCGCCGGGCTCCCAGCGTGGTGCGGCTTCCGCCGCCGATGGAACATCGGCACTCGGTGCTCGACGTCGCCTGCGCCCGTCCGGACGGCCCGCCGCTGGCGATCGAGGTCGACCACACCGACCGCGGCCGTACGGCGGAGAAGTTGCGCGCCGAGGCCGACGCCGGCCGGGTCGCCCTCTGGGTGCGCTGGGGACCGGGACCGTTCTCCGCCCCGCCGCCACCAGTGCGGATGGTGACCTGCGAGGTGAGCCGCCGCGCACGCCTGCACAGCCGGATGCCGGACCGGCCGGCGCCCGAGCACAGCGGCCACATCGCCGGCGCGATCGAGACGCCGATACCGATCCCGATGGAGGAATCATGAGTGAGTCGGCCGTACACCTGGCCTGGCGGGTGACCGAGCCGGTGCACGCGATGATCTACTTCGTGCCGGAGGCGGCCGAACGGTACGCCACGCTCGGCCTGGACCAGACCGCCGGCTACTTCGCCTCGCGTGGTGCCGCGTTCGGCGCCGTCGGGCCGGGCCCGGTGGTGGCCACGTTCTACAACTTCCGGCCCGATCTGGTCGCCCGGGTGCTGCCCGAGGTCTGGACCAGAACCACTCCCACGGCGGTACTCGCCGCCCGGCTCGACGCGGTGGACGCGGCGTTGCGCCGCGGGCTGGGCGACACTCTGGACGGCCCGCAGGTCGCCGAGGCCGCGACGCTGGCCCGGCGTGCCGCGGAGACCGCCGCCGCGCATCCGCAGGGCCGCCCGCTGTTCGCCGCGCACGCCGACCTGCCCTGGCCGCAGGCGCCGCACCTGGTGCTCTGGCACGCCCAGATGCTGCTGCGCGAGTTCCGCGGCGACGGGCATGTGGCGGCGCTGCTGCTGGCCGAGCTGACCGGCCTCGAAGCGATGGTCCTGCACGTCGCGTCTGGCGAGACCAACGGCGCCTTCCTGCGTGCCAGCCGGGGCTGGAGCCGAGCGGAGTGGGTCGAAGCGGCCGAGCGTCTGCGCGGCCGGGGCCTGGTGGCCGGCGACGGCGACGATCCGGCACTCACCGACGCCGGACGCGATCTGCGGGCCGGCATCGAGGAGACCACCGATCGGCTCAGCCTGCCGGCGTACGGGGTGCTGGGCGCGGACGGGATGGCCCGGCTGGCCGAGTTGACCCGTCCGCTGAGCCGCATCATCGTGAAGGCGGGCATGGTGAACCCGGCCGGCGCGGCCACCGGACCCCACCAATCGGACACCAGCCGCAGAACTCACCCATGACCGCAGACAGGTCGACCACCCAGGGGGCGCCGCGCCGGCGCGCCGCGAACGGCCCCCTCGCCGGCACTCCAGGACGCGCCGTGCCGGCAGTCGCCGGGCGGGCGAGCAACCGCCGCCGAGCGGCACCAAACGTTTCGCACCCACACCCATGCAGGCGTGGCTCACGCCTGAATGGGTGTGGAGCGTCGGGACCTACTGTTCTTTCGAGCGCCACCGCCCCGACCGGACGCCGACCGGCAACCGGCGACCCGCTTGACAGATCACCGCACCACCGGCGTCCATCACCCACGTCGTCTCGTCGGGACGCGTCCCTAAAACGCCATATATCCCCCGTACGGGCAGGGCAACCGTCCGCGCCGTTCCAGCGCGGGCGAGGCCAGGCGGGGCCGGGACCGGCGGGGCCGGGACCGGCGGGGCAGGGTGCGCTCCAGTGGCGCGGCAAGGGTGTTATCGGGCGAGTGCTGGGATGATCGACTTGCCGTAGGCGGCGAGCGTGGACTCCTTGGCGTCGTGCTGCAGGTAGACCGCGAACTGGTCGACGCCCAGGTCGCGCAGCTCGCGCAGGCGCTTGAGGTGGTTCTGGACCGGCCCGAGGATGCAGAACCGGTCCACCACCTCGTCCGGCACGAACCTGGTGTGGGTGTTGCCGGCCCGCCCGTGCTCGGCGTAGTCGTACCCCTCCCGGCCTCGGATGTAGTCGGTCAACGCCTGCGGCACCGAGCCGTCCGCGCCGTACCGGGCGACGATGTCGGCGATGTGGTTGCCGACCATCCCGCCGAACCAGCGGGTCTGCTCGCGCTGATGCGCCAGGTCGTCACCGACGTAGGCCGGCGCCGCGACGCAGAACGTGATCGCCGCCGGATCGCGGCCCGCCTTCTCCGCGGCGTCGCGGACCGCTTTGATCATCCATTCCGCGATGTCCGGATCGGCGAGCTGCAGGATGTAGCCGTCGCCCACCTCGCCGGTCAGGGCCAGAGCCTTGGGGCCGTACGCGGCCACCCAGACCTCGAGCCGACTGTCCGGCGCCCAGACGAACTGCAGCTCGGTGCCGCGCAGCGCGACCTTCTCGCCGTTGGCCAGCCCGCGGATCACGCCGATGCTCTCCCGCAGCTGGGCCAGCGTGTTCGGCCGCAGCCCGAGGACGCGCAGCGCCGAGTCGCCGCGGCCGATCCCGCACACCGTGCGGTTGCCGTACAGCTCGTTGAGCGTGGCGAACTGGGACGCGATGACCGTCCAGTCCCGGGTGCCCGGGTTGGTGACCATCGGGCCGACGATCACCCGTTCGGTCTCGCTGAGGATCTTCGAGTAGATGACGAACGGCTCCTGCCACAGCACGTGCGAGTCGAACGTCCACACGTGGCTGAACCCGGCCGCCTCGGCCTTCTTCGCCAGTTCCACCACCGCCAGCGCGGGTGGATCGTTCTGCAGCACGACTCCGATGTCCATGCGTCACCGCACCTTCGGGAAGCCGAGGTCGACCTCGGACGTGGTCGGATCGGGCCAGCGCGAGGTGACCACCTTGCCGCGGGTGTAGAACTGGATGCCGTCCGGGCCGTACATGTGCAGGTCGCCGAAGAGTGACGACTTCCAGCCGCCGAAGCTGTAGTAGGCGACCGGCACCGGGACCGGCACGTTGACGCCGACCATGCCGCAGACCACGTCGTACTGGAACTGCCGGGCCGCCCCGCCGTCCCGGGTGAAGATCGCACACCCGTTGCCGTACGGATTCTCGTTGACCAGGCGCAGTGCATCGGCGTACGACGGGACCCGGACCACCGACAGCACCGGCCCGAAGATCTCGTCGGTGTACAGCGGCGAGTCCGTCGGCACCTGGTCGACCAGCGACGCACCGAGGAAGAACCCGGGCCCGGCCGCGATCGGCGCGTCCCGGCCGTCCACCACCACCCGGGCCGCGCCCGGATCGGCCAGGTAGCCGGCCACCTTGTCGCGGTGCTCCCGGCTGATCAGCGGGCCCATCTCGGCGGCCGGGTCGGTGGCCGGGCCGACCGAGATTCGGCCGATCCGCTCCTTGATCGCCGCGACCAACGGGTCGGCGCTCGCGCCCACCGCGACGACGACGGAGACCGCCATGCAGCGCTCGCCGGCCGAGCCGTACCCGGCCGAGACCGCGGCGTCGGCGGCGGTGTCCAGGTCCGCGTCGGGCAGCACCACCATGTGGTTCTTCGCGCCGCCGAGCGCCTGCACCCGCTTGCCGTTGCGGGTACCGGCCTCATAGATCAACCGGGCCACCGGGGTCGAACCGACGAAGCTGAGCGCCTCGACGTCCGGGTGGGCGATCAGCGTTTCGACCGCCTCCCGGTCACCCTGCAGCACGTTGAACACGCCGTCCGGCAGCCCGGCCTGGCGCAGCAGATCGGCCAGCAGCAGCGCCACCGACGGGTTCTTCTCGCTGGGCTTGAGCACGAACGTATTGCCGCAGACCAGCGCGCCGGCGAACATCCACATCGGGACCATCGCCGGGAAGTTGAACGGGGTGATGCCGGCCACCACGCCGAGCGGCTGCCGGATCGAGTAGACGTCGACGCCGCGCGAGGCCTGCTCGCTGTACCCGCCCTTGAGCAGGTGCGGCGCTCCGGTGGCGAACTCGACGTTTTCCAGGCCGCGGGCCACCTCGCCGTCGGCGTCCGCCACCGTCTTGCCGTGCTCCAGGCTGACCAGCGCGGCGATCTCCTTGCGGTTGGCGTCGACCAGATCCCGGAAGCGGAACATCACCTCGGCGCGCCGGCTCAGCGACGCGGCCCGCCATTGCGGGTACGCGGCCAGCGCCGTCGCCACCGCACCCTCGGTCTCCGCCGCGGTGGCGGCGACCAGGTACGCCTGCTGCTCGCCGGTGGCCGGGTCCCAGACCGGCAGCCTTCTGGCACCCGTACCGGGAACGGCCTGGCCGTTGATCCAATGTTTGATCTCGCGCATGACCGTCCCTCTCAGATCAGGTAGTCGGAGAGGCCCCGCCGGACGAACCGGCCGTGTCCGGCGTGTCCGGAGTATTCGCCGCCGGCGCTGATCACCTCACCGCGGGACAGGACGGTGTCCACCCGGCCGGCGACCTCCCAGCCCTCCCAGGCCGAATAGTCCATGTTCATGTGATGCGTCGCGACGCCGATCCGGGTCCGGCCGTTCGGGTCGTAGAGCACGATGTCGGCGTCCGAGCCGGGCGCGATGACGCCCTTCTTGGGATAGAGGCCGAACATCCGGGCCGGCGTGGTGGCGATCGTCTCCACCCACCGGGCCAGCGACAGCTTGCCGTCGACCACGCCCTGGTAGAGCAGGTCGACGCGGTGCTCGACGCTGCCGATGCCGTTCGGGATCTTGGAGAAGTCGCCGAGGCCCATCTCCTTCTGGTCCTTCATGCAGAACGGGCAGTGGTCGGTGGACACCACGGACAGGTCGTTGGTGCGCAGGCCCTGCCAGAGGTCGGCGCGGTGGCTCTCGTGCTTGCTGCGCAGCGGCGTCGAGCAGACCCACTTGGCGCCTTCGAAACCGGGCGCGCCGAGCTGGTCCTCCAGCGTCAGGTACAGGTACTGCGGGCAGGTCTCGGCGAACACGTTGCGACCCAGGTCGCGCGCCGCCTTGACCTGCTCCAACGCCTTGCTGGCGGACAGGTGCACGATGTAGAGCGGACAGTCGGCGGCCACCGCGGCCAGCCAGATCGCCCGGCTGGTCGCCTCGGCCTCCAGCTCCTGCGGGCGGGTCAGGCCGTGGAAGATCGGATCCGTCTCGCCGCGCTCCAGGGCCTGCTTGACCAGCACATCGATGGCCGGGCCGTTCTCCGCATGCATCATGATCATCGAGCCGTTGGTGCGGGCCTTCTGCATCGCCCGCAGGATCTGCCCGTCGTCGCTGTAGAACACCCCGGGGTACGCCATGAACAGTTTGAAGCTGGAGATGCCCTCGTCGTTGACCAACTGGTCCATGGCCTTGAGCGACTCGTCGTCGATGCCGCCGAGGATCTGGTGGAACGCGTAGTCGATGTGGCAGTTGCCGGCCGCCTTGGCGTGCCAGGCGGCGAGCGAGTCCTGGACCACCTCGCCGGTGCGCTGGACGGCGAAGTCGATGATCGTGGTGGTGCCGCCGATCGCCGCCGCCCGGGTGCCGGTGTCGAACGTGTCGCTGGCCTCGGTGCCGCCGAACGGCAACTGCATGTGGGTGTGCGCGTCGATCCCGCCGGGAATCACGTACTTGCCGGTGGCGTCGATGGTCTCGATGTCCTCCGGGCCGCGGCCCGGTGCGTACAGCGCGGCGATCGTCTCGCCGTTGATCAGCACGTCCGCCGGCCCGGGACCGGTCGGGCTGATCACGGTCCCGCCCTTGATCAGCTTGCTCACGGTTGGACCAACCTCTCGTAGCTGTCCGGACGACGGTCTCGATAGAACTGCCAGCGGTCCCGGACCGTGGCGAGCAGCCCCAGGTCCAGGTCGCGGACGATCAGCTCGGGGTGGTGCGTGTCGCCGACGTCGCCGACGAACTTGCCCTCCGGGTCGACGAAGTACGACTGGCCGTAGAAGTCGTTGTCGCCCAGGTCCTCGATGCCGGTCCGGTTGATCGCGCCGATGAAGTACTCGTTGGCGACCGCGCTGGCCGGCTGTTCCAGCTGCCAGAGGTAGCTGGACAGGCCGCGGCTGGTGGCCGACGGGTTGAAGACGATCTGGGCGCCGTTCAGGCCGAGCGCGCGCCAGCCCTCCGGGAAGTGCCGGTCGTAGCAGATGTACACGCCGACTTTGCCGACCGCGGTGTCGAACACCGGGTAGCCCAGGTTGCCCGGCCGGAAGTAGAACTTCTCCCAGAAGCCCTTGACCTGCGGGATGTGGTTCTTCCGGTACTTGCCGAGGTAGCTGCCGTCGGCGTCCACCACGGCCGCGGTATTGTACAGCACGCCGGGCTGCTCCTGCTCGTACATCGGCAGGATCATCACCAGGCCGAGTTCGGCGGCCAGCGCCTGGAAGCGCTCGGTGGTGGGACCGGGGATCGACTCGGCGTACTCGTAGTAGGCCGAGTCCTGCACCTGGCAGAAGTACGGGCCGTAGAACAACTCCTGGAAGCAGATCACCTTCGCGCCCTGGGCGGCGGCGTCGCGCGCGTAGCCCTCGTGCGCCTTGATCATCGACTCTTTGTCGCCCGTCCAGTTGGTCTGGACGAGGGCGGCGCGGATGACGTCTGGCATGGGGAGCGACCCCTTTCTCATCGCGGTGGCGTGGGTCACAAAGCTAGCTTGACACCAGGCCCGGATGCCGTAGGACACTACGACACAGATTCTGGCGAACAATTGCCCAACTGTTACGCATCGTTTCGGAGATGTAACTTGCTCGCGCTCATCGCGGGCGCTGTGGACGACCGCAGCGCCCGAGGAATCGCCGCGGCCGTGAGCCGTCTGATCACCGCCGGGAGCCTGCCGGCCGGGATCCGGCTGCCCACGGTCCGGGACGTGGCGCGCTCGCTCGGGGTGAGCCCGACGACGGTCAGCGAGGCGTGGGGGAGCCTGACGCGCGCCGGAGCGATCCAGACCCGTGGTCGGTCCGGGACCTTCGTGGCCGCGGCGACGCCGGCCCGGCGGCGGCTGCGCTATGCGCAACTCGCCGGCCTGCCGGGGGGTGCGGCACGGGACTTGTCCACCGGCGTACCCGATCATGATCTGTTGCCGGATCTGACCGCCGCGCTCAAGCGCATCGGTGACGTCCGGCTGACCACCAGCTATCTCGACGCGCCGGTGCTGCCGGCGCTGGAAGCCGCCCTGCTGGCGCGCTGGCCGTTTCTGCCGGAGCGGCTGACCGTGGTGGACGGCGCGCTCGACGCGCTGGACCGGATCATCACGGCGGTGGTCCGGCTCGGCGATCACGTGCTGGTGGAGAACCCGGCGTTCCCGCCGGTGCTGGACCTGCTCGACGCGGTCGGCGCGACCGTCGTCGGGGTGCCGCTGACCGAAT
>Ga0307516_10008030_pt1 | contig 12007 bp, 10 predicted proteins | sample 19_EM_MG_FD_203310 | JGI IMG/M metagenome (GOLD analysis project Ga0307516, IMG submission 203310) | Populus trichocarpa ectomycorrhiza microbial communities from riparian zone in the Pacific Northwest, United States - 19_EM | ecosystem: Host-associated > Plants > Roots > Unclassified | place...
CCGCGCTCGAGCGCTGCTTGACGGAGCTTGGCTCGGAGCTCCTTGGGTACGAGCTGCTCCGCACGTTCAACCCCGAACGGGATCTCGAACCGCATCCGACCATCAAGCTCAAAACCAAGCCGGGCAAGGTCGACCACCAGCATTTGGCGAAGCACGTGTTCGACGCCGTGAACCCGCACCTGCCGCCGCCGGGTTACGTGGATATCGTGTTCGAAGACTGACTGTGCAAGAGGTGCGCTCGCGCGGCGCCGCGCTGGCTCAACCCCGGGCTTCCTCGAGCTCGATACCAGCGTAGATGTCGTTCACGTCGAGCGTCAGCTTCGGACTTTCGAGCACGAGCTGCTGACCTGCCCGGTACTCGTGCTGCTCCCAGCGACCCGCAGCAGCCCGCGATACTAGCGTTACCTGGGCGCGTCGATGCGACACGAGCAACACGGCCACGACGCTTGGGCACTGCTGGTAGTGATTGAGCTTCTCGCCCCGATCGTAGTCTTCGGTCGAGTTGCTGGTGACCTCGACCAAGAGGCTAGGGTTGGTCACGGCATTCTTGTCGAGCGCGGAGACGACCCGCTCGCCGCAGACTACAGTCGCGTCGGGAAAGGTCGAAAGATCAGTCGCCTCAATCCTCACCTTGAGATCAGACGATGAGATCCGGCAGCGGCCAAGCAAAGCGTTGCCGAGCAGGCGAATCATGGCGGCCGCCAGGTCGGCGTGCGCCGGCGTGCCACCGGCCATCGCGTAAATTTCGCCGTCACAAAATTCGAGCTTCACACCGCTCACCTCGAGGGCAGCCAGGTACTCATCGTACCCATGGTGCAAGCGCCGCGCGGTCGTCACGACGGCAATCTACCACAGGCTGCCGCTTCGGCCGCGTCGGACGCCTCCAAAGTGCACGCCCCACGTCGTGAGCCAGCATTTTGCTGCGGCTCGCCACATCGGCATCGTGTCGGAAGATTGAAGAACCCGCGCTCATTCATGCAAGCAAATGGTGACCAGACACCGCCGGGTGATAGACTGAGCCTGTGATTCCCGGAGACCTGGCACGGCGTGAGCGGGCAGCCGCGCGAGCGAAGCACATGGTCATCCGCAAGGGTCGGATGGGCGAGCCCGAGGTGGACCTAAGCCCTGTGCGCGGCGCCGCGGCGATTTCTCTTACGACGCGGCTCTCCATCGAAAGCTTCAGCCTCACGGGCAGCGCGGTAGCGGAGTACTCGCGCCAGCACATTCCGATCCGCTTCGTTACCCGATCCGACTCATGATCGAGTTATTCGACGATTTTCGTGACCTTTTGATCGAGCTTCACGATGCGGGAGCGAAATTCGTGGTGCTGGGCGGTCACGCGGTGGCCTTCCACGGTCACCCGCGAGCGACCAAGGACCTCGACGTGCTGGTCGATGCAGATCCTGAGAACGCGCGGCGCGTCTACAGGGCGCTCGCTGCCTTCGGTGCTCCGCTCGCGTCGCCCTGATCAAAAACAAGAAGGCCGCGGGTCGCGAGCAGGACGTGGCCGACGTCAAAGCTCTCGGCGGCTAAGCGACGCGCGAAATCTTGCCGGTGCCCGGCGGCGCTTCGGGGCCCGCGTAGTCGCGCGTCGGTTCAGCGAAGCCGCACGAAGTGCCGTCCTTGTGCGTGACTTGGTCTTCCCACGGCACGCGGTAGTTGCCGGCGGCCAAGTCGGTCATGAACGTGTAAGGGCAGTCGCGCGCACCGCCCTTGACCGCTACGTAGCCGCGGTGACCGAGCTGGTAGATGTTGTTTTCGACGCCCCATTCGCGGCGGGCTTCGCGCACCAAGTCGGGCCGGAGCTCGGCCGCTACGATTTCGTCGGGCCTGCCGCCGCCGCTGGCGAGCGGCACGCCGTCGAAGCCGACGATGCTCGCTTCGCCCATGGAGTCGAAGGTGCCGTCGCTGCCGCACATGCAAACGGACGCCGTGTACATCAAGTTGCAGAAGGCATTCGCTTGGTTCGTGACGTGCCAAGCGTGGCGGATCGGCGCCGTGTAGCCCGCCGTGCGGATCATGATCTCCGCACCCTTGTAAGCGCACTCGCGCGCCATTTCGGGGAACATGCCGTCGTGGCAAATGATGAGCCCGAGCTTCGAGCCCTTGGGCCCGTCGCAAACTGGAATGCCGAGATTACCCGGCTCCCACGGCTCCACCGGCACCCACGGGTGAAGCTTGCGATAGTACAGCGCGAGCTCTCCGCGATCGTCGACGATGATGCCGCTGTTGTACGGATTGCCACCCGGATTGAGCTCCATCAGCGAGAAGCAGCCCCAAATCTTGTGCTCACGGCAAGCCGCACGCAGCAGCGACACCTCCGGACCATCGAGCCGGCACATGATGGCAGGACTCGTATCCATCGACAGCCCGTGCAGCGAGTACTCGGGGAATACGACCAGATCCATCGCCGCCGAGCTGCGCCGCGCCTTGCCGACCAGCGACGCGACTCGCTCGGCCTGAGCCTTCAAATCGGCAGGCGTTACGACGTTCGGCAGCTGCAGCTGCACCAGCCCGACGACGACGCCGTTAGGCGACTTGTTCAATCCACCAAGGCCGCTCATGGCGGAAGCGTCGGCGCCCGTCGGTTTCCGTCGCGTCTCGGCCAGGCTTCGCCGACGAGCGACGCTTACTCCGTGGCCAATTTCGCGCGCACTTCGTTCACGAACTGATCGATGTCCGTCAGATGCTGCTCGAGCACGTCTCGGACAACAGCAACGTCGACCGCGGTGTAGCCGTGCACCAGGACGTTCCGAAAGCCGACGGCGGCGCGCAGCACGTTGGCCGTTTCTTCGCCGAGCCACCCCGCTTGCGCCAGCAGGTGGAACAGCGCCAGGTTGGTGGTTGGTTCACCCAGTCGTTGGTCGGAGACGATGTGTGACGCGATGTCTTGCGCTGCTTGGATGCAAATCTGTAGCGTGTGCTCGATGAAGCGCCGTTCTTTGACGTCGGAGGCGAGGCGATCCGGGCGCGCCAAGGAGCGCAGCTCCGTCAAGCACGTCTCGATGAAGGCTAGCTTCTTCAGGATCAGCTCGGCGTCGGTCACGCGCTCGGGCGCTCTCGGTATTGGCGGAGAATCGGCAGCAGGTCGAAGTATTCGTTGCGCGCCCGCACCTCGAAGGCAATGCGGCGGCTTTTGCTAACTTCGAGGACGAGCACGCCATCGCGCATGATGCGATGAACGAGATCGGGGGGCGCGTCATTCATGACGATCACCTGAACAGGCCGTTTCAGTCGTTCGGCCAAAGCGGCTTCGTCAGCGAACGGCTGCGCCATCAGCTGCGAGGCAGGCGGGTGCTCGAACAGGACCCCGATGTCGACGTCGCTGTCCGTGCGCGCCGTGCCGCGCGCGACGCTGCCGAACAGGTAAACAGCAGCCACGCCGGGTTTCCCGCGGTAGTGGTCTGCAATGACCTGCTCGGGGTTCGACGAGTCCACGAACGCAGACTAGCATATTTGAGCGGCCGCCTTGGGAGGCCCCCGCGCGTCTGACACGGCAGGGCGCGTCACTGACACGGCAGGCTCGGCCGCGCGCCACCCGACGCAAACGTCTTCGAGGCGCAGACGCCGGCGCGACCGGTGTCGCTCATCAGCGAGTCGTGCGGTTCGCAGACGGCGTCGGGGCGGCCGCAATCGGCGTCGCAGTCGCAGACGCGCGTGCAGTAACCGAGGTCACCTTCGCCGGCGCGGCCGGAGGGGTCGAGGTAACAGTAAAAGTCGTAGGGCTTGCCAACCGACGGATCTTGGCCGCAGCCGGGCGTGCCGAAACGGCAGACGCCACTGCACTCGGCGTAGGCGCTGCCGTGATCGATACAGCCGCCCGCGCACTCGGGCATGTCCGGATTGCAGGCGCTGCCGATCGGATCGCCGCTCGGTGCCGCGTCGCCGCACAGGCCAGTGCTGAGGTCGCAATGGCGCGCGCCGCAATCAATGTCACCGCGACACGCGGGGCGGCAGTAGCCCAAGCCGGTGCCGGCCGTGTCTTCGCTGCACACCAGATCGATGCGGCCCAAACACTTGTCGTCGTTGACAGACGGATCACCGAGCGCGCAGCGCGGCAGACAGAATGCCGCGTCGTCGACGACATCCGTGGTGCCGCGATCATCGAGCACGATGCACTTGGAGCTCGCGTCGGCGGCTTCACATGCGCTCGCGTCGCGCGCGCAATCCATCACGCACAGGCCGGCACTGGGCCCTTCGCCCTGAATGCCCGTGGAGCCCGAAGTGAGACATGAAAAGCCCTTTCGGCAATCCGAGTCGTCTTCACAATTGGCACCCAGCAAGCCCGACGCGGGCCCAGCGTCTGGAAATGTTTCGTCACCCGCGCACACGCAGGCGTCGAAGGCCGAGCCGTCAGGGCGGCAGACTTGGTGCCCCGGGCAGCTTTGCGCGCCGCTACAAGCGATGGAGCGGCCGGGCACGCAGGCGGGCGTCGCGGGCTGCTGGGTGTCAGCGCCGCAACCGGCCAACGTCGCAGAGACGCCGATGACGGCGGCCCAAGCTCGAAAAGTTCGAAAAATCACCGGACGACGAATGCGAACGTATCATGTCGAGCGGAGCGCGAAACAGGCGCGCGGGCCACGGCGCCCCTGTTCACCCTTCCCGCCGATCCGGGAGGGTGATAGATGTAGCCGATCGGTCGTTGGGCTCGCCGGGCGAACGTTCGCCCGCGCAGCACTGCGCGTGGAAGGGCTTGGATTATGTCGCTCGCTTGGCTCAAGGCAGACGTTCTCATGGGGTCGATTGGTAAGCTGGCGGCAGCATCGCTACTGTTCGCGACGCTGGGCTTCGGCGGCGGCTGCAGCTCTGACCCTGCGAAGGCGGGCGTCGCCAAGGGCTGCACGCTGAACAGCGACTGCAGCGGCGGCCTGGTCTGTAGCTTCGGCCTTTGCCACAAAGAGTGCGAGACCACGCCCGATTGCCCCGCGGGCCAGCGCTGCGTCAAATCCAAGGGCGACAGCAACGTCTGTCAGCTGAGCCAGGAAAAGCAGTGTGACTTCAATACGGACTGCTCCGACCCGCTCATCTGCGCAGTCGACCGGCAGTGCCGCAACCAATGCAAGGGCGACAAAGACTGCCTGATGGGTCAGAGCTGCGCGGACGACGTCTGCGCGGAACCGCAAGAGGTCAACCAAGACGGCGGGCTGAAAGGCGCCGTCGGCGGTGCCGGCGGCGAGGGCAACACGCCCAGCACCGGCGGGAGCAGCGGCAGCGGCGGCAAGGGTGGCAGCGGCGGCTCGGCGCCGGTCGCCGGCCAAAACGCCGGCGGCGAAGGCGGCACGCCCCCCGCCACGTGCACGCCCGGCGGCGATTGCGTGCCCGAAGGCATGCCCTGCCAGCTCGGAACCGTCACCTGCGTCAACGACGTGCCCGGCTGCATGGTCGCCGGCGACGCCGACGACGGCACCGACTGCGACACCGACAAGGTCTGCAGCGCCGGCGTGTGCACCGCGTGCAAGGCCGGCGACGCCTGTTCCGATCCGAACGACCCGACCAACGTCTGCAAGGCCGGCACGATGTCGTGCGCCACCGGCCCTTCGTGCAACGCGCCCACCAACGTGCAAGCCGGGACGGGCTGCGGCACCGACAAGGTCTGTAACGCCGGCAGCTGCGTCGCCTGCAAAGTCGACGACCCGTGCGACCCGCCCGGCCAACTCTGCAAAACCGGCACGCTGGCCTGCGCCAACGGCCCGGTTTGCAACGCCACCACGACGAAGAAGGCCGCCGGCACGACCTGCGACGCCGGCAAGGTTTGCGACAGCGGCGCCATTTGCGTGGCTTGCGCGCCAGGCGCCGCATGCAGCCCCGTCGGCAACGACTGCCACAAGGGCACCCAAGACTGCAGCAGCGGACCCAACTGCATCGACACGCTGTTAGCCGCCGACGATGGTCTCACGTGCACCGGCAACGCCACCTACAACTTCTGCACGAGCGGCGCCTGCGTGGCCTGCCTGAACGGGAACCCCTGCATTCCCACCAACCCCTGCCACAAGGGCACACTCAACTGCGGCACCGCGACCCCCACGTGCAACGACTCGCAAGCGAACGCAGTAGATGGCTTGGCGTGCGGCGACAACAAGAGCTGCATCTCAGGCGAATGTCTGAACAACGACCGCACCCTCTCGGTAACGAGCGGGGCCATCGCCGACGTGCCCATCGACGCGCCGTTCGCAACGGTAACGATCACTTTGGTCGACAAGGACAACGCACCGGTTCCAGGTGCCGTAATCACCGTCACCCCGCCGCCAGGCGGTACCGCCGCAGCCTCGAACACCAGTCCCCTAGGCAAGTCACAGATCACGGGCCGAGTCAGTCGAGCTCTCGGGGTGAGCCAGTTTACGGTCTCGGCGCCCGGCGCAACATCCATTCAGTTCAGCGTGAACGCCGTCGCGCCCAGCGACGACAACATCTTCACGCTGGTCAATATCAACCACCTGGGTGCCGTCCCGACCACGCCGGTGGCCGGAACCATCTCGAAGCTGTACAGTGAAGCGCGCGCCGTCGCGGCTGCCGCGGACGGAACGCTGTATGTCGCAGACTATGCCGCGGTGTACAAGCTCACGACCCAAGGCGTGCTCACGCGAATTGCCGGCGACGCAAACGAGGCACCCGGGGACACGGGTGATAACGGTCCCGCTACTTCGGCCAAGCTCTATGCCGTGACCGCCCTGGCTCTCGACGAGACCAAAAACTTCCTCTATATCGCCGACTCGGGCTATCCGCGGGTTCGGCTACTCGACCTCAAGAGTGGCAAAATTTACGCGTTCGCCGGTAGCTCCAGCGCAACCAACGTGGCGCCGTGGGGCGACACCGGTCCGGCAGACGCTGCCTACGTGAACCCGTCGGGAATTGCGGTGGCGCCCAACGGCGATGTTTTCATTTCAGACGCCAGCTCGGGCCGTATCCGCAGGGTAGACAGCAACAGTACGATCGACACGTTCCTGGCTCCGACCACCTGTGGCCCGGCGAACGCGGTCGCCCTCGCAAGCTGCTTTGGCTACGGCGACGCTTGTGCCTTTGCTTGGGACAAGGCTGGACAGCTGTACATTTCGGGGCAGTTGTGTCGCGATGGCCTCGTCCCCGCGGGCTCCTTCCGTGGAGTCGCGCGCGTCACACAGGACGGCAATGGCAATGTCACCGCGTTGACCCACATCGCCGGGACCACAGGTACCGTAAGCGCCGGAGATGGCGGCACAGCGACCAGCGCAGCATTCACGAATGCTCCCGGGCTCGCTTTCGACAAGGCGGGCAATCTCTTCCTGACGACCCGAGGAGATCACCGAGTGCGTCGCATCGATTCACTGACTGATCAGATCACGACCGTGGCAGGCACCGGGACGCCCGCATACTCGGGTGACTATGTGTTGGGCAACACGGCCCAGGTCTCCTACCCGACGACAATTGCCTTCGACGGGGCCAACAACCTCTATTTCGCTGACTCCGCCAACCTCGCGATCCGCACAATTTGGAATGTGGGAGACGCGACTCCTCTGACTGGCAAGCTCGCCACGACCGGCGGCACTGGACAAACTGTCAAACGCGACGCACCGTTCGCGCCCCTGGCGGTCAAGCTGACTGACGACTCAGACACCCCGATTCCGGGCGTCCCGGTCAACTGGAAGCGGCTCGAGACCGGTTCCGGCCTCAGCTCGACGGGTGCCGATAGCACTGCGCAGGCGACCACACCGCTTGGTGCGTCTTCAATGCCGGGTCGCGTGGGCCTGGCGAGCGGCGACTACCATTTCGAAGCGAGCTTCACGGATATTCACGGCACGCCCGTAACCGGCAGCCCTCAAACCTTTACCGTTACGGCGGAGGATCCCACGGCCGGCAACATCTTCCCGGTCGTCAACTACGGGCACACGTCGGTTCTCGACGGGGCGCCAGGCCCGGCAACGTTCGCCACACTTCAGGCCGCCAACTTCGGGGTCGCTGCCGCGGGCGATGGGACTATCTATGTGTCCGACTACTACGCGGTCTATAAGATCACTAACCGTGGAGAACTGTCGGTCTTCGCTGGCACCCCTGGCCAGTCTGGTTCCGCAGGGGACTCCGGACCGGCCGTTGGCGCGAAGCTCACCTACCCGCGAGGTCTCGCGATCGACGAGACCGACGAGACCAACCGCATTCTCTATATCGCGGAGAGCGGCAGCAACCGCATTCGCGCCGTGTCTATCGACACGAGCCCACCGAAGATCAGCACCTTCGCGGGCGGCACTGCCGACAACGGCACGAATCACGGCGACGGTGGCCCGGCGGTCAGCGCGAACCTGGCCTCGGCTTGGGCAGTCACGGTCGGACCAGATGGCAAGGTCTACATACCGGATAGTGGGCGCGGTATTCGGGTCGTCGATGCACTGGGCAACATTTCGACTTGGTTCCCCCAAAGCTACCAAAACGGTGGCTGCGTCCTCAACACGCCTTCCTTCTACTATACAGACACAACTACAGCTGTTCGCTTCGCGGCCAACGGCGACGCCTACATCGGTGGGCGCATCTGCGAGGGCGCGACGGCTGGCGAGACACACGGGATCGTGCTCCGATCTGCAGCGAACGGCACCTTCACTCGCATCGCGGGCCTTGCTGCCGGGAGCGCAAACGACAACATCCTAGCGACTGCGGCGTTGCTACCCGGAGCGTTCTCGGACTTCATCATCGATGGCTCCGGCAACCTCGTCCTAGCGCTTTACACCAGTAACGAGATCCGGCGCATCGACATGAGCAGCAAATTGATTACGACCATTGCCGGCGATGGCACGGGCGCCTACTCCATCGGAACTAACCCCGCCGACTACGTGTCATCGACCACGGTACGCGTTTACAACGCCAGCAAACTAGCCCTCTGGCCGGGCGGTCATGTGCTAATCGCGGACGAAGCCAACTTCGCGACGCGCATGATCTGGTAACCCCTCACAGTGACGAACGAAGACACCTTCGCGCCGGGTACGCTGATCGCCGGTAAATTCCGGGTGATTCGGCGCCTGGGCGAGGGTGGCATGGGGAGTGTTTACGAGATTGAGCATGAGCTGACGAAGCATCGGCGGGCGCTGAAGATGCTGCACGCGGCCATGGCGGCGATGCCGAGCATCGTCGAGCGCTTCTTGCGCGAAGCTTCGGCGGCGGGGCGCGTCGGCAATCCGCACATTGCTGAGACGTTCGACGCAGGCGTGCTCGAGACCGGCGAACCGTACTTGGTGATGGAGCTCTTGCGCGGTGAGCCGCTCTCGGCGCGCGTCGGGCGCGGGCCGCTGCTCTTGCACGAGGTCGTCGACTTGATCGGGCAAGCCTGCGTAGGCGTGGCGGCCGCGCACGCTGCCGGCATCGTGCACCGCGACTTGAAGCCCGACAACCTGTTCGTCACCGAGGTCGAAGGTCGGCCCTTCGTCAAAATCCTCGATTTTGGCATCTCCAAGTTCGACTCGTCGACGACCGGCGGCATGGCGCTGACCAAAGAAGGCGCTGCCATGGGCACGCCGTACTACATGTCGCCGGAGCAAATTCGCGGCGTCGGCAACCTCGACGCGCGCGCCGACGTCTACGCGCTGGGCGTGATTTTGTACGAATGCTTGGCCGGCAAACGCCCCTTCGAAAGCGACGTGCTGACGCACCTGGCGGTGTTGATTCACGCCGGCGACCACCAGCCGCTCGAGCAGATCCGTCACGACTTGCCGCCCGGCTTCGCCGAGCTGGTGCGCCACGCCATGGCCAGCGATCGCGACAAACGCATGCAGACGGCGCTCGAGCTGCGCCAGCGGCTCGAGCGTTACGGCCCGGTGTCGTTCCTGCGCACGCAAGCGTCCGCGTCGTCGATGCCGCCGCCGTCAGTCGTGCAGGCGCGCTCCATGGCCACCAGCGGCATCGGCGTGTCGATGCAAACGCCGGTGCACACCGCCAAGTCTCAGCGCGGCCTGCTCGCTGCAGTGCTGAGCGCGATGGCGCTGGTCGTCGTCGGCGGCGGCTTTTTCGCGTTCAAGGCCTTGAGCCACCCGAGCTCCGCCGCAGGCGCGCCGTCCACCGGCACGGCCGAAGCCGCGAGCGGCGTGACCGCCGAGCCGCCGTCCAAGCCGGCCGTGACGGCTCCGGCCGCTCCGCCGTCCCCGTCGACCGAGCCGCCGACACCGGTAGCCATCGCGACCGATAAGGCCCAGCCTCCGGCCGCCCCGCCAGTCGCGCCGTCGGCGGCCCATTCGGCTCCAGCTGCGGTACGCTCGGCGCCGGTCGCGGCAGCGCCCCCGCCGGTCAAGGGTGGGCGCTCCGACGAACGCGGACTCGCCAAAGACAACCCATTCAAATGAACGGAAAAGCACGTTTCGTGGGCGCGCTACTCGGCGCGCTGTGCCTCACGACCCTTCACGCTCAGGCAGCAGAACCGGACGCGGCCGCCAAGGCAGACGCCGCCAAGCGCTTCGATCGCGGCCTCTCGCTGTTCGACGAAGGCGACAACGCCGGCGCGCTCGCCGAGTTCAAGCAGGTGTACAGCACCATGCCGAATCCGGCGGTGCTCTACAATATCGGCCTGGTCTACGCCGCCATGTTCCGCCCGGTCGACGCGGTCGACGCGCTGAAGCAAGTCGTGAACGAGCCCGCGCTGTCGCCGGCCCAGCACGAGCGCGCGCAGAACACGCTCACGGATCAAGAAGCGCGCATCGGACGGCTGAGCATCACCACCGTACCGGCCGGCGCGCACATCAGCGTCGACAACGTCGATGTCGCGACCACGCCGCTGTCAGCACCGCTGCGCGTGGCGGCGGGTAGTCACGTCGTGGGGGCGGTGGCCGAAGGCTACGCGCTCGCGCGCAAAGAGGTCGTAGTCGCCGGCAACGCCGACGCCTCGCTCGACTTCGCGCTGCTGCGCGCCGAAGCCACGCGCGACGCCAACTTGACGGTGCGCTCGCGCATCTCAGCTGCCGAAGTGTTCGTGAACGGCAAATCTGCCGGAAAAACGCCGTTGGCGTCCTCGGTTTCGGTGCCGCCCGGCCACGTCAACGTCGAGCTGCGCCGACCCGGCTACACCACCGCCAAACAGCAAGTCGACATGGACGAGGGCGCCACCAGCGACGTTACGCTCGACCTCAGCATCGACAGCAAGGCGCTGGCCACCGAGGGAGTGTTCTTCGCGCTCGACGTGGGCCGCAAAGACGCCGATCTTTACGTCGATCAGGAGCACATCGGTCCGTACAAGGCGCCGATTCGGTTGCCCAAGGGGCCGCACCGCGTGCGTGTAGAGGCCGCCGGCTTCATGCCGCTCGAGCGCGACGTCACGCTCGCTTTTGGCACCAACAACGTGCTGACCGACAAGCTCGAGCCGACGCCGGAAACGCGCGCTGCTCACGATGCGAACGTGAGCCTGCATCGCACCTGGGGCTGGATTGGTATTGGCGCCGGCGCGCTGATCGCCGGCGGTGGCGCGGCGTTTTTGGGCATCAACTCGAGCAGCAAGAGCGACGCGCGCAAGGAGCTGGCTACGGCAAACGCGGCCGCGGCGGATCGCCGCACTCCCCCGAATTGCAACCTACTCGGCGTCATCGACGACCCCAGCATCCCAACGCAGTCGCAAGACACCTGCAACGCCTACGTCGCCGACAAGCAATCCGCCTACGACTCCGCCAAAAACAAAGACATCATCGGCTTCGTCGGCATCGGCGTCGGCGCCGCCGCGATCGTTACCGGCGTGGTCGTGCTGCTCACCGGCCCCGGTCCGGACGAGTATGGCGCGCTCGACCCGGAAAAATCGCGACGTTCACGCTTCGCGCTAACGGGCGGCCCCGGCAACTTCGGCGCCGCGCTCAGCGGCTCGTTCTGAGCCAGGGCCCTGGCGTGACGACCGATCTGCTGGAACGCCCCGACCTGGCCCGAACAGGGCGCGAGCGGCTGTCGTTCATGGAGCGCGTCATCGTGCGCTTCGTGCGCGGCACATTTCGGCGCGGGCTCGTCGACAACGTGATTCGCGGCTTGCAGCATTCGATCGGCTCGTCTTGGATTCACCATTGCACCAAGAACCTGCGCC
>Ga0307516_10008031_pt1 | contig 12006 bp, 13 predicted proteins | sample 19_EM_MG_FD_203310 | JGI IMG/M metagenome (GOLD analysis project Ga0307516, IMG submission 203310) | Populus trichocarpa ectomycorrhiza microbial communities from riparian zone in the Pacific Northwest, United States - 19_EM | ecosystem: Host-associated > Plants > Roots > Unclassified | place...
TTACTTATCACAGTCTTTACTCATACTCACTCCGTTCGTGTAGTATCTTGTACGTTCACAGGTACTACAAATACATAGTTGTCATCCACACCCCGTGTCTGACCTGAGTATCTTGTACGTTCACAGTGCTATAGGGGTCAAGGAATGAGTAAAGCCACGGTTTAACTAATTTGGTTGTATTTGTATGGTGTTCTGGCTGTCGACGAAGTTGATAGAGACGCTCTCCAGAGAAACTCACCGGCCCATCTGGCGTCTCCTCCTCAACCGACAGCTGAACCGACATGTCCTCGCCCAGCCACACCTCTCCGCCGCTGTCCACTGGCTCCGCTCACGTGGTGCCCACGTCCACCCCGACCACCCCGGCACGCCCCTCCCCTCCTCCCTCGTCCTCTACCTCGTCGCCTACAAAGTACGCACACACCACCAGGCCGCCGTCACCGCCCTCGACCTCGTCTACTCCCACCTCCCCGCCGCACCTCCCCACGTCCAGGCCCCCCTCCTCATCCTCGCCCTCCTCAGCCTCGCCCGCTTCAACCTCCTCCTCCCCATCCACCGCATCCTCGACTCGTTCCTCAAAGTCCCTCTCCCACACAACCACGCTTCCCTCTACTTCAACCTCCTCCTCCAGGCCCTCGCAGCCACCCCCACCCACTCCATCGAGTCCGCCAACATCGCCGTCGCCGTCCTCAAATCCATGCACGCCCGCCAGCTCCGCCTCTCCTACCCCACCTATCACCTCCTCCTCAACGACCGCTTCGTCACCCTCCAGCTCACAAAGTTCCTCCACGAACAGATGATCACCCAAGGCTTCGTACCCTCCCTCCACCACCTCGAGTCCTATCTCCGCGTCTTTGCCAAGAACGGCCTCATCCACGACGCCACACAATACCGCAACGCCATCCACGCTGCCACCCAAAACCACCCTCCCCTCCCAGACCACGCCACCTTTTCAGACCACCCCGCAAACCGCGCAGACACACACTACCTCTCCCTCTTCTCCGACACCGCCTCCGCCTTTGCCTTTCTCCACCGTCTCGCAGGCTCTCCCACCCCCCCAGAACATCCCCCATCCTCCTCCTCCCCTCAACAGAAAACAAAAAATAAACTTGACAAATACGCTTACACCGCCACACTCGCCGTCGCCGCACGCGACCACTCCCTCTCCGACACCACCCTCATCTCCACCTTTGACCGCCTCGCCACCCGCTTCACACCCACCCTCGTCACACACACCGTCCTCATCCGCGGCCTCCTCGCACGCAAAAGCCCCCTCGCCCTCGACCGCTGGGACGCCCTCTGCAAATCCGGCTTCGACATGGACCGCCAAGCCGTCGCCCTCGGTGCCCAGGTCCTCACCCGTGCCGGCAGGCCCCACTTTGCATTTTCGTTGCTGGACGAGTTTGCGAGAGACCAAGAGGAGGAGGAGGAGGAGGAGATGATGATGACATCGCTGACGGTGGTGTCGATCAACGACTATCTCGTCGCGCTGAACAGGATCGCAAGGCCAGATGTCGTGTTTAGGCTGTGGGACCACATGCGCGTGTTGTTTGGGGTGTGTCCGGATGCACGCACGTTGTCGATTTTGCTCCAGGCTGCAAGGCTCGCTGGAAGACTGGACGATTCGCTCCAAGGTGCCATTGCGCAGTTGGCGTTGAAGAACCCGTTTCGTGTGCGCCGGGAGGACGACGGCCGTGGAGGTTTTGATACCGAGGTGGGGGACGTTCCGCGAGAAGCGGCGAGGGAGGTGGTGCATCAGGTGCTGGGGACGCCAGAGGGGGGGTTGGTGCCGCATAAACCTGGAGCATGGCACGCACGCCGTCCGTCCGAGATGGCGATCCGTGTGTTCCAGGAGGCGCTTGTGGGCTCGATGGACGCGGCATGGCTGGCGGGGTGCTCGGATGCCGAGCTGGAAAGCGTGGAGGAGCGGGTGAGAGCGGGAGTCCCCGCCCGAGCCGAGAGACGGTCCGTGGATGAGGACCCCATGACGGGGTTTGGAGTGAGGATAAGGAGGAGGGTGGAGGTGGAGTGGCCGCCGTTTGGGGAGCTGTTGGGGGGGAGTAGTGGAGGCGGACGCGGACGGGCGTCAAGGCATCCAGGTGTGGCGGTGACGAATGAGAATTGTCTAAATGCGATTGTGTTGATGGGACTGACGTCGCGTGCGCCGGAAATTCCGCTTGTGTTGGCGTGGATGAGGGAGGCGGGGGTGCGTCCCAGAGCGGCGACGTTGGCTGTCGCGTTGGTGTTTTGGCAGGAGGTGAGCGTGCAAGCGCCGTTGGTTGAGCGTTGGAGGGGTGGCGACGCTCGGGATGAGTATGAAAAGTTGAGGGTGTGGATGGAGGAGTGGGTGGGGCACGAGTACATGCCGAGGCCGAGCTTGGTGGCCGAGTGGTGTAGAAAGGTCGCGAGTATGAGAGCTCCTAGATAGGAGTGGTGTAGATCTAATAGCAAACGATACTTGTACAAAATACGCCGTACATCTATAATACCTCTAGTATTCATGCAGCACGGCGGCTCGTTTGCGCCTTCTTCTTGGCCTCCAACTCTGCCGCTTTAGCTGCAAGATAACCTTTTAGTCCCCTTCTAGTATGGGGTCCTGCAAAGACTTACCATCCGCTTCGGCTTTCCTCTTTGCCTGCGCAGCCTCACGCTCCGCACGGATCTTGGCCAATCGAGACAAATCAGCCTTGGCCTCCTGCGTCTTTCCCTGCACATGAAGCTGGCAAAAAGGGCAGATAGATCAGCACACGGCGAGGAAAATGATGCGGCATGACCCAACCTTCCAATATTTCTCCTTTGCATCTGCCTTTTCTTTCTGTTCCCTTTAAAAAATAAATAACACTTGAGCGCCGATATCATCCAACAAGAAAAAAATATATACCTCTCTCGCCTCGTAAGCTCCCTCGGGGAATTCAGATCCGAGATGTTCATCTTCTTCGTCACATGGTTGGGGTTAATCAAGTCGGGATCTTCCTCCTCCTCGTCCTTTGCCTTCTGCGCCGCTTGCTTCTTCTTGAGATCGCGGCGCTCGGTTCGGGTGAGTTCAGATCCTGCTCCCTCTCCCTCTGCTTCATCAGATCCTTCCTCCTCAGATTCTTCTTCCTCCTCTTCCTCTTCCTCCTCGTCTTCCTCCTCGTCTTCACCTCCTTCCTCATTTATCTTGCGGGGGCGTCTGGTTCGGAGAATGTTTAGCTTTATCCTGTTAGTCGAGTGAGATCGCGCGGGGTACGCACCTCCTCGGCTCGCCAGCTGCAACTCCGTCTTCATCAAGAGTCATATTCCGACTGTAAACCAAGCACGTCAGCACATCCACGAATAAAGTATGAAAGGGAACATCACAACTCACCTGAAACTGCGACCGCCACCACGCTTCTGCTTGAATTTACCTGAGTTGCGAATCAGGCATGTTCTCGCATACAGTGTGGAGAATCGTTCTTACCCGTTCCACGCACCATTCTTTGATCAGAAACACAGGGAGGAAGATGGAGGGGCGAGTCAGAGATTGAAAAGAATAACGTTTCCATATCGGGTATGACCGGAGTTTCAAATAGAGTCCGTTCCGCTACGGCTTGGCGCTACATCGCTCTCCTTATCACTCCATTCCCCACCAACACCCAGCAATACCGGTATACGATACTAAAACCTTCGCCCTCCAACTCGTCTGACCTTCTTCCTCACAGTTCAGCAGGAGCGTCGTGGCTGTGCCCCGGTTTCTTTCCGACAGTCGACTCGCGACTTTTACTTGACTTACCATGTCACTCCTGGTGAACATTCTCGGCTTTTCAGCCTTTGGACTCGCCGCCAGGATCGGACAGCTCGGAATACAAAAACGAAATATTCTATCAAGTGCGTCAGCACCCCCTCGAAAATCTGGTTGACGCGACAAGTCACAAAACTCGTAAACTTACACACACCTCAGACCCCGGAGGCCATCTCATATCGATGGCTGTATTCGGCTATGCTGGATACTGGGCGTATCACTGGGACCAGCGCGCCGCGGTTCTGTTGGCGGAGAAGAAGGTCGAGATTCTGGAACGCCGACACAGAGCGATCGTGGCGACAGCAGCGGCCCAGCTTGCTGGCCTTGAGTGATGTGAGCGTTGCAGGAACTGGATATCTTGGTCTACCTCGACGGCCTACACGATTAGTGAGCACTAATACGTTGTTCTGTTAACATGTATCCTCACTGATGAATGTTACAGGATTCAGTTTCATCATATTATATATTTGAGAGACTATCATCTTTGCTGGTGCATTTTACCCTACAGGTGTATATATATGACAGACCACGGCGCCCAGTCAGCAAGATATAAATTCGGAGAAGAGCATGCGGGACACCTTGCAAAGCGAGAGTCAAATTTTCAAGAATCATACCGTCTACCGGAATGTTGCACACAAGAACGGGACGAAGTATTTGGCGAAGACTTTTGAACCAATTTCACGGTTCCATATTTCTAGCCATAGGCAAAAGACATGGTTCAATAGTCCGACTATCAGCATGTGTGCGTTTTCTTCGAAAGCATCCTTGACGCGTTTTTATTTTCCCCAGATCTCCAAATTCATACCGCGTGGGCTGGTGCTGTGTCGTATGTTTATGTTCCTGATAAAGGGTACCACCCTTCTGAATCAATCGCACCAGGGAAACATCGCGCCCGTGCCTATCGACTGGCTTCGGGCTATGTCTCGAGGGAGGGCACCAACTTTCCCCTCTAGCAGGTCTGTCAAATAAATTCGTCTGAAGACTCTTCCTCTGACGAGTTCGGTTCGCAGACTACGTTATAGCATTCCCAGCTGACATTATTTAATGCAGCAGCATTAGGGACAACTGTGATCCATTGTAAAAACCGAACAAGAGGCGGGTGATCCCTAGGCCTAGACACAAATCCCCGCATTGAACATAGGCGTGCGTATATGTGAACTAGATACTCACGCAGCGAACTGAAGCTGATACCAGAGGGCCTGTTGTCTTCGTTTGGTTTCGAAGTACCATCGCATCGTAGTACACAAAGTCCAGCACCTCAAGCTTGCTGCATCGAGGCAGGAAGCGCCGCACACACTTTTCGCCGGCCGGTTTTGGCAGTGACGGCATGTATACATGAAGAACGAAACTTTGGCGTGGAAATGCGACAAGAGCCTGGGCCACCATTTTGTCGAGGGTGAACCACTCGTCGTGCATGTCTTCGCCATTCGCACATGGGATTGAGAACGTGAGCGTGATCTCCTCAACTTGAGTGCTCCTTATATATGTCGGGAGATGGTGTATATAGTGGACTGGTGAGTCGTAACGCAAGTCGAGATATCGGAGGGCAATGTTTGCTTCGGAAACCACATGAACCAAAACTTGCCGATCATCATCTAAGTGTAGATAGTATAACTTTGTCAAAAGAAAAAAATGGAAATGGACAAACAAGGATGTGTGATAAGCCTTAGATGCCGCAGATACTTCCCGGTTCGACGAACCAACCCGGCAATCGCTCCCAGGTGGTGCGAATTGAAGTAGAGGAATATCAAGGTGGTAAATTGTGGCACGGGCTCGGCTCTGGAAAGCCAATTGACGAAGTTTCTTTCTGTTGAGTAGCGAGACCCGCATTGGAAGGCGACTGTCCTTAACCCCAGAGGGAGGCGGAAGGGTTCGATGTTACCATCGAGGGCATGCAATGTCCTGAAGCGAATCACCAGCTTTTCCAGTTCACGGAAGGAACAGATGAATTGGACTGTTTCGTAGAATGTGTCAAAAGAGTCTGCAAAATCGACGGTCGTAACACGGGGAAAGACAGTCGGTAAACTTTGTAGGAGAGGGTAGTGCTGCCCCGGATGCCAAATCGGGTCCAACGTCTCCTCTCCACACTTGACGACGAGGAAGGTGATATTCGGAAGAGAAAGCTCCTTCAGCTCGCGTTTAAACCGGGAATAGGCAGCTAGCAGTTTCAGGTCGTCCAGCACAGGCAACAGAGTTTGCATCCATCGCGGTATTTTTGATGGGAAATAGCGAAGCAAGGGACAAAAAATGTCGATGAAGTCCGAGGTGATGGTCTTCCATTCTTTGGGGTGGCGATGACAAGTCACCAGTGCAGCACGCGCGTACAAGTGGAGGACATCCAGGCATTGGGAGGCCTGCCACCACGTATCCGGGCAGAGCATCACCTCGGAAAACAGGTGGTATCGGCAAGCTGGCACCCATGCTCTACAGACCAGGCTACATTCCATGAGAGTCTTCCTGTCATCGAAAAGCCCGTCGACGATGCAGCTGAAAATTTCCGGAGGAAAGATGGGCTCGGACGCGGCTGACATTATGATTCCCGCTACGAAGTAGTGGGCTGTTTAGGGGGGTCTTGGCTGGAGTCACCACAAATCCCCGGTTGTTCGTTGTGCCGGTGCCGGTTTGTTTTTTATGGATATGCATAAAGTCGCTGGCTCATGTACCAAATAAACACCCCAACGGCGCGAAGTCCTTGATACTGTGGAGTCCATCTTGGAAGCTAAGCTTAAGGTATAAGCAATGTCGTGAATCCTTTCTCTCTCTTTCGACACCAACTTCGTCTTCCGGACGAAAATAAAAACGCTCAAGTTACACTCCCGACGGCGATCACATCCGTTACAGAGACTGGTTAGTTCACACTTTGTTGAGCGCGTTACAGTACTATCGTACCTCGTATTGTACTCCTTCGTAGCGGGCGGTGCGGCGCTATTTCCCTTGCTGGTCAAAGTCTCGTTGCAATTGATCCGATGATCGTCGACATGTCAACATGCTCACGTGGGGTGGATGGAGTTACTTTTGTTTCCGCTTGCTTATACTGTTCTGTGCGTCCAGCTGTGGTATGTCTAGTGCTTCCCCAATCCCATCGCCACTCTCATTGGCATGCCGCCGGCCCACCTAGTCAAGCCCAATGACCTCCAACAGATCCTAGCAGATGCGTTGACCTCGTTCTCGCCTCTTGCAGCTTTGGTAGGAGCCCACTCTGCGCGGGCACTGTTGAATTATACGTCCAACTCGAAACAAGTATGGGCTACTTCGTTGGCTCCAATCGGGGCGTTGGGAATGATGGCGACTGTGTGTAAAGGTAAGCAGCTTTCTACAATACGTATTGTACAAGGGGCAGAGAGGAGCTACTCCTCTGATGCTTTACTGCAGGGAGCACGCTTTCTGCGTTGAAAGACCTCTTAGGCGCAGGAGAAACTGATATCCTGGATGCATGTGCCGAGCTTGGATGCGGTACGGTATCTGGCGTCGTCCCACTTTTCTCAAAGCGAGGCGGGTTGACATGTGATGCCAAAAACCGCAATGCTGGAGCTGCAGCTTGCGCTATTTTACGCGCAAGGTGGAATCTCCGTAAATCTCGTGACAATAAAACCGGTAAAGAAGCAGACGGAATAGACACGGCAGAGTTCTCCAAATTCCTCACCACCATCCATATGAGCACCCTCTCCGGCCGTCTAGTTTGGCAATGCCAGAACTGGGAAGAGCAGAACGACATAGCCAACCGTGTTCAACGGCTACTCCTCCAGTCATGGAACGCGAACGAGTCCGTTTGGACTACCAACCTCCTCACCGTATTCCAAGAAAGCACGGACCCCAAAATCCGCAATGCCATTGCTGGAATGATCGAATTCCACTGGCCTACGCCCTCCATGCCACTCGAAACCCACGCAGGCGTCGTATTCCTTTTCATCACCGTATTCACCATCTTGCCCACCGCCGTAATTATCATAGCAGCTACCCCATTGACAAACTGGCAAACACCCGCAGCCTCCGCCCTTCTCTTCGGTGGTCAAGCCATTCTAAGCACGGGACACTTTCTGGCACAGTGGGTCGTCAAACGACAGCGAAGAACAGTCCATCTCGACATTCCACGTCAGGATCTTTCCGACAGCTGGATGTTGGTGGATAATACGTGGTTCACCAGTACCCTTGCCCGACGCCGACTGTTTCATAACCCGTTATCGCCCCATGCGGTGACGATTGGGCAGCATGTTGTTATGAAAGAGCACATTCCGACCTGGGAAGCTCTAATCACGCTAGTGACTATCGCGATTGGGTTTTTGGCATTTTATATTGGTGCTAGGTCCTCGCACCTGTGGGTGATATTATTTGAGATCGTAAGCCATGGTCGCCTCGACATTCTGATCCCAACTGAAGAATGTACAGGTATTCTTCTTCATCGCGAATTTGTGCAAAGGGTTTATCATTACGACTGCCAACGAGGCATATGTGACATTCCTCAACAATCCTGGGTACGTAGACGTCGTCACACCACCAGTAGAGAAGCCTGCTTTCTGGAATCGAATTTTGGCTGCACTATCTTCACCGTTATCATTCTTCCGGCCGAAACGGCCAAATCAAGATGTAGAGCTCCAAGACATGAACTTGTCTACTTCCTTCCCAGACGAGAAACAGCAAGCACATGCTAGCCTTGACCCCTCCATGGTACTGCTTCCACAATCTAGGTCTACTTCCTTCCCAAACGAGAAACAGCAAGCACATGCTAGCCTTGACCCCTCCATGGTACCGCTTCTACAATCTAAGTCTACGTTCTCCTCGGCCGGGCCATCGAAGTCAGGCCCCTCCTTTATCCAAGCCCCACCAACACCGAACTCGGAATCAGATACCCGTCCTGCTTCCTCGTCCAAACTGTTCGTAGACCTCCCTTTGACACAAGAACCTTCCCCAGAACCCCACGAACCTACCCAAGATCCGACATCTACCAACGACCTTCTCATCCCTGTCACCACCCCCTCTGCCCCTGCCTCTCCCTCACAACTCACAGACCCAACAGCAGCAGCCCCACCACCCCAAGACTCTCACCAACAAATAACCACTAGGAGCACCCCAACCACCTACCGCATCTACACAAAAATCGCCTCCCGCAGGTACAACTCCATTGGACTCTTCTACTTCAGCAACCCTCAATCCTGGGGCGCCGCGGCGCACGTCGTGTACGAAGTGTTGCATGACCGGATACAGTGGGCACCGCATATGCGGCGGGAGGCGGTGTTGGTCTTTCCGTTCGGGTATTTTGGGGAGGTGATTCAGAAGAAGGAACAGGAGCAGGAAGTCAACCCTAAGAATGTTGCGCATTCCTCCGGCTCAAGCACGAAAAGCAGCACAAGTAAAGGAAAAGGAAAGGAAACGTCTACAGCGCTTGACCGTCCAATCGCATCAAACAACGACCCGAAACCGGTGCGAAAACAAATCTACATCGACTCCCTCCTCATCCTCGCACTCGACGAAACTCGGAACGAAGACATGTTCTGGACGGCCGGGGTGGAGTTTATGTCTATCCTCATCGGCGGTGGCAGTGGCAGCGATGGTGACGAAGCCAGTAGCGCATTCACCGACACCGACCGGCTCGTTTCCGAATACCCAGAATCTACAGACGCGACCAAACTCTTCGGGTCGTTCGTCTATTTCCTGACGAGGCTGATTCTGATGGCATGCATGGCCAACTACGCCAACTATGACTCTGAGTCTCCCCCCGAGGCTGGAGCGGCTCCTTACAACAATAATCACCACTTTGACCCAGGCATGGCAGGGCCAGGTGGGAGGTCGTCATACTACCCAGGCGTGGCGAGCATGATGCGCGCTATTGACTTGGTGAGGAGGAAATACCCGTTTGATTCGAGTGTGCAAACCGTCCCAATGATGAGGCATCATGCGAGGGCTGCTGTGTATTCTGTTTTGGGGCAGTAAGCTCAAGGGATTTGTGGGCGAGTTAGTGTAGGATATCAGTGTTGTACTTTCGGTAGTTCGGGATGTTGTTCCAATATTGTAATTTACAAGGTCAAGAATCGACAGAAAAGAAAGAATTGAATATTGAATATTGAATGCCCGATTACGTGGAGTAAGTGAACCTTCTTCACGTTATCGTTTGCGCGGCCTGTAGTACTGCACCCTCTACAGGTGCAGGACCCGCGGGTGCGGGTTTTAACCGCGGTATATCAGTCCACACCGTGCCGCAATATAAGCGCCGCGCAGGTGTACATCGGGAGAACGGGCGGCGCGCTGGGGCCTAACGATGCCCATTGCGATGGCTTTGACGCCGGGGGTGCCGATCATGTTGGCGCTGCAGCCAAATGACTCGAGGCGGCAGCGGTGGGGGAAGGAGGGGTAGCCGATGATGTAGGAGATAGATGTTGGGGACATAGAGGATATGTTGAGTTCGAGGAGGACAGGTGCGTTGAGGTGGGGAAGAAAGGTCTCGATGAAGGGGTCGGCAAGGCCGGGTTGGTGACTAGTTGGAGGGGCGAGGAGTTGACGGCGTCGACTAAAGATCGGTTGCATTCTGCAGGGAGAGCTTCTTCAACGTGCGGCCGCCGTTGAGGTAGTCGATGATCGCCAGCAGTCCTACGTTGCCGATGGAAGCGAGGACGACCTCTGAGACGAGGGGGCCAAAGGTGGGATATCACAATGGCCATCGTCCACGAGGATGTTGTGCGCGGGAAGAAGGCGAGGTATGAAGCGCTTTGACTTGAGGTCAGCAATGACCGGGACGACGGCGGCGGCGACAACGATGATAGTGAGCAGACAGGCCTCGGGAGGAGTAGGTGTGATTGGCATCGTCGCGTGAGGCTAGTACCTGGTCTCTGATGATCACATTGAGTCGTCTTCCGACTGTCTTCTGCTGATCATGAAATTAGTAAATCATGAAATTAGCTTCACCTTGACCATCCTGCACAGATACTCTGGCCGAGATCACTCTTCAGGGCTTTAACAAAAAAACGGCGATGGTTCAAATTCTGATATGTAACTTCAGTGGTAGTACAAACGACAATATACCAAATGACAAAACATGATTAAAACATTGGGAAATTCAACAACTTGAAAGCGGACGTTGAACCCAATTTCCATTCCACGCCAACTTTCACCCACTAGCCGCTCGACTGGATCCCCTACGCTGAAGGAGGTTTGGTCGAGATATTATATTCTGCGATAGTGTCATCGTAGGTGAGGTATAAAGTGGTGGGATCATCTCCCAGCTTTGCGAGATCCTGCTTCCAGAGGACTGGGGATTGAATGTCACCCCTGAGTACATCGTTCACTTTGTAACCGTGGACAACGTATATCAAAAGAGTTGGAGTGAACTCGACGTCAAGAGTATCCCTGTGCCTACGAAGTGAGAGATGTGAAATGGTGAAAAATCTGACTTGGAAAGGAAAGGGTTGCCGTACCCTACGCCTTCAAATACCATGGAGACGCTTGGTTGTTCGAACTTTGTCGGAGTCGTGGTCTTGTAGAAGCCTGAGCTGAATTCAAGATGGAGAAAATGTGACCATGACGACTGCACACACCAACACCAATATTCAAGGCTTTCTTAATCAGGTTCTTGACCCCAAAGTTCGTCACCGGGGTGAAATCGTCTGTGGGCGCCTGCGCAGTGCTCAGTACGCAAATGAACATCAACAGAAGCAAGGTATTATATGCTCACGGTGAAGTAGGGCAATGGGGTATCACCCTGAGTCAATGCGAGGGTCGTTCTTTGTCCGACCTAAGTGGTAGTGGTTAAACAATGGATGAGAGCTGCACCAAAAGTACGTTCAATCTCACCCCGATGGGCGAACAGGTTCCAGGTGTAATTACGTTGTTATTGACCACTTGGGGGTTGGAGACTCCGAGGCTGGAAACACCGCGTCGTAAGTTGCATTTATAAACTGGATAAGCCAAATGATCCTTACAGTGCCACGTATGTACCCTCAGCCGTGAAAGGTCCTCCTGCCAACCGTGACAGTGCTCTTGAGTCGGCGAGCGAACAAAGACTGGCAATATTTGCCTACCTTCAGTGGGGAAATTGGTGACCCTGGCCGAAGTCACATGTTAGTACAGTTATTCGAGCAATTGATAGTACAAGCGGAATATACGTACTTCCAGACAGTAGGATAATGTGGCGTTGTGCTCTTAACCGCACTCTTGTCGAAGGTCATAAGGACGGTCGCTTCACCAGGTCCTCCAAGATCGCTGGCCTCGACGATGATAGTTCTGGAAAATACTGACATGGCGCGTCGAATGTGGAAATG
>Ga0307516_10008032_pt1 | contig 12006 bp, 11 predicted proteins | sample 19_EM_MG_FD_203310 | JGI IMG/M metagenome (GOLD analysis project Ga0307516, IMG submission 203310) | Populus trichocarpa ectomycorrhiza microbial communities from riparian zone in the Pacific Northwest, United States - 19_EM | ecosystem: Host-associated > Plants > Roots > Unclassified | place...
CGCCGCGCCGCGCTTTTCCCAGGCCACCAGCGCCCGCTCGAGAAATTCACCGACTTGCACGGCCGGGCTGCGCTTCACGTCCTGGTCGCGCAGGGTCAGGGTCGCGAACGGCGGTTTGTTCAGCAGCGCCGACATCTGAGCGAGCACGGCGTCTGCCTCGCGCCCGGCGCACGTCACGAACAGGCCCGTATCGGGCAGCTTTTGGCGCTGTTGTTCAAGGTACGCCCGTACCGGGCTCGACAGCGCAGCGCCCCAGGTCGGGCCGCCGATCAGCACCAGGTCGTAGTTTTGCGGGTCGCGCTGGACGGGCAAGAGCTCGGACGACGCGCGCCGGCTGGTCGCTTCGAAGCCCGAGGGCAAGTAGCCGAGCAAGCCGCGACGTGAGCGTGCCTCGCGCAGCTCCTCGACGTCCGCGTGGGCGGCGTGCGCCAACGCTTCGGCGACCTTGCGCGTGACGCCAGTACGCGAAAAAAACACGATTAGAACTTTGGCTGTGATCGGGTTAGGCACGCGCTCTGCGGCTGCAAACGGCGGACCAACGGGCTTCGCGCTTGCCCGCGCGGCCCGCGCGTGGTGCTCGAGTCGTGGCTCCCGCAGCGTTTGCGTTGCGCACCGGAGCGCGCCGCAAATCCTGCGTCGAGCTCTGGGAATGGCTGGAAAATCGCTGCTGCCGCGGCCTGTTCGCCGTTCGGCACGAGTGCTGCAGAGCTGACGTTCCGAGAAGGAGTCGCGTGATGAATCGAGAGCTCGAGGGTCTGGTGGCCTTGGTGACCGGCGCCGGCGACGGCATCGGTCGGGCCACAGCCCTCGCCTTTGCCCGCGAAGGCGCGCGCGTGGTCGTCTCCGACATCGCCGGCGTGGGCGGCGAGGAAACTGTCATCCAAATTCGCCAGGCGGGCGGCGCCGCTCAATTCGCAGCCGCCGATGTCTACAAGGAGGCGGATGTCATCAAATTGATCGAAGGCACGTTGAAGGCCTATGGCTCTCTCGACGTCGCCTTCAACAGCGCCGGCAGCTCGGGAGCTTGGGCAGCGGCGGCAGAGCTTACCGAAGCAGAGTGGGCAGCGGCGGTGGCCGCCAATCTGACCGGGTTGCTGCTGTGCATGAGGCACGAGCTTGCTCAAATGGAGCGGCAGGGCAAGGGGACCGTTGTCAACAACGCCTCGAGCCTGGGCACGCTCGGCTTTGCGGGCGCCGCGTTCGCGGCCAGTAAGCACGGCGTGCTCGGTCTCACCAAGGCGGCGGCCATCGAGTACGCCAGCAAGGGCATTCGCGTGAACGCAGTGTGCCCCGGCCAAGACGCGCTGGGCCAGGCCGCGGAGGCGGCCCAAGCAGCGACGTTTTTAGCTTCGCCGCGCGCTTCGTTCATCACCGGTCATCCGCTGTTGGTCGACGGCGGTTTCGTCAGTACGTGAGGCAAGTTATGAAATTTCTCGGAGCACTGCTGCTGGTCCTGCACGGCGTCACCCATCTGGTCGGGTTCCGAGCCGCGTTTTGGCCTGAAGTCGGCCAGGCTGGTAGCATCCAGCTACTGGGGCGGTTGGCATTCGTTGGTGTGTCCACGGCTCAAGCGCTGGGCATCGCCTGGCTGCTAGTCACGCTCGCGTACCTTACCGCGGCGGTGCTCGTGCTCGGACGAGACTCGCGCTGGATCAAAGTCGCGCTGGCGGCATCGGCGGTCTCGCTACTTTTGTGCGTCTTGTCTTGGCCCGATGCCAGGGTCGGCGCGGTGCTCGACCTTGGTTTGCTGCTGGTGCTGTTTCTGGCCTCGCGCAGCAACTCGAGCCACCTGGAGCGTGCGTTCCGCGGCGGGCTTCAACAGGCCTCGTTGCCGATAGAGATCGGACATTCGGCGAACATCGACGAGTCAGCCATCAGCAGCTTGCCCGAGCCGGTCAAGCGTTACCTACGCTTCATGGGCGTGGTCGGCCGCCCGCGTGATTGGTCGATACGCGCGCAGTTCAAGGCGCGTTTTCGCCTTGCCCCAGGCGCCTGGGTCGACTGCGAAGCCCTGCAGTACGACTCGCGACTCGAGCTGGCGCGGATCTTCTACATGCAATTGGCGCTCAAGAACCTGTTGCCCGTCACGGTGCGCGACACCTACTTGGCGGGCCACGGCCGCATGCGCGCCAAGGTCTTCGACCTGGTCAAAGTCGTCGACGGCGAAGGGCACGAGCTAGACGTAGGCGAGCTGGTCACTTACTTGAACGACGCGATCTTGCTGGCTCCTTCACTGCTCTTGGGACCGGAGACGAGTTGGCGCGAGGTCGACGCGCATACCTTCGACGTTACTTTACGCGACGGGCCGCACCACGTGACGGCCCGCGTTTGGCTCGACGAGCGCGCCGCGCCCCGCGATTTCAGCACCACCGACCGTTTCTTCGACGACCCCAGCGGCAAGCGCGTCCGCACCGAGTGGCGGACGCCCGTGAGCGGTTGGCAGCACGCCAACGGCCGCCAGCTCCCGACGCGCGCCGAAGCCGTCTGGCGCCTGCCGTCGGGCCCGTTCAGCTACGCCGCCTTCAGCTTCGATCCCAGTCTGATCGCCTTCAACGTTCCACCGCATTGAGCCAGCACGGCTCCCGACAACATCTTCCAGCACGAAAGGAGCTCGCTAACATGACCGCGCCCGCCAATTTGCCATCCCTGTTCGGACGCTTCACCGCCATCCTGCAAGATCATGAAAACTTGGGCACGACGCTGAAACAGCTGCGCGCGATGTGTCTTTCGCTGGAGACATTGCAGTTCTTGCCGGCGACCTTCGCTCCTCGTGACTTGCTCGAAGGGTTGCGCGCTGACCTGTCCGGCCACTTTGCGGCCGAAGAGGCCGACGCCTATTTCGGCACCATCGCCCTAGAGGCCCCGCTGCTGGCGACGCGCATCGGTCAGCTGAAGAACGAGCACACGGCGATGCTCAGCGCCGCTGCGTCGCTGTGTCGCGTCGCCGCGGACGCTGGGCGCGCCGCCGAGCTGTGCGAGGCGACCCGCCGCCTGATCGCCGAGCTCGAGCAGCATGAGCGCGCCGAGTCGTTGCTCTTGCGCGAGCTGTTCGCGTCGGGCTCGTGACCTCGAGCTAGCGCCCCGCGTGGCCGTCCACCAGCCGTTCCAGTACGGCCAGCGCGTCGGTGATCTTGGCCATGAACGAATGATTGTGTGGAATCAGCGTGAAGCGCGGATGGCGTGACCACAGCGCGCGCAGTCGCCCGTCGAGCTCGACCGCTTGGCTGAGCGACTCGCAGCGAACCGGATTTCCGCCCTCGATTGACAGCCCGGCAATCGCTGCAGTTTCGAAGAAGACGACCGCGTCGTAGCGAGCGAGCTCGGTCTCGAAGCTGGTTCCCAGCGCGGCGAAGAACGAATCGGGACCGTCGTGCCAATACGCGGCTCCGTCGATGGTCCCGCGATCGCAGAGCAGCACGCGCTCGGAATACAGCGCCGATTGAACGTCTTCCAGGTTGCGTTGGACGTGAAAGATCGCCGTCTGCGCGGCGCGGTTGGCGTCCCACTGCTGGGAGCGAGGGAACCCGCCAGCAAACAGGATTGTCGCCGATTCGGGCACGACGACGACGCGATCACCCAGCTCGCGGCGCAGCAAGTCTGCGGCGGTCGTCTTGCCGCCGCCCGGTCCCCCGGTGAGCACGATGCGGCGTCGCGTCTGCATCGGCATCTGCTGGGTCTTTGCGCTCACGCTCGGGCCCGGTCGTTGTTCGACCTTCTCATGACGGCAGCGACGCGATTGCTCAAGGTGCTCGCCAGTCGCCTGCCAGTCTCCAGCGCCGCGGAAATCTTGGTCTGAACGTGAGCTTCTGCGCGCTGGCTGCCGAGTGGATATACGGTTTCCTCCTCGTGAGCGGAGTGCTCGCGCAAGATCGCGATCAGCTCGGCGATGGCTGCTTGCCGCGCGGTGTGAAGCTCGACGGCCACGCCAAGCTCGGAGACCAGCTGACGAATGCGGGCGTGCTCGGCGCGCGTCTGCGTGCTCTCGCGGGTGTGGCTGACGTCGAGCAGTGGCAACAAGTAGCGCTCTTCTGCGTCCATGTGGGCGAGCAAGCGCGTTTCGAATTGGCACCAAGTCGAGAGGAGCGCCGCGGGTTCCGGCGCGGCGCTGTCGTCCGCCAGGCGCTGCAGAAGCTGCTCCAACTCGCCGTGGTCCCGGACCAATTGCTCGCGCACGTCGTTCATGCCCCGGTGTAGGGGCAAATCGCGTGCCGCTCGGCCAGAGCGACTTTTGCGGCCGAGAATCGCCCGGCAGTTCTGGCTGAGCCGGGCGCGCGCAATTCGTGCGCCAAACGCGCAAGTCCTGCCGGCCGCCGCTGCCGGCTTGCTCGAGCCCGGCGGCTCTGCTCAGCTCGCCGGCGTTGACGCGATTGGCTCGCCGCTTGCTGAAGACGCTCGCCGCCGTGGCGCGACCTGCGCCCGGCTGACCTGACGATTTCCGAGATGGCCCACCTTCAAGTCGGCGTTCTGCCCAAAACTCTGCTGGCGAAGAGCCACGAGAAGCGCTCGCTGCAAGCGTCGCCCGCGCTGTTCGAGACGGCGCGGCTCGACGTAGCGGGCGCCTACGCTTACATGAAGACCGCGCCCGAGGGGCTCTCTCAGGAGCAGGCCGAAGCCCGGCTTGGCGAGCACGGACAGAACGTGCTCGCCAAAGACCGCCGGCCCAGCTTACTCCGCTTGTTTTGGCGCGCGGTGTGTAATCCGCTCGTGGTGCTGCTGGCGGTGCTGGCGTCGGTTTCGTTCGCGACGGGCGATGCGCGCGCGGCGCTGATGATGCTGCTGATGATCGCGCTCAGCGTTGGCTTGAAATTGGTCCAAGAGGCCAAGGCCAGCAACTCTGCGGCCAAGCTGAAGGCAATGATCTCGGTTGTGGCCAGCGTGCTACGCGGCGGCAAGCTGGAAGAAATCGCGGTGTCTCATGTCGTTCCAGGCGACGTCGTGCAGCTCACGGCCGGTGACATGATACCTGGCGACGTAAGGGTGGTGGGCGCCAAAGATCTGTTCGTGATTCAGAGCTCGCTGACCGGCGAGAGCTTTCCAGTCGAGAAATTCGCCGCCGCCTGCGATAAGGCGACGGCGTCGCCGCTCGAGCTCAGCAACGTTGCGTTTCTCGGGACCAGCGTCGAGAGCGGCGCCGCGACCGCGATCGTGGTCGCGACCGGTGCACAGACCTACCTCGGCGGCATGGCGGAGGCGCTGCAAGAGCAGCCCGCGCCGACCGCCTTCGATCGCGGCATCTCGCGTTTCACGCTGCTGATGCTCGGCTTCATGGCCGTGATGGTGCCGATCGTGTTCTTGATCAACGGTCTCACCAAGGGCAGCTGGGCTGAGGCGTTCTTCTTCGCCGTGGCGGTGGCGGTCGGCCTGACGCCGGAGATGCTGCCGATGATCGTCACCATCTGCCTGTCGAAGGGCGCGATCGCGATGGGCAAGAAGAAGGTCATCGTCAAGCGCATCAACGCCATCCAAAATCTCGGCGCGATGGACGTGCTGTGCGTCGACAAGACCGGCACGCTGACCCGCGACGAGATCGTGCTCGAAAAGCATTGCGACGTCGCGCTCGGCGACAGCGACGAAGTGCTGGCGCTGGCCTACACCAACAGCCACTTTCAAACCGGCCTCAAGAGTGTGCTGGATCGCGCGATCCTCGCGCACGAGGCCAGTCACGCGCATGGCCGTATCCCCGAGCTCAGCAAGATCGACGAAATTCCTTTCGATTTTCAGCGGCGCATCATGTCTGTCGTGGTGCGGACGCCGGACGGCTGCGACCGCATCATCTCCAAGGGCGCTCCCGAAGCGATCTTCCAGAAGTGCAGCAGTTTTCGGCTCGACGGCAAGCTCGAGCCCATGGATCACCCGCATATCGAGCAGCTCAAGCAAGAGTATGAACGCCTGAGCGCGGACGGCTTCCGGGTGCTCGCGATTGCGACCAAGGACTTGCCGCCGCACGGCGTCGTGCCGCCGCACGCCACCGCCTACGGCAAAGCCGACGAATGCGAGCTGGTGCTCGCGGGCTACGTAGCGTTCCTCGACCCGCCGAAAGAGAGCGCGCTTTCGGCCATCGCTGCGCTCGGGCGTCACGGCGTGGCGGTCAAGGTGATCACCGGCGACAACGAGCTGGTCGCCGGCAAGGTCTGCAAGGAGGTAGGTCTCGCCACGGGCCGCGTGCTGCTGGGCGATGCCGTCGAAAAGATGAGCGAGCAAGAGCTGGCAGACGCCGCCGAAAGCACCGTGCTGTTCGCGCGCGTTTCGCCGGCGCACAAGCAACGCATCATCAAGGCGCTCAAGTCGCGCGGTCACACGGTCGGCTTCATGGGCGACGGCATCAATGACGCGCCGGCCCTTCACGCCGCCGATGTCGGCATCAGTGTCGATACCGCCGTGGATATCGCCAAAGAGGCAGCCGACATGATTCTGCTGGAAAAGTCGCTGCTGGTGCTGGACGAGGGCGTGCTCGAGGGACGCAAGGTTTTTTCGAACATCGTCAAATACGTGCGCATGGGAGCGTCGAGCAATTTCGGCAACATGTTCAGCGTGCTCGGCGCGAGCATTTTCGTGCCGTTCTTGCCGATGCGGCCGATCCAGATTTTGGCCAACAATCTGCTCTACGACATCGGCCAGACCGCCATTCCGACCGACGCCGTCGACGAAGAGAACATTCAGCGGCCGCGCGCCTGGGACATCCGCCAGCTGACGCGCTTCATTCTGTTCATCGGCCCCTGCTCGTCGATCTTCGACTATTCGACGTACCTGCTCATGCTCTACGTCTTCAATTGCTGGAACGTTGCTACCCCGGCTGCGGCCGCGCACAGCCAGAGCCTGTTTCAGACCGGCTGGTTCGTCGAAAGCTTGCTGACTCAAACGCTGATCATCCACGTCATTCGCACGAACAAGATCCCGTTCTTGCAAAGCCGGCCATCGCTGTTTCTCGGGCTGACGAGCGCGGTCGTGATGGCCGTCGGCGTGCTGCTACCGTTCACCCGCGTGGGCGACTACCTGGGCTTCAGCGCCTTGCCGCCGGCCTATTGGGGCTACCTCGGGCTGACGCTGGTTTGTTACGTTCTCTTGACCCAGGTCGTCAAAGCGCTGCTGCTGAGGCAGCGCTGGATCTGAGCGCAAAAAGCCGAGCCTGGCGCAAGTTCTGCGCCCGCTGCTGAGGCGCGCGGCGCGCGCTCCGCAAATTGCCCGCGATCGCGTGGCTTTGGCAGTTGGCCCGCCGTTTGCTCTGCAGCATGACATGAACGCTCATCAAACCGTGGTGTGGCTCGACCATCAGGAGGCGCGCATCTTCGGCGTCGACGCCGACAAGCTCCAAGCCGAGACGGTCAGCGCACCAGAACACCACCTCCACCGCCACCCCAAGGGCCCGACGCCGGACAGCCAGCATCCGAGCGATGGCGTGCACTTCTTTCGCGACATCGCCGCCGCCTTGCACGGCGCCGAGCAGGTCCTCGTGGTTGGTCCGTCGACCGCGAAGCTGCAGTTTCTACGCTATTTGAGCAAGCAGGAGCATGCGCTCGAGAGCAAGGTCGTCGGGGTCGAGACCGTCGATCATCCGACCGACCGCCAGCTGATCGCCCACGCCCGGCACTACTTCGATCCCAAAAACCACCCGCGCAACTAGGGCTTGGCAGCCTGGAGCCTGACATGCCTAACAGCACGAGCCGTATTCAAGTCAACTTTCCCGGCGGCAGACGCGTCGACGCCGTCTTGGGCGATCAGGTCATTCACACCGACCAAAGCCTCGGCCACGGTGGAACGGGCTCGGCGCCCGAGCCCTTCGACTTGTTTTTGGCGTCGCTCGCCACCTGTGCGGGGCTCTATGTCTTGGTCTTTTGCCAGGCACGCTCGATCCCCACCGACCGCTTGTCGCTCGTGCAAGAGCAGATGTTCGAAGATGGCAAGCTGCGCGGCCTGCGGCTCAGCATCGTCGTGCCCGCCGACTTTCCGGAAAAGTACCTGGACGCCGTTCGCGCCGCGGCCAGCGGCTGTAAGGTGAAAAAGACACTCGCGGATCCGCCCGAGGTCGACGTCGTGGTCGTGTCGCAAGCCGCGCTTTCGAGCGGTGCTGACCCTTCGCTCGGCGTGCTCGCTTCGGCTTCGTGATTCGTGCCGGCGTGGGCTGACGCGGCCCGAGCGACGCCACATCTGCGCTCGGGCTGCCGCGCCGCAGCTCAAATCGCAGAAGCTTCCGTGGCTCTCCAGGCAAAGTCGTTCGCGGGTCAGCTGAACGCGCTTCGGGCCATGCGGTTTCTGGTCTGTCGTGTCGAGTCGCGTGAGATTTTACATGGAGGCGGGGAGACGGGGAGATCCGCGAGGCGAGAATTTGGGGTTTCGCGCTGCCGCCCGTGATGCCGCACGCGCCTCGCCACGAGCGATCGGCACGGAGGCAGCCCGAGACGTGCCGCTCGGCATGGCCGAGAGACGACACGTGAGCTTCTGCAAAGCAGGCTGCGGTTGGGCAGCTACCAGCCTGCTAGGGTCGAATCGCGACCTTGAGCACGCCGTCGCGTTGGTGACCGAACAGGTCGTAGGCTTCTTCGATTTGATCTAGCCGGTAGGTGTGAGTGAGCAAAGAGCGGGTCGACACGCGGCCGGAAGCCACGATGTTCATCAGGCGCCGCATGCGTTCTTTGCCGCCCGGGCACAGACTGGTGACGAGCGTGTGATCGCCGAGCCCCGCCGCAAAGGCGTCCAGCGGCACCTGCAAATTCGTGGAGTAAACGCCGAGGCTCGACAGCGTGCCGCCGGGTCGAATGCAACGCAGGGCGCTCTCGAACGTGGCTTGCTGGCCCAGTGCCTCGATCGCGACGTCCGCGCCGCCGCCCGTGAGGCGTCGCACCTCGGCCACTACGTCTTGCTCTGCCGAGTTGATCACGACGTCGGCGCCCATCTTGCGGGCCATCTCGAGGCGCGCCGGAATGCGATCGACGCCGATGATCAAAGAAGCGCCGGAAAGCTTGGCGCCCGCCGTGGCGCACAGACCGATCGGCCCCTGCGCAAACACCACGACCGCATCGCCGAGCTTGACCTTGCCATGCTCTGCAGCGGCGAAACCGGTCGACATGATGTCGGGGCACATCAGCACATCTTCGTCGGTGAGCCCGTCCGGGATTTTGGCCAGGTTGGCCTGCGCATTGGGCACGAGCACGTACTCGGCTTGGCAGCCGTTGATGGTGTTGCCGAAGCGCCACCCGCCCAGCGCCTCGTAGCCCGAGCCGCCGTGGTCGCACTGTGACGGAGTGCCCGACAGGCACGCGCGACACTGGCCGCACGGCGTGATGGCGCCGACGATCACACGCTCGCCCGGAGCATAGCCGGTCACGCCAATGCCGACCGCTTCGACGACTCCCACCGGCTCATGGCCGATGACTAAGCCGCTCTTGACCGGGTATTCGCCGCGCAGAATGTGGATGTCGGTGCCGCAAATCGTGGTCAAGGTCACGCGGATCAGCGCCTCGCCCGGCCCGGGGCTGGGTTTGGGCACCTCGCGGATCGAGATTTTACCTTTTTGCTCGAAGACAGCAGCGCGCATGTTGGTCATGCCCCCTCGCTGAGCATCAGTCGTGCCAGCTGGGAACCGACAATTTTCGCGCACAACGGCGTTCAGCGGCAGGGGCCGCGCGCATTTTCTGCGCTCGCCGAGGCTGGTTTTTGCGCCAGCGCGAGAGCGGGTCCGGTGATCGCTCGAAGCTTGTGCGGGTACGGTCCTTGCTCACCGTGTGGGCATGAGCTCGTTTCCGCCCTCGCGCTTCAGCGCGCACCAACACCCCACGGCCGAAGACCGCTTGCGCGACGCGCTGCTGCATTTTCCGCGCTCGCGGTTTGGCGCGGAGGAGCGCAAGCACGAAGCTGAGCTGCGCGAGCCGCCCGAGGAGCTCACGGTGGTGACGATGCTCGAGGCGCTCGAGCTGGTCGGCACGGAGCGCGTCCTCGAGATCGGCTCGGCAACGGCGTACACGACTGCGCTGCTCAGCCGATTGGCCGTGGAAGTGTATTCGGTCGTGCCCGAGCCGGAGCTCGCAGAGCGGCGTGCAGACGAGCTGAGCGCGCTTGGCTGTGGCAACGCGCATGTCGTCCTCGCCGCCTCGGAGGAGGGGTGGCCTGCAGCCGCGCCGTATCAAGCGATTCTGGTCGGAGCGGCAGCGTCGGAGGTTCCGCTCGAGCTCGTGAATCAACTCGACGAAGGCGGCAGGCTCGTTATTTCCGTTGGCGACGCGGACGCGCAACTGCTCGAACGCTTTCGTAAGCGCACCGGTGCCTTGGATGCCGAAACCTTGGGCACGTGCCATCTGCGCCACCCATTGAGCGCATTTGCCCCGCCCTCGGGCGTTCCGTGGGCCAACCCGTCGCGGAGCTGAGTGGTCGCGCGGGGCGATGGGAAACAGGCACGCTCCTTGCTCCCCTAATTGGCCGTGACACTGAGCTCCCAACCTCAGCCTTCGACCCGACCTGGCCCGCGCAATCGCGTCGTGCTGTTCGTGATCGCTGGACCCCAGCAGGGAGCGGTGTTCCAGCTGCACGGGACCAGTATCTGGCTCGGGCGCGGCTCGCAGGTCGGGGTTGATCTGGAAGACGACGCAGTCTCGACCCGGCACGCGCACTTCACGCGGCGCTCCGACGGCCTCTATTTGCAAGATGGCGGTAGCCACAACGGCACGTTCGTCAACGACGAGCCTATCGAGTCGCCTCGCCGGCTCGTCGACGGTGACCACGTACACGTCGGCAATACCGTGCTGAAATTCTGTCTGCTGGATGAGCTCGAGGAGCACGCGTTGACGCAGCTGTTCGAGCTCACCATCCACGATCCACTGACCCACGCCTACAATCGCAGGTACCTGACCACGCACCTGCGCAGCGAGCTGGCCTTTGGGGCACGACAAGGCCAATCGCTCGGACTTTTGCTGGTCGATATCGACCACTTCAAACGCGTGAACGACACCTACGGCCATCACGTCGGAGATTTGGTGCTGCAGCTGGTGGCCGCGACTATTCAGCGCATTTTGCGCCCGTACGACGCGCTCTGCCGCTACGGCGGTGAGGAGTTCGTGATCGTGGCTCGGGACAGCTCGCTGCGTAATGCCGAGATCCTGGCCGAGCGCGTGCGTCGTCGCATCGAAAGCATGCACTTCGACGTGGCCGGTAGTCCTGCGTCGATCACGGTGAGCGTCGGCGTCACCGCCGTCAGGCCGACCGGCGACTCGAACGAGGCCGAAAGTCTCCTTCAGTCGATCGACGAAGCACTGTACGCGGCCAAGGAAGCAGGTCGAAACCAGGTCAAGGTGGCCCATCCAGGCGGGTCGCAAGCCACCAAGCGCGAGCGGGGCCGCAGCCATGCGCCGCGCCACCAGAGCGGCGAGCGGCCTAGTGTGCCGGACGGCGCGAGCCTCGACCTGCGTCCGTCGGCATTCCCACGCTTCGACTGAGCACAGCGAAAGCATGCTGCAAGCGCCAGGGCCGCCAATACTTTGGTCATGCGGTCCTCACCCGCAATTGCTCCAGCACGTCGTCCAAGTCGTCGCCGGAAACCGGCAAGCTGGGTAACAGTTGCGCCATGTTTTGCTTCACCCACTCAGGCGCTCGCGAGAGGCTCGGCGCGCTCGAGCCCAAGCCGAACAGGCGATACCACTCGAGTCTGCGCTGTTCGGCGTAGCCTGCGCCGAGCGGCCCGGGCGAGCCTGCCAGGTTGCTCGTTATGCGCATCGCCAGTTCGTCGGCTTCGTGGATGCCGACGTTGACGCTCTGACCGCCGAGCGGCCCGGTCGAGTGGGCGGCGTCGCCCGCCAGCCACACGCGTCGCTCGCCGAAGCTCGACGCTTGCGCGGGTTGGAATTCAGCGCTGCCACTCCACTCGAAATTCGTCGGGTCGGCGGCATACCAGGGCAAGCGCGCACTGAGCAGCTCGCGCAGTTGGCCCAGGCTTGGGGCTGATCCCGTGCGCACGGCTACTTGGAAGCTGAAGCGCGAAAGATTGCCCTGCAGAGGGTAGACCGTGCTGCCATAGCCTCC
>Ga0307516_10008033_pt1 | contig 12005 bp, 6 predicted proteins | sample 19_EM_MG_FD_203310 | JGI IMG/M metagenome (GOLD analysis project Ga0307516, IMG submission 203310) | Populus trichocarpa ectomycorrhiza microbial communities from riparian zone in the Pacific Northwest, United States - 19_EM | ecosystem: Host-associated > Plants > Roots > Unclassified | place...
TTGATTTTTTTAGTTTTATTTAAGGAGCTGTGAGCCTCTTAGAGAGACAGATTATCATAATTATTATCAGGATTCTATTGAGATTTTTACTCATTTTCACATTGTCAACCCAATAAAAAATGATTATGATCATTAATGCACATTGTGTAAGGTCTAAACCTTGCACATGCTCTAATGATGCTCATCTATTTCCATGCAACATGTAACCCAACATACAAGCCTTCACTTTCATGCATTCAGAATCTCTCAATAGTCCAATACTTTTTATTTTTTGGTCTTCATATCAAATTCCTAACTTAACATAAGCTATCATAATGACCCTTAAATTTTCATATTCTTTTCCCTAAAATTTCTTAACTTTCCTATCGTGTGTTGCCATCACTATACAAATTTTCTTTCCATGGATGCTACTCATAATTACATCCATCACATTATCTTTGAGTTAACTGGTCATCCATCAGCCTATTTACACTTTTAGTAACTACCATTCATCTATATAACGGGGGTATTGATAACTCTGGCCTCTAATTACCTGGTTAAGTAGATCAAACAATGCTGGTCTTCAATTGCCATTGATGTCATTAGTCTCCACAACATGTCAAACTAACTACATAATGTCAGTCATTAATAACCACTGATGCCATAAGTCTCCACACCCTGGCAGACTAATCAAACAATGTCACCCATTGATAACCACTAATTAGTCTCCACATAGTGTTAGACTAATCTAACATTACTCTTAAACCTCTCATATCAAGTTCTCCATGTGTTTCTTGGTAACATACCCAATACATTATTTCACTTCAACTAAAATCATATTCATCATAACACCTTACATATCTCACTGAGTTACCTTTACCCGAAACCCTTCATACTTACCTCACAATTTACCTAATACCTTATTGTATTTACACTTATACAATTCCTCTGTCTCAAATCCAAATATAAATCATGATATTGCATTTTTATTATCCATTTCGAATACCTTGCACAACCATTCTTTTATGTATACTCTCTTGTACAACCAAATGCAATACTGCCCATTCAAAATGCTAACTTTTATAATCAAATGCAATACTACCCATTTAAAATGCTCAATTTTGGACTACTAAATGTGACATTTCACTTCCGGAATCCAATATTCATATTGTGAATACACGATTTCACTTCATCATGTATGCATACATTTTGATTTTAGAAATCAATGTCTTTTTTCACTTCCACTAACATGCCCTATTTATACTATTTTGGTTATAACCTTTATTATCTTGTTCCGACCTTTCATATTAAACACCCATATAAGTATTGTCTTTCAATATCTCGTAACATAACCAATGTATACTTTGCATTTCCTAATATTCATTAACTTGTTCTTTTCACAACGCGATTATTTCATTATTAAAAAACAATGCTACTAGAAATAACTACTTAAATGATAGTTTAAATTCTGAGAGTCAAGGTGTTGGAGACCTACCTGGAGCTTCATTATGTCCCGACGCTCTAATTTGTTGTCCAACTCAAGTCGTCTTCCTTATATCAACAAGATTATAATCCATTATAACCACACCAATATGACCTAGGAATCTAATTTTGAATCCCATTTAACTCATGTTTATAAATCAATAACAAAGAAAATCATAGGATTTAATGTTCACCCTTACTTTTCAAATATCATAGGGTCCAAATCTACCATTTACTTAAGATACGTTCCTTCATTCACACAATAATGCATAACAAAGCACTCAAACACTTCAGCTAACATTGATGTATCCAAATTTTTATACTTAACATACCATTTTGTTTTTTAGATATGTGAGTTCATTAACCTAACCCTTTTTACGTAAGTTATATCGCTATATAATGTTGGTCGTTAGCACACTTTCACTTAGACTAACATTTCCTATCATTCCTTTTCTTTTTATCAAGTATTAGTGGTAAACAATTAACATTTATGTTTTCAAGATATTCATTCAAATTTCATCATTCTAAAATTGTTTTAATGGGTTTGAATTCAAGTTTTAACATAAATCAAAACAACGAATCATACATACAAAAACCCATTTTTATATCTTTATCCTTGTGTGAACAAATCTTGTAAAGTTCCCCAACCTTGGATTTCCTTCCAATTTCTTTTTTAATTTACCAATATTAATACATTGATATACACTTTAACAATCACGCAAATTCTTCACATAACAATTCAATCCTGCACCATTCTCATTTGGTGGAATGACCTCTTTAGGTAATCTTAGGTTATCCTTTGTTTTTTCATTATGGAAATTGATTCCAATGTGTTCGAACCACATTCTAAAACATGTTTAAACACTCAAAAACATAAACTAACAAATCCATGGATTTGCTCAAGCATGATATACAACCTAGAGTCAGGCTTTATCATTAGATTTCACAATCTCTAGACCAAACGCATCTCCCATTTCAATACAAGTATACTAGCTAAAAAGAGCACAACTGGGCTCTTTTCCATCACACAACAAGAAGATGAAAGCATCATAGTATATCATTAGAGGTTTAATAAGGATATGCTCAACATGAAAAGTCTACTCGAGTTTAATACCATTGAAGTCCTGATTAGTAGAGTCTAAATGATTTCTTATATGAACTATTATACACTTTTCTCGACCAAACTCTTCTAAAAGTAAAAAAAAAAAAGTAATGAAAAGAGATAAAAATATTGATCATTAGAGGTTACCTTTAACAATTTATAAGAAAAAAAATGCAACTTGAACAGAAAAGAGAGAGAGATCGACATATCATATGATACATGGACTAAGATTAGATAATATTTATAAATTATACCTCTATTTTTAGAGAAAATATTTTTAATTTTTTTAATAATAGCAATAGTTTTTCTCAATGTCTCCAAATAAATTCTCCATATCTCCACGATAAAATCTCCACATCTCCAATAAACTCTCCAGACCTCTTAATCTTCAATGAATTCTTCATATCTCCAATGCAATCTTCATATGAAATCTTTGTGTCTCTAATGAAATATCCATTATTGATATTAAAGGTATAAAACATCATATAAAATCTCTATGTACTCCTTACTAAAAAGATCATGATGCAAGATAAGATAAATAATTGCATGAGCTATTGAGAATGAACAATATCCTCTCTAAATGAAAGATTCTCTATTTGTCATTAAGTGCTACACACTTGTCTCTTTAAAGATTGCATATCCATCAAGGAAAAATCAAATAATTATGATGGACTTATATGCATAAGGGAACACATATAAAATGTACAAAACATCATAGAATTTGTAACATAGAAGAACGATGCCATGTGCAAAATTTTTGCAACAACATTTCATGAATTTGCTCAAGCATGATATTATAGCCTAGAGTCATGCTCTATCATTAGATTTCACAATCTTTAAACCAAACCTATCTCCCATTTTAGTATACGTATACCAGCTAAAAAGAGCACAACTGGACTCTTTTACATTAGTTAACAAGAAGATGAGAGCATCATAGTATATCACTAGAAGTTTAATAAGGATATGCTTAACATGAAAAGTCTACTCGAGTTTATTACCATTGAAGCCCTGATTAGTAGAGTCTAAAATTATTCCTTATATGAACTATTGTACACTTTTCTCAACCAAACTCTTCTAAAAGTAAGAGATAAAAATGGTGTCCCGGCTATGATACATCAGAGGTTACCTCTAACAATTTATAAGAAAGAAAATGCAACTTGAACAAAAAGAGAAAAAGATCGACATATCCTATGATACATTGATTAAGATTAGATAATATTTAGAAATTATACCTCCATTTTTAGAGAAAATGTTTTGAATTTTTTAATAATAGCAATAGTCTTTCTCAATATCTCCACAATAAAATCTCCACATCTCCAATAAACTCTCTATAACTCCCTATCTTCAATGAATTCTTCATGTCTTCGATGAAATTTTCATGCGAAATCTTTATGTCTTTAATGAAATATCCATATATCCATGAAAGGTCTCTACACATAACGCTTTACCATGATCATAAAGCGTTCTCCATCTCAAATAACGGTGTTCTCCATCCTACAAGGAGCAAACTAGCCAATCAAATTCTTATCTCTCTTGTATGCCATGTCAACAACAGTTGTAAAAAGCTAACATGACATGCATAAGACAATAAGAGTTTTCTCCCTCTTTTCTATTGGTTAATTTTCAGACATTAATATTTGAAAGACTAGGGGGTAATGATGATACAAAATTAGAAAAAAGACTGACATGTCCATTAAAAGAATAAAAAGTTATCTATTTTTAAGATAGGATTGGCTTGTTGGGCTACCTGTTATATTTTTCGACTCGATCCACCAAAGCCCAACATTGAAATATACCACAATGCAGAGTTATGACTTCCAAGAAAGTCAGTACAACATCGAACTCTCCTATACTTACATAGAAACTATCAATATAACTCATACTTTTCTCACTAATAGCTATATTTGCCAACTTGTTTTCTAAGAGAGCGCCAACCGTTATAGCCAATTACTCATTGACATTAACTTATCCATTAATAAAACAACAAGGCACAACAACCAATAATAATTTTTTCAAGTTACCTATAAGAAAAAGTAATTATTCTCCATCATTATTCTACTCTCTATGAGATAAGCTCATGTGATCAAGGTGTATCAATATCTTGGTTCACTAGGTAGACATAAAAGTTCACTTAAAAAGAACAACCACGAGTTCATACAAGAACAAACATACACTGCCCTACACTCTTCATTCTCCTTCTCTTCAATGAACTTATTTTCCTTCTACAGTTTATTAAATAAAGTATATGAGGGTCTTCTATTTTAATAAGAGACTTTATTTACAGAGAATATGAAGTTCAGATATAAACCCAAATCCAATCTAAAGTTTTTACAACTTCATCGGGGTTTAAGTCATAATTGCAATATGCTATGGAAAAAGGGAAGCCTAATGATCTCAATAATGCTATATAACTGGCAAAGTATGAGTTTTTAAAGTAAACCATAAAAAATCATCTCTGCTCTACCCTAAAACCAAAATATTTAACATTCTTACTACTTAAATCTCACCACACTCAACTAGAGCCTAATTCAACTTACTTGTCACAAATAAATTGTCTCAAAACCGTTTACACAATAATGGAATTTGAAACAATGACAGAAAAAAAGGAAAAAGCTCAATGTTACTAGTGCAAGAAACTTATACTCCGAATCATAAATACAAAAAAAAAATTATGTAGATAGGGGAAAAAAAGATATGATGGATGGTTGGGTAGAGGGTGTAGTAACTCATTTTGAAGAAATAATCTTTTTATATCCACTTATGCATTATTTAGAAATATCACTTTCAAACCATGAAGGTTTATAGGAAGGTGGGTTGAAATAACATGTATATCCTCATCAATTCGGGGAATACATATAACTTCATGAATGACAAAATAACTGAAAGACTAAAGTGTTTACTTATGTTCCTTGGAACTTATAAATGTCAAAAATTTTGATAGGAAAGATCTTTATGTTAAAGGGTTATTGTGGGAAAAATACAAGAAGAGAAGTTTACACGAGACAAGTTAATTATTGATTTGGGGGTGTTATGGTATTATATTAGAGGTGCAATGACTACCTATTAATAAGACTCATGGTAGAAGATAAGAAATTTATGCTTATGAATACTAGTTGTACAGAGGTTGTTAAAATGATGGAATAAGTGAGAATGGAAAAATAATTGTAGAAAAGGGTTATAAGATGATGTTCACATTTCTCTCTCCCCCATATATATATATGAGAATTGTAGAGCTTCTAAAGGCTAAATGCTACGTAAAAGATTTGCAAATAATAAGGATAAGAAGGTGACATGTTTATGGGGAAGCGATTTGTAGAGCTATGCTAGAGTATTAAGATGTTTTTGGCACTCTATAAAAAAAGCTAGCACCTCACAGATTTCAAGATCATAGAATTATGTTGAAGGAATGCACATTTTTGTTCAACCTAAAACTTTATTGGTATCTAAACTTGTAGAAAGATGTTATTGAAAGATTGGTGTAGGAGATGCTTAATCTAGGTATAATTCAGTCTAGATTTAGTCATTTTTCTTCTCCAATAATATTAGGAAAAGGGAAAGATAACTCTAGGAGAATATTTATGGATTATAGGGTGTTGAACAAACATAGAATTAAAGAAAAATATCATATATCTATCATTGACGAGCTGTTAGACGAGTTGAAGAGGATTATGGTGTGTTCCAAATTGAACCTTAGGTTGGGTATTACTAAATTAAAATGTATGAAGCTGATATCTCTAAAATTAATTTCAGAACGCATGAGTATCAAAGAATGCTTTTGCATTAAGAAATGTTATATCTACATTTTAAAACCTCATGAATTACACTCCTAGTACCTTTTAAATTTTGTTTTTAAATTTCTGATGACATTTTAGTTCTCAGTAAACATGCTGATGAGCATTTGGGCCATTTATGTGTTATGTTACAAATGTGGAAGACTACTCTTTATAAGCTAGATCGATAATTACACCTTACATTAGTAAGAAGAAAATGTCAACTGACCCAAAAATGGTATCAATAATCCAGCTATGGCCTCTCCTGAAAACATTGAAGCAGCTGCAAGGTTCCTCAGGCCTTATAGGATATTACAAGAGGATTAATAGAAAATAAAGGTTTCTAAGTCTAATTTATATGCAATTCCAAAGCTCACACTACTTTTGAAAAAAGAAGAAGCAATAGTGATAACCCCTGTTTTAGTTTTGCCTGAGTATGAAAAACCTTTTACAGTGGAGACTGATGCATATGGAATGAGTACTGGTGCAGTCCTCATGCAAGAAGGCAACCCATAACCTAAATCAGTAAGGTCTTTCTTATAGGCATCAATTATCATCAGTTTATGAGAAAGAGTTGCATGTCGTGATGCATGCTATCAAAAAGTGGCATCATTATCTAGTGTGAAATCATTCATCATTAATACGGATCATTAAAGACTCGATCCTGTTTACAAGAAGGGGAAAAAAGAGCATTGTAGCTGATTCTTTGTCAAGTAAGAGCAGTTTTGATTTGCTGGTTTTAGCCATTTCCACTACCTTTACTGACTTATAAGAGCAGATGCCGTGATGTGTGCTAACAAAACAAATATGAACATGTTTCTTTTTCTAGCTTATCAAGACCATTGCCTACGCTTGAAAGGAATTTCAGTATGGATTCTAAAGAACAAAAAAAGGGCTAAAATATAGTTTGATGTTGGGGACTGGGTTTATTTAAAGCTTTAAGCTTATCAGCGGCAATCCATGGCTAGGAAACTGGTTCAAAAATTAGCCTTTTCTTACTATCGCCCCTCTCAGATCATATACAAAAGAGGGTAAAGGTAGTCTTCATCTTCTAGTTCTTTAAGAGCCATGATACACCTAACACTGCATGTGTCCTTGTTGAAGAAAGCTAACATGGTGAATTGCGTTGTCCATGAGCTGCTTGTGGATATTCAAACTCTTAGAGAAATCATATTCAAACCTGTTAAAAATCATATACAAAAGGAATAGTGTATAACCACAAAAGTAATGAATTGTGTTTTTTTTTTACTTGCTCACTTAGAGAAAACCATATCAAAACACTGTTTTAGTAGTATTTTGGGTTTACTTCAATAAGCATCAGTTTAAAGTTTTGGAATTTTGGGTTTGGTTTTGATTAGGCCTTTGAGCTTTGATTTGCGATCTAAGAATTTATTCTGGGCTTTGTTTATGCTTCAAGAGTCTTACATTAGTTTAAAGTTTTGGGCTTTCCCCTTTCAATGTTCTTTTTTACCTTTCTTTAGGCACCACTTGAAAGTGAATTTTAACATGTTTTTTTATCAAAATTTGAATTTTTCTTACTTCAAATTATTTTTTTTAGTTTTTTTAATAGTTTTTATGTGATAATATTAAAAATAAAATTTAAAAAATAAAAAAAATATTATTTTAATATTTTTTCAAATGAAAAACACTTTAAAAAACAATAACTACACACTCTCAAACACCGTCGTACTCTCATGTGGTCCTTAGATAATATGTACTGCTACTAATTTATTTAAATTATTTGTAAAATATCAAAAGTCAAAACCCAAACTGAGATATCAAAATCTAAAATAAAGATGAAAAATTCTTAGCAATTCCTTTGTTACGTTTTCTGTTTTGTTTCCAATTGAGCCCTTTAGGCTTGTGGGCTTTGGTTTCGGTTTATAAGTTTTGGAATTAGTTTGGAGTTTGAAATTTAGTTTGGGTTTTGGACTTTGATATTTTCGATCCGTTGTTTAATTCCCTTTTGACAGTGCCCTCTTTTTATTTATAAAATCCATGACTAACCAAAAATAATAAAAATATAACTCCTCAGCTGAGGCCTCTAATCAAAGGCATGATCATACTAATCAAGTGAAAAAAAATAAAATAAATAATATTAGCGGGTGGATTTTCAAAAGTTGTGTTTCGAATGAATGAGATTTTATACTAATTAAGTTGCGATAACAAATTTTCCATATTGGATGTTGGAAGTGTTCTTAATTAAACTAAAAGAGTTATTATTATTTTTGAAAACGTAGATCAACCTGTATTTTTTTAAAAAATTATTTTTTTAATGTTTTTGGATTGTTTTGATGTGCTGATCTCAAAAATAATTTTTTTAAAATGAAAAAAATATCATTTTGATGTATTTTTAAACAAAAAATACTTTAAACCACAACTGTAACCACACTCCCAAACATGCCATAATACAAGATATCATGATTGAAAATACTTTTTTGTATTTTGGAGCAGTGTTTCAGCAAAGCCATGGCTAAACCGAGAGGATGCCCCTGTTTTAGGGCTAATCCATCGAGGCTTCCACTAATTTTGATATCATTAAGATTAATTATATTATGTTAAGAAATATGGTCTGTAATTATCAATGCTCTCGAATCATTGCCTTTATCGACCATGAGCTACTCATTGAAGCCATCATGTGCAAAAGGGACCAGCCAGGCAGGCAGCCTCTCATAATTACTTGAATAAAATAAATGTTTGACCATTCTTTACATCTTTTCTCGCCTCAAATTATTAATGCTTGGACTTGCACTCATTATACAAATTAAGGTTGCAAATTGAAGTTGAAGATATGGTAAAACTATTAAATATTTAAGAGGATAAATAGTTTCTTCAAGAAATCTGGAGAGAAATCACACACACGTAGGACTGGTTAACTCAAATTTTAATTAATACATTAATTCCGAGAAATATAACTCAACTCGTCAGATTCTAAATTTGCTTTTTAAAGATCACCAGTTCGAGTCCCACAAATCTCAAGGCCATTAGAGATTTACATGGTCGTTAACTTCAGGACCCGTAGAATTAGTTAAAGTACACGCAAGCTGACCCAAACATCCATGTTAATAAAAAAAAAATTAATATATATTTAAATAAATTTTTTATAAAAATAATGAAGATTGCAAGCTTCAAGGGCAGTATATATTAAACTGTAAAGAAAAACAAATGATTCTTGATTCAAATCTATTAACTTTTAACGTGCTTGTTTCATCTGGGAAACCACGTGCTTGGATTTTAAAATTGTAATAATAATTATTTTTCATAGTATTTTTTTTATTTAAAAATATATTAAAATAATATTTTTATTTTTATTTTTTTTAAAATTATTTTTGACATATCACATTAAAACAATTAAAAAATATAAAAAATAATAAATATATTTTTTAAAAAAATTAAATTTTTATAAAAAGCCACATTCCCGGGAATAAAATGCACAGAAAACCAAAACTTTGTTTAAAAAATTGCAGAGGTCACATTTGTGATTTGTGGTCCTCTTAATTTTAATTCGTGTTCGAACTATAGATATTGCAGTTGGGGATCCAGGCTAGGAATAAAACACGTTCACTGTCACGTGCATGCTTTCAATTCTGAAATTTTGTTTATATAATATTTAATTTAAATATTGTTAAGAATTTAAAATCTCAAGAAGATTAGTAATTCTACTCTTTACACGAAATTATGAATTTACAAAAACAAAAGTTAAATTTAAGATTGGGATGGAAATTCTTATGTGAACAATTAAGAACATAAAATTTTTAACAAAATACTGAACTTTCACTTAATTTTTTTTTGGAATATAAAATTGAGAATGATGTTAAAAATAGTAAAATGTTTTTTTTTTTAAATAACAAATTATGGTACCTGATTGTTATTTTTAAATACTTTTTTTTTAGTACAAAGCGTTTTTGAAAATTTTGAATTTTATTTTATTTTTTTGAAAACTTTTTAAATACTTGATTATTTTATTTTATTTTATAACAAATTAAAGTGTTATTGCATCATGCCTAAGATGATGGCTTTAACAACCAAATTTTTACGGCTCAAAATTTTGAGCCAACAGTTAAGATCTTTCCTGTTTAAATTAAGGGTTAAGATTTGTTTCTAAAAAGACAAGATATTTCTTTTTCACTCTCTATAAATATAAGTGAATTTCATGCATTAGAGAGCAAGAAAAGAGAGTGAAAAATGAGCAAAAAAACCAGTTTTTTTACATTTTCATCTGCCAACCTTATTCTTCTCTTTCTCCGCCGCAACTTTGGGTCTCTACACCAAGGTTGTTAAAATCGCGTTTTGACTCGTAAAATTGTACGATTTTACGAGTCAAAACATGCTTTACGTGCTGAATCGTTTGAAAAAATCAAAAATAGGTAAAATCGGGTTGAAATCGGGTGAAATCGTTAAAATCAGGTGAAATCGCAAAAACTCACGATTTTAGGGTCGATTTCACGATTTTAACGGAACGCATGCACTGAAGCAAAATGTCTCCCCCTGCTCCAGCTGTCCAGCGCCTATTGGTTGTGCAATTAAATGCACAGTCACGCGGTCTTCACTCGCTACAGAATATGTGAATTTTGTCTGCATAGTGGACAAGAGGGCTGCAGAGATCAAAATTATAATTTAAGAAGTGGATGTCAGAAATCAAGAGGGCTGCAGAGATAGAATGTAACAAAATTCGTCAAGGCAATAATATTAAATTATAATTTAATTCAGATTTTTTCCCCGTATCTTTTACTTTTCTTTATTATGTTATTTTGGCTATTCATTCCCCTTAAATTACTTATGTTTTTTAAAAGTACGTTAGCAAGTAAAAGAGATTTTATAAATATAAATTAGATATAAAAATAGTAACGGGATAATTTAAAAAATTATATTTATTATAATAGGTTGATTCACGAAACTCATAATTAGAAGCTTAACTCGTGTCAGATTTTAATTTATACAAATAAAAACACTGATTTTAATAAATTTGATTACTTTGGCTATATTTTTAACCATTTATTTAACCCGATCAATTTAATATTGTTTTATGTGCTAATTTTTCTTTTTTTAGTTAGCGAGTTGGTTGTTGCAGATTGTGTCATGTAAACTAATAATCCTCTTAAGATGGTTGTTAATTATTAGCTAATGAAAAGTTATTTAAATTATGTATGAATTTTTATTTGAATCATGTATTTTAAGATGCTTGAACTATTTTGAAGCATGTATTTTAAGGTGCTTGAATTATGTATGAATTTTTATTTGAAACTTGTATTTTCAGGTGCTTAAACTATGTATGAATTTTTATTTGAAGCATGAATTTTTTATTAATGTATTTTAAAATTCCTTACGATTTTACGATCCGTTTTTACGATCCGAGTTTGTATTGCATTTTCCGTGCCGTGTTAAAATCACGATTTTAACAACCTTACTCTACACCCTCAACAACACCCGTCTCCTCTACTAACAACTATGCATCTCCTTCACCAACTCATTCTCTTCACCGCACTTGTATTTTTAAAATGTAAAATATTATTAAAAAAAAGGTTATTGGGATGTATGTGGCACACCCCAAAGTATAGGAGGCACCTGTACTCTTTGGATGAACAACAGTGCCACTACAGGCTTCTTCTTCCCTCTACACAATAACCTTCAACAACGACATCGTGAGCAACTCCAGCAGCACCTCAACCACG
>Ga0307516_10008034_pt1 | contig 12004 bp, 10 predicted proteins | sample 19_EM_MG_FD_203310 | JGI IMG/M metagenome (GOLD analysis project Ga0307516, IMG submission 203310) | Populus trichocarpa ectomycorrhiza microbial communities from riparian zone in the Pacific Northwest, United States - 19_EM | ecosystem: Host-associated > Plants > Roots > Unclassified | place...
GCGACACCCTGCCGGCGCTCCGCACGAGCGTCCGGTCCGTGCGGGTCGTCACCGCCGTCGGCGCGTACGGCACGGGCGCCTGGGGGGCGCTGACCGCCGGTTGGCTGTCCTGGACCGCCACCGGCCCGAGCGCCGTCGCCCGTGCGGCGGCGCTCCTCCTCCTCGCGGCCGCGATCGCGCTGGGCGCGGCCTGGTGGAGCCGGGGCGAGAAGCGGACCGTCGCTCTCACCGTCACCTCGGGGCTGCTCATGGTCGGCGCGTTCGGCGGTGTGGTGCGCCCCGCGCTGCCGGAGGCGTGGACGGTACCGGCTCATCTCGCGTGCGGGATCGCCCTGTTGGCCGTGGTGCGGTCCGGGCGACTGCCGGACGCGGTGCGGCACGGCCTCGTCCGGGCCTCCGGCGCCGTACAGGCACTCGCCGTGCTGTGGACGCTGCCCGTCCTCGCCGTCACGCTGCTGGGGCCGGTCGGCCGGGTGGCGCACGCGTGGACCGGCGCTCCCTCGGACGCCCGGGCCGCGGCGACGGTCGACGTGCCCTGGCCGCCGCACGCGGTGGCGGTCCCCGTCGTCCTCGTGGCCGTGGCGGGCGTGCTGGTCCTGGCGGTCCGGGAAACGATCTGGCGGCCCCGGGCCCTGGCCGGTGCGCTGGGGTTGCTCTGGGCCACGGCCGCGACCCTTGCGGCGGTTCTCGAACTTCCCTACGTGGTAGGCCTGTCGGTCCTTGGGGGCACCGTCGCCGCGACCCTCGCGGTGGCGGGATCCCTACACCGGGCGACACCGGTCCGACAGGACACCGCGGCGAGCGGACCGCCCTCGACCACGCCCGAAGGAACACCGTCACCCGCCCCGGACACGCCCGCCCCACCGGTCACACCGGTGTCGCCCGGCGCACGGTCCGCGCCCGCTCGGATCACCGCAACCGTCCTCGCCCTGGTCGCCTCGCTCGACCTCGCCTTCCTGTCCCTCGCCACGCAGACCGCGACGCTGGTCGTGCTGGCCGCCCTGACCGCGCTGTTCGCGGCCGCCTCCTGGCAGCCGCGCCTCGCCCCGGTCACCGCGCCGGCCGCCCTCGGGTACGCCGCCGCACTGGCCTGCGCGACCGGTGCCGCCGCGCACTGGACGCCGGCGCACACCGCCCTGTTGGTCCTCATGGTGCCCGCAGTCGCCGCGCTGCTCGCGGCGCGACTCGGCGGTTCTGGGGCGACCGTTCCGGTCGAGGTGGCGGGTGCCGCGACCGGGCTGCTCGCCGTGGCCCTCGCCCGCACCGAACTGCCCCTGCTCGCCCTGGTCCTGGCCCTGTGCGCAGTGATCACCGCGGGCACGGCCGTACGACCGGACCGTCGCCCCCTCGGCTACGCGGCCACCGCCCTCTTCGTGCTCGCCACCTGGGTCCGCCTGGCCTCCTGGGACATCGAGACCCCCGAGGCGTACACACTCCCGGTCACCATCCCCGCGCTGCTCGTGGGCGCGCTGCGCCGGCACCGCGATCCGCAGGCCTCGTCCTGGACGGCGTACGGCCCCGGACTCGCGGCCACCCTGCTCCCGAGCCTGGTCGCGGCCTGGGGCGACGCGTCCTGGACACGGCCCCTGCTGCTCGGCGCGGCGGCTCTGCTGATCACCCTGACCGGCGCCCGGCACCGTCTCCAGGCACCGCTCGTGCTCGGCGGCTCGGTACTAGCCCTGGTCGCCCTGCACGAGCTCGCCCCGTACCTGGTGCAGGTGACCGGACTGCTCCCCCGCTGGGTACCCCCCGCCCTCGCCGGCCTGCTGCTGCTCGCACTCGGGGCGACGTACGAGCAGCGCATCCGCGACGTCCGACGGGTGCGGGAGGTGCTGGGGAGGATGAGCTAGGGCATCTTGTCGCCCAGCAGTGCCAGGTTCTCGATGGCGGCGAGGCCGTAGAGCGCGGTGTCGTTCGTGGCCACCCACGCGGCCTCGCTGCCCGGCACCAGCGTGGCCGGGCCGCTCAGCTCCTCCGTCTTCCAGGGCGCCGACTCCTGGTAGCCGTCGGAGGCGTAGAACTTCTCCCACGCCCGCTTGGCGAGTTGCGCGTCACCGGTCTGGACGGCGGTGTACGCGTCCAGGCGCGAGTGGCCCTGGAACAGCAGCAACGAGCCGAAGTTGGTGCCGTAGCGTGCGGCCTGTTCCGCCTTGGTTGCGTTGAAGAAGCGGCAGTAGTCGAAGTAGGCCTCGTTGAACTCGGGCATGTCGACGAGGTCGATGAGTTCGGCGCACAGTTCGTTGAGGCCGAAGACGGCGGACAGGTGCGAGACGCTCACGACCGGTGCCGAGGCGATCGCGAACTTGCCCGTGTCCAGGTCGTACAGACCACTGCCCTGCACGAAGCCGTTGGGCTGGGCGGCGATGGTCTCCATCGTCGACAGCACGCGCGCCTTGGCCTTCTCCCACTTGGGGCCCTTGCGCTCCCACTCCGTCAGCCAGGCGGACACCAGACCGCTCCAGTCCGTGCCGAAGCCGATCGACAGGGCGTGCCGGTCGGGTGTGTACGGCTCGGTGCGGATCTTGCGGATGGGGTCGAGGACGAGGAACGTCTCGTCGGAGTCGACGTTGGCGTGCATGAGATCGCCGACGCGTTCGTCGGCGGTGAGGTAGTAGTAGTAGCGCCGGTAGGTGGTGTTGGCGATCCGCTGCTGCTTGGCGCTGTCGGCGTAGTGCTGCACGCCGTGCCGGGTGCCGAGGCCGGCCCACTCGCCCAGGTGGTACACGTCGACCTCACCGGTGTGCCGGGTCATCGCCTCGGCGAACCGGAAGATGTCCGACCGCCCGGAGCGGATGTACGCGAACCAGAGCCACAGGTCGGGCGACAGCTCGGAGTTGTCCCAGGCGTAGCCGCCGATGTCGTACCGCCACTGGTGCCGGACCGTGTCGTAGGTGTGCATGATGTCGCCGTAGTCCCAGAAGCCGTACCAACGGCGTTGCTGCACCTGGTCCTTGTAGTAGGTGAAGAGGAAGTCGAGATGGTCCTCGATCTTCGCCTTGGCGGGCGTCGAGCGGTCCGGCTCGGAGTACAGTCCCGGGCCGAAGACCTTGGCCTTGATGAGCTGCTTGGGCGGGGCGGCGAGCTGCGGCAACACCCTGACGGCATCGACCTGTTCGGCGAGCGTCTCGGCGGTCGGCGTGGACTCGTTGGCCCAGAAGAGGAGTTCGGAGGTGCGGGCGATGCCGTAGGGCGTGCCGAACTCGGGCTCGTAGTCCTCGTAGGTGATGTTGAGGCCTTCGAGCTGCTCGGCGAACGTGTCCTGGCCCATGCCGTCGTGGTAGAAGCGCAGGTCCATGGGCTGCGCCTCGGGCGACCAGAGCCAGAGGGTGACCTCGGCCTCGTCGGTCTGGGCGTCGCGGATGTCGAGCTGCGCGGGGAACTTCTCCCAGAAGTCCCGCAGGCCGAACGAGAATCCGCCGCTCGCACCGCCGACGTACCCGAAGCCGGAGGCCCGCTTGCCGCCGCCGGCACCGATCCAGCCGTGTCCCTTCTTGGTGCGCTTGCGCACGGTGAAGCCGTCGGCGGAGAGCTGGGAGAGGGTGTAGTCGCCCCACTCGGGGATGTACTGGAGCCGCGTGGTGACCCGCTGGTCCCAGGTGGCGGGGTCGGGCAGCTTCTCGCCCGCGTACTGGGCCGCCTGGACGGCGGCGCCGGGGTCGCGGCGCAGTCCGGTGATGCCCTTGACGGCCTCACGCAGCAGTCCGGTGCCGTCGCCGCCGATGCGGATGTGGCGGTCGTACGACTGGTCGCGCATCGGCACGGTGAAGCGCACGCCGAGGCCGCGGATGAAGTCACCGCTCGCCTTGCCCGGCTCCTGCGTGCCGTCGAAGGTGACGGTGTGCACCATGCGGAAGGAGTCGGCGCCCGCGTAGAAGTAGAGGCGGATCGAGAACGGCAGCCGACTCCGGTCGCCCTTGCGGTGCTTGCCGTCGATGCGGACGACCGCGCGGACCGGGCCGTCCTGCTCGACGGTGACCGACGCGATGGCCCCCTCGAAGCGCTCGGTCTTCACCGAGCCCTGGTCCTCGTCCTCGATCTCGGGCTGCCGGATCAGCACGAGCCGGCCGTTCTTGGCGATCTCCGTCGAGCCACGGGTGACCGACTTGATCAGCGTGGCGCCGGACTTGCCGATCTTCGCGGTGATGACCCCGGTGGAGACCGTGATCGTGCCGCCGCTCCTGTCGACGGTGACCTTCTTGCTCGGGGCGGACGGGGCACCGGCGTCGAGGGTGAGCTTGCCGGTGCCGGAACTCAGCGCGTGTGCGGTCCACTTGAGTGAGCCGTCCGGCCAGTAGGCGGTCGGCCAGGACTGCACGGGCACGGCCCTGCCGTCCGCGTCCGTCACCGCGAACTTCTGGTCCTGCTGGTACACACCCTTCGGCCAGGGGACGCCGACGGTGGAGCCGGGCGCGGCGCCCAGGCCGCCGTCCTCCAGCCAGTCGAGGGTCACCGGGTCGTCGTCGGCGCCCGCGGCTCTCGGCGCGGCCTGCGCGTCCTTCGCTCCTAGGGCCCAGCTGAACTGGGCGGCGGCGCCGGCGACGGCGGCCGCCTTGAGGAGGGACCTGCGGGGAATGGGGGACATGGCCTTTCCTTTCCGTGCGGGATGCGAGGGGTAGCCAGGGGCATGACAGAGAGAGGTACGGCGCCCGGGGCACCGACCTGATGAGAGGGCACCGCCCGTCAGCGATGCCGGTAGCGCTCCTCCACGGCGACGGCGGCCGCCGCCACGGCCCCGAGGACGGGGACCGCCAGCGGGGCGATGAACCAGGCCGAACACACCACGACCGCCAGCCCGGCGACGAGCAGGAAGGATCCGGCGGGGTCGAGCACGGTACGGCGCCCCGCCCCCGCCAGCAGAACCCGCCACCCGGCACCCGGCGTCCAGACCGCGGCCGCGCGCAGCCCGGCCACGGCGAGCCCGATCAGCGCGAGGACACCGACGGCCCCCACGAGCGGTCCGCCGGGAATCCCGGCCCGCGCGGCCTGGACATCCACCCAGACCGCGGCGGCCGCAGCCCAGCCGGCCAGCCCGGCGACCCATCCCCCGCGCACCGCGGCCCGGAAGTCGGCGACGAACTCCCGCCACCCACCGACCTCATGGGCGGTACGGCGGCGCAGGTGCCGCGCCCCGGCGGCGAAGGCGGCCGGGTAGGTGACCACCCCCAGGGAGGCCACGGCGATCCACACTCCGGTGAGCAGACACTCGGCGAACACGGCGAACCGCTCGGCGAGGACGGACTCCCCGCGCGGGGCCTTTGCCTTGACCTGTGCCTCGGCCATGCCTGCTCAGCCCTTCAGCCCGGAGGTCGCCATGCCGTCGATCAGATAGCGCTGGAAGGCGAGGAAGAACGCCAGCACCGGCAGCAGCGCGACCAGCGACATGGCGATCATGCCGCCGTAGTCGGCCACCCCCTCCTGGTCCACGAACATCTTCAGACCGAGGGAGACGGTGTACTTGTCGGGCTCGTTGAGGTAGATCAACGGCCCCATGAAGTCGTTCCAGGAGTTGATGAAGGTGAAGATCGCGCTGGTGATCAGGGCCGGCCGGCACAGCGGCAGCACGATCGACCAGTAGATGCGCAGGTGCCCGCAGCCGTCGAGACGGGCCGCCTCATCCAGTTCCCTGGGCAGGTTGCGCATGAACTGCATCATCAGGAAGACGAAGAACGCCTCCGTGGCCAGGTACTTCCCGAGCAGCAGCGGGGTGTAGCTGTTGATCATGTTCATGTTGCGGAACAGCACATACTGCGGGATCAGCAGCACGTGGTAGGGCAACAGGAGCGTGCCGATCATCAGCGTGAACAGCAGGTTGCGGCCCGCGAACCTGATCTTCGCGAAGGCGTACGCGGTCAGCGAGCAGGACAGCAGGATCCCGACCACGGAACCGATCGCGAGAGTCAGCGAGTTGAGGAAGAACGTGGAGATCGAGATGTCCGCGATGCCCTCGGTCAGCCGGGTGTAGTTCGCGGTGGTCGGGGAGCCCGGGAAGAGGTCCAGGCTGCCGACGATGTCCTCGCTCTTCTTCAGGGAGCCGCCGATGACCCAGATCACCGGATAGAGGATCACCGCGAGGATGGCGAGGGATCCGAAGTGCCAGGCGAGGGAGCCGGGAAGCCTGCGCCGCAGGGCGCCCGCCCTGGTGGACGGGGCCGGCGCGATGCCGGTGGCCGATGGGGGTCCCCCCGGGTCGAGCGAGGTCGAGAGACTGGGGGAACTCATCAGGCGCCCTCCTCGTAGTGCACCCAGCGCTTCTGGGACCAGAACAGCACCGCCGTCACCAGGGCGACCGCGACGAGCAGCATCCAGGCCATGGCGGAGGCCAGACCCATCCGGCTGTTCTCGAAGCCCTGGACGTAGAGGTAGCAGGTGTAGACCATCGAGCCGTCCGCGGGACCGCAGGCGTTGCCGCCCGCACCGCCGCCGACGATGTACGCCGAGCTGAAGATCTGGAAGGAGTGGATCGTCTCCAGCAGGACGTTGAAGAAGAGGACCGGGGAGATCATCGGCAGCGTGATGTTCCAGAACCGCCGCAGCTTGCCCGCCCCGTCGACCTCGGCCGCCTCGTACAGCTCGCGCGGGACCTGCTTCAGACCGGCCAGGAAGATGACCATGGGCGCGCCGAACTGCCAGACGGTGAGTGCCACCAGGCTGTAGATGATCATCTCCGGGTCGCCGGTCCAGCCGCCGACATCGATCCCGAAGATCTTCTGCGTACGGTCGACGATCGCGTCGTCCGAGAAGATCGCCTTCCAGACGATCGCCACCGAGACACTCGCCCCGATCAGCGAGGGCGCGTAGAAGGCCGCCCGGTAGAAGGCCTGTCCGCGCCGCTTCTGCGCGAGCAGCAGCGCCACTGAGAGGGCGAGCAGCAACTTGAGCGGCGTACCGACGACGACGTACCAGAGCGTCACCTGCACCGAGTGGCGCCAGCGCGGGTCGCCGAACATCTCGGAGAAGTTGTCGAGCCCGATCCACTTCGGTGCGTCGAACAGGTTGTAGTCGGTGAACGCGAAGTAGAACGAGGCGGCCATCGGGCCCGCTGTCAGCAGCAGGAACCCGGCGATCCACGGGGACATGAAGAGATAGCCGGCCAGGTTCTCCCGGCGGCCCCGCCGCTTGAGTGCGGCAGGGCGCGAGGAGTTCACCGGACCGTGCCGCGGCTCGGAGTCCTTGGACAGGCCCTCCATCGCAGGGGCGTGTGTCACGGCGGTTCCCATCAGGCGGAGAGAGCCGTCTTCGACTCGGTGAAGAACTGCTTGACGGCCTCGTCCACCGAGCGCGTGCCCAACCCGAGTTCCTCGGCGATGCGCAGGAAGGCGCTCTCGCAGATGTCTGCGCCGTTCGGGTGCGGGGTGATGGGCTCCAGCACACCCGCCGCGACCAGGGACTCCTCGTAGGCCGCGATCGACTTGTTGACCTCGTCGGTCGGCTTGAACGCGTCGTACTGGGCCTGCGTCGCGGGCACACCGCGGTCGTAGCCCATGATCTTGGCGACCTCGGGGTCGTGCACCATGAAGTCGATGAACTGGGCGACTTCCTTCGGGTGCTGGGTTCTCTTGGAGGCGCTGAGCATGAGGGAGCCGAGGTACTGGCCGGTCTTCTTGCCGTCCGTGGTCGGGATGGGCGCCAGACCGTATTCGCTCTTGCCCTCGGAGGTGTAGCGGACGGTGAAGTTGTCCCAGGTGAACTCACCGCCGGCGAGTTCCGCGGCGACCGCCGACTTGGGCTTGACCTGGGCGACCTTCTTGGGGTCGGCGAACTCGCCCTCCTCGACGCCCTTCTTGGCCTTCGTCCACCAGTCCGTCAGATCGGCCTCGGTGAAACCGAGCCCCTCCTCTGTGAAGAACGCCTTGCCGTTCTGGCGCAGGTACAGGTCGTACAGGTACATGACGCCGTACATCCCGCTGTCGCCGGCGCGCCCGGACTTGTCCCGGATCCTCTTCATCGCCGCGTCGAAGTCGTCCCAGGTCCAGCCCTGCTCCGGCTTCACCCCCGCCTTGGTGTAGACGGGCTTGTCGATCACCAGGGCCATCGAGTTGGAACCGACGGGAACGCCGAGCAGCTTGCCGTCGACCTCTCCGAACTTGTCCAGACCGGCCCGGAAGCCGTCCATGGAGAGGTTGCCCGCCTTGACCTGCGTACTGAGATCGAGCAGCACGTTCTTGGCGTCGTATTTCCGGAGAAATCCAATGGCGTTCTGGAAGACGTCCGGAGGATTGCCACCGGAGGCCTGGGTGTTGAACTTCTTCCAGAAGTCGAGATAAGACTGGAAGTCCGTTTTCACCTTGATCTTCGGGTACTTCTTCTCGAAGAGCGCGATGGTCTTGTTGATGCGCTGGGCACGGTCGTCGGCACCCCACCACGCGTAACGGATCGTCACCGTCCCGTCCGCGGACGTCCCGCCGTCTCCCCCGCACCCCGTGGTCGCGGCCAGGCCCAGCGTGGCCGCCGTGGCCCCCGCGGCCTTGAGGATCGTTCGCCTCTCAACACTCCTGCTGGTTCCCACAGTCGGGCCCTCCCCGCAGCGTCGTTGCCACCTGCATGAATCGTTTCAAGTAAGCGCTTGCTGGCACAAGCTACGGAGGGGCTCGGGGTGCGTCAATGATTCGGACAGGAATTTCTCGCCGACCGGCACGGCGGGTTGACGGCCCACCGACCCCGCATCCGACATGAAGGGGGACGATGCCGCAGGTGAGGCGCGCGCGATCGACGGACCGAACGCGAACTGACCGCCGGTATATGGATGTTGATGGGCTGGAACTCACCCGTGGCCGCGAGTCCCGCTCCGGGTGCGGAACTCCCGCCCACAGCGGCGGAACTCGCTCAGGGCGCGAAGTCGTCCGGACCGCGGAACTCGTCCGGACGGAGGGACCGCCTCGGAGGGCGGGACCCTCGCCCGACAGGTGCGCGGACGCCGGGCGCGCAAGCGACGACGGCCCGCCTGCTCTGTCGCAGACGGGCCGTCGTACCCGGGTGGGCGATACTGGGTTCGAACCAGTGACCTCTTCGGTGTGAACGAAGCGCTCTCCCACTGAGCTAATCGCCCGGGCGCAGAGAGAACATTACCCCATGTCAGGGGGCGCGGGCGCCCCGCACGAGCCGGCCCGCGCGACCCCCTCGCGGATCACTGATCCTTGATCTTCCAGGGCATCTCGAAGCCGAACTTCCACAGGTACACGCCGACCAGGGCAGCGATGATCACCAGGCCGATCGACGTCAGGATGATGTTGCGCCGGCGCACCGCGGGATCCAGCGCCCGCTGGGCCGCCTCGGTGACCTTGCGCTTGGTCCAGCGAAGCACCAGCTGGGCCCAGACGAACTCGGTCGCCCAGATCGCCATGCCGCCGAAGATCACCACCCAGCCCGGTCCGGGCAACGGCAGCATGATGATGCCGACGACCACGACCGCGAGCCCGATGATGAAGATCAAAACCTGCCAGCTCAGGTGCAGCATGCGGCGCGCCTTGATGAACTCGGGCGCCTTGGAGCCGAGCCCCTGCTCGCTCGTCGCCCCGTCCGCCTTCACCCCGTCCGCCTTCGTCTCGTCCGCCGCCACGGCAACCTTGCCCGGCTCGTCACTCCCCGTATTCATACGGCCAAACCCTACCGGACGGAAACCGGTCACCGGAATGGTCGTACCGTGCGAACTGGCGATCGGCCGGAAGAGTTACGTAAAGGCACGCAAAACACCCAGAGGGGTTTACAACGGCACCGTAGGTGGCATGTCGATTTCGCCGACGTGCGAATCCCCGAGCGCACACTGAGCGAAAGGCCCTGGCGCTTATGAACACCACGGTCAGCTGCGAGCTGCACCTGCGCCTCGTTGTGTCGAGCGAGTCCTCCCTGCCTGTCCCCGCAGGCCTGCGGTACGACACGGCCGACCCCTACGCCGTGCACGCCACCTTCCACACCGGAGCCGAGGAAACCGTCGAGTGGGTGTTCGCCCGCGACCTTCTCGCGGAGGGCCTCCACCGGCCCACCGGAACCGGCGACGTCCGCGTCTGGCCGTCACGCAGTCATGGCCAGGGCGTCGTCTGCATCGCCCTGAGCTCTCCGGAGGGCGAAGCCCTGCTGGAGGCCCCGGCGCGGGCCCTGGAGTCCTTCCTGAAGCGCACCGACGCCGCCGTGCCGCCCGGCACGGAACACCGGCACTTCGACCTCGATCAGGAGCTCTCGCACATCCTTGCGGAAAGCTAGGGCGAGACCGCACAGAGCCGCCCGGCGCCGTCCACTCGGGGAGACGGCTCGGGCGAAAACAACCGCATAGGGCAGGCACCGGCGCCGTCACCGTGGATCCTCGCGGGGCGGCGCCGGTGTGCGTGCGTCCGTATCCCGGTGTTCCGGGGTCCCGGAGCGCCGGAGCCCCAGGGGCCGGTGGCGGTCCGACGGCGCCGACGATCGGTCGGCGCCGGAAAAGGGAAGATAGTCACTCTCCGTGTGAGCCGTTACCATCGGTCAGCATCGGCGGGCATACGCCCGACCCCCAGGCCAGGGAGCGAAACGTGCTGATCACCCACGACACCCGGTGCGCCCTCGACACCGTGGTGGATCTGGTCAACACCGCGCCGGAGGACGACACGACACCGGACGGCCTGCGGGATGTCCCGGCCCTGGCGGTTTTCGTGGAGACCCACGAGATCAGCGATGTCGGGGTGCTCTCCGAGTTCGATCTCTCCGCGGTACGCAGGATCCGCGGCCGATTCGCGTCGGTCTTCGCCGCTCCGGACGCCCGGGCCGCCGCCAGCCTGATCAACGAGCTGGTCGCCGGGGCGGGCACCACCCCACGCCTCACGGACCACGACGGCTACGACTGGCATGTGCACTACTTCGCGCCCGGTGCCTCCGTCGCCGACCACCTGGCGGCGGACTGCGGGATGGCACTGGCGTTCTTCGTGGTGGCCGGCGAGCAGGAACGGCTGCGCCGCTGCGAGGCACCCGACTGCCGACGCGCCTTCGTGGACCTCTCCCGGAACCGCTCGCGGCGCTACTGCGACAGCCGTACCTGCGGAAACCGGCTGCATGTGGCCGCCTACCGGGCGCGCCGCAAGGAAGCGGCGGGCTGACCCCCGGACGGCACGACGGCTTTCGATGGCCCTCGAGATGGTCCTCGACGGCCCGAGGCGACACGACGGTGTCGACGCGGTTCCCGACGGGTGACGCCGGGAACCGCGGGTACGGCTCAGAGCAGCAGCAGATCGTGCAGCGCAGCCATGAGCAGCAGACACCCGATCACCGCAAGGAAGATCATCAGCGGTGGCTGGGAAAGGGCGAAGAGGCATCCGCGCGGCTCGTCCTGCGGCGGCGCGGCATCGCTCTGTGTCGTGTCCAGCATCTCGCGGCGACTATGACGCAGTCGGGAGGCACCGCGCGATCAACACGCCCGTAATGAGCGGGAGTTCGCTGTATTCCGTGATGTCCGGTTCGGGTCGTGATCACTTCCGGACGTGCGCGACCTCTCTGTGACGTTTCAGCGCGCATGCGGACGTCATATGCCTCTGGGCGCGGAGTTCATATGCCGTGCTTCTTCAGGATGGCCTCGATGTCGCTGAAGTCCTCCGACGCGGACTCCCCGCGCGGCCGGTTCGCGGGCTGGGCCGCCGGACGGGTGGCCGGGCCCAGGGAGGGCGCCGACGCCGTAGGGGCCACCGCCTCGCGCCCGGCCGCCTCCTTGGCCGCCGCCCTGCGCTCCTTGCGGGTGCCGCCCCGGCGGCGCTCCACCGAGCGAGTGGTCGCGAACAGCAACCAGGAGAGACCGAGCACGCCGAAGCCGGCCCAGGCCGTCGGACTGAACGCGGTGTCGGCCAGCCACTCGACGACACCGGTCATCACCAGGCCGATGGGCACGAGCGAGTACGCGGCGATGCGGGTGGCCGCGAGGAAACGCTTGCGGTACGCCGTGACCACCGCGATGCCCAGGCCGGCCGCGGAGACGGCGGAACAGACGGTCTCGGCAATCATCCGGTCCTCCAAGCAGGCTTCGGTCGGGCAGGGCCCGCTTTCGTCC
>Ga0307516_10008036_pt1 | contig 12001 bp, 7 predicted proteins | sample 19_EM_MG_FD_203310 | JGI IMG/M metagenome (GOLD analysis project Ga0307516, IMG submission 203310) | Populus trichocarpa ectomycorrhiza microbial communities from riparian zone in the Pacific Northwest, United States - 19_EM | ecosystem: Host-associated > Plants > Roots > Unclassified | place...
CATGCATTGCATGCTGTTTAAATTATAATAATTAGCCCGGCCGGCGCCTTGGTTCGGGTTTCAAATTATATGGTGTGAAAGCTAACCTTATATAAATCGATCCATCTAACAGTTCTAAACACAACCTTATCAAAACTCCGTTTAACTTTAAAAAACATTCTTCAGAATAGTATTGTTTTAACCTCTTTTTTTTAAATAATAATAATAAGATAACAATGTTTGGAATCAACATGGGTAAACCTAGATTGACCATCAAACTTGCGATCGGGTCATAGATCCAGTTTGGTTTGATAACTTTTTCAATCTATTTTTTATTTAATTATACAATAATAAAAATATACATTCACAGGAAAGCCACCAAATAAAATTGAAGGGAATCATGGAGGGATGTATAAAAAGAGTATTTGCTAATGTTATAAAAGATTGTTATAATCTTATTAAAAAAACAAAGTAAAAATTAAACAGTACTTAATATAATAATATCCCAAATAAATTTCCAATTAATTTATTTTAATGAGAAATAACTAAAATTGAAGAAAATATATATATATATATAAAAGAAAAAACAAAGGCCAACATGTTAGGTGAAAGAGGTTAGGATGTGCTCCTAGCCAGCGTTTTTCTTTTTCTTTTTAAAATGTATGAACGATGCATCATTTATCTATTTAAAAAAAATAAAAGAGAGGGAAAGCAAACAACACGTTGTTCATTGGTTTTACTTTGGCCACTTTAAGTGGCTGGAAAATCAAGTTCCCACCATTTGGCTAAAAAAAACCCCTTTTCAAACTTTTTTTCCACTTGAAAAATCTAAGAAATACTTGAACTCCAATAAACACATTTAACCTCATAACAACCTTTAGTTTATTAAAAAAATTATAATTCAACTTGAATAAAAAAAAATTCCCGAGCCTAAATCTACTTATTCTAGCAAATTAAGGGGTCAAAATAACTAAATAAATTTCTTGTTGTCAAACAGAACCTATTGCTACCTAAATCGGGTTTTTTATTCATAAAATATGGAAAACCGATAATTTTTTCTCTTCTCCCTTATTTTCTAGAGACTCTATCTGCCCATAAAATTCCAGGATTAAAATGCAAAATAAATGAAGTGCAGGAACAAAACAAACGTCAAAACCTCAATAAAAGGGATCAAAAATGAAAATCAAGAAAACTTTGGGAACCAAAAGTTTAAAAAATGCATCTCATGAACAATAAAAAAAGGCCTACATTTTTTGCTCCTATGCCAAATTCGACCCCTGCATTTTTTAGTTGTTCTGAAAGTAATAAAATTGAATTTTAACTTAATGTGAGGATTTTTTTAAAAACCGTGAGAATTTTATAAAAAATAAATAGAAATAAATCATCAAATTTAATTTCTAGCCAACCCAATAAGACAAAATTTATTATTTCTTGAAAACTTTCTTCAAATTTGATATATATTAAGATATCAAATTTCCTGATATATAAAGGACAAAGTTTTAAATATAGATTTGTGAAATAACACATGGATTAAGATAAAATAACACCTTTTTTTTTTCCCGAGGAGTACAGTAGTACAGGGAAAATAAAATATAAAAGATATCCCTTTGGTTTTATTTTTGTGTTGATATTTTTAATTGAACATAACAGCTGAGAAAAGTTTCATAATTTTAAGTAAACGATACTTTTTAAAAGCCCCCTTTTATCTTATTGGTTTATTTTTTTAAATAAACATTATCTGTAATGGTTGTACCTTTTCGAATTTTGATAACCCAAGTGATTCTGATGTGTAAAAGATTTTATGGTGAAAGCTTATCTTTCCTTACGTGCTCTGACTTTTAACTCTTGTTGCACACATAAAATTTAGATACTTCTCAACCATATCTAAATTACAGAGGTTATTCATGTCATCAAAGATTGCTGAGCACATGACATGACACCAATCATATTATGTGGTAGATGGAGTGATGATGCACTCTTCCGATGGTGAAGCATGAAAATACTTTAACAATGTGCATCCTCAGTTATATATAGACATGTTCAATCCATTCAAGTCATTTGTTGGCCGGTGATACTTACAATTTATAACTTGCATTGGGGATATGTATAAGACCGGAGTTTATGTTTTTATCTACGGTTATACCCGGTCCTAATAGTTCGGGTCAGAACATATATGTTTGTCTTCGACTGTTGATTAATGAGTTGAAGCAATTATTGTCATTTAGGGCTTTAACTTATGATGTGTCGAGGAAACTAAATTTTTTGATGAAGACAACTTTGATCTGGACTATTAATGATTTTCCAGCTTATGGAATGGTTTTTGGTTGAAGCATGCATGAAAAACTAGTGTGTTCATACTACATGGAAAATAACAAGGCATTCATACTAACAAATAACAGTAAAATGTTTATTTTTACTACCACTGGTGGTTCTTGTTAACAGATCACAAGTTTAGAAAGAATAAAAAGGACTTCCTTGTTGATAGAGTTGAAAGGGATGTTGCATCACCACTTTTTTCGGGTGAAGAACTGTATGATGTGGTGTCGGAGTACAATGACATTGTGTTTGGTTTTCAATCTGGTAAGTAGAAGTTTCATGGTTTTGGTTTGACCAATAATTGGGTAAAGCAAAGTATTTTCTAGAAGCTTTCTTATTGGAAGACCAATATCCCCCGTCATAACCCTGATGTCATACATATAGAAAAGATCGATCGTATTTGAGAACATTTTCAACACAGTTATAGACGTGAATGGGAAGACAAAGAACAACATCAAGGCTAGAATGAATATAACTTTGTTTTGTCACCATAAAAATATGGAGTTGGTTTATCTTGGGTCACGAGTCGCAAAGCTCAAAGCCAACTTTGCCTTAGGTATATAAGAATGCACAGTTACTTGTCTACTAATGGCTTAAAAGTTTGTGTTTTCCTGATGGACATGCCTTAAACATATCAAGATTTGTGAATTTGAAAGATTGTAGATTATATGGAATGAAGAGTTATGGCTGCTATGTGTTTATGAAAACACTCCTTTCATTAGCTTACTGGGATTTATTGCCAAAGGAGATATGAGATGCACTCACTAAGATCAATCACTTCATTATAGATTTATGCTCCATAAGTTGCAGAGACAACATATACTACCACAATCTTTATATTTATCGATGGAATTTTTCGTCGGTATTTGCACTATCATTCTGTTGGTAATTAATTTACTAATGAAATCACCGACAGAGATACTCCATCGGTAAATCTTTCATCGGTAATTTTTTGTCCGTCGGTAAGTCTATTGGTAATAAAAAAAATTATTACCGATGGATTTACTAACGGAAAAGGTACGCAAAAAAAAAATTATCCGCTTCATTCAGTCGGTATTTCCCTCGGCAAAATACTGTATGTAATTCTGTCGGTAATTATTTAAAAATATTTGAAAAAATATATATTTTACAAAACTAGAAAATAATTAAATTAATATAAATCAACACTAAAAAGAAGAAGAAAATCAACTCAAACAAATTTGCAACAAATAAATAACACGAAAAAATAAATTCAACTAAAAAACATTCATATGAAAAAATTTTAAAAATCCTATAAATAAATCAACTAAAAATTGATCTCATATGAAAAAAAAATCCTACAACAACATTCATACAATTATTAAGAACAAAAACAATTTAAAATAAAATAAAAAACAAATATAGTGAAAAATACATGAAAAAGAAGAAAAAATGAAAAATCTTACTTTAATATAGTTGCAAGTGAAGCGAAGAAGAGAAAAAAAAAATTCGTCAACTATACTAATGAAACAAAACTGAGAAGAAAAAAGAAGAAATGAGGAGAAGACATACCTGAGCATGGAGGAGAAGAGAAGGAGTTGAGGAGAGAAGAGAAGAAAAAGAAATGGATATTGATGTTTTTTACGTATGAGGAGGAGGAGGAGGAGGAGGAGGAAGAAGAAGAAGAAGAAGAAGAAGAAGAAGAAGGAAGAAGGAAGGAAGGAAGGAGACGAGTTTGTTGTGAAATTGGGATTCTAGGCTTTTTATTTGAGTGATTTCGTCTGTAATATTTAATTTAAAATTTTAATTTAATAAAAAAATTTCAGAAACCGTCAAATATCACCGATGACTTTTCAATCCGTTAGTGATTCTGTCTGTAATATTTAATTTAAATTTTTAATTTAATCTAAATTTTTCAGAAAACCGTCAAATAATACCAACGACTTTTCAATCCGTCGATGATTTTTTTTGTGAAGAACAATAATTATCAGTGAAATTGAAAAGTGAATAGTTCCAGAGCTCTCTGAAAAATACCGATAGAATTTTCCATTGGTGATTCCCTTTGTAATTGACATGATGAACACTGTTCATAGTTTACTAATGATTTTACCGATGAAATTTATTCCGTTGGTAAAAATAACACGCCATTGTTTTTTTTTTTTGTTTTAATTATTTTTTCTCACTGTAATTCCCTCGGTATATACCGAGGGAATATATCCGTCTGTAAAATTTGTCTAAAATTTACCAATGAAAATATTTCCTCGATATTTCCGTTTGTATTATCAATGTTCTAGTAGTGATATGGAGAGGCTTGAAATGAATATCGTCCAAACAATATGTAAACTTGAGATGATATTTTCTCCATTATTTTTCAACTAGGTGGAGCATCTACACATACATTTACCATTTGAGGAAAACATTGAAGGCCTAGTCCATTATAGATGGATGTATCCATTCGAGAGGTTAGGGATTACAAATACATCGTAATTAAAATTATGTTGTCTTTCTTTGCATATTTCAAATAATCCATTTAATTCCATGCAAGTACTTGTTTAACCTTAAGAGAAAAATAAAAAACATGGCGCATATTAAGACTTTGATATGTGAGGCCTATATTGCTGAAGAGATCTCAACATTTATCCCATACTATTTCGAGCCTCAATTGAGAACAAGAATCAACCATGTTCTAAAACATGGCGATGGTGGGGAAATGCTTTTAAATGAAAACTTGTCAATATTCTCCTATCTGGGATAACCCGTACTAAAACATGCTATGAGGGGAATATATTTGTTAGAAATAGAATTCAGACAAGCATATAATTATGTGCTATTTAACTATGATAAACTGAGACCTTTTATTCATTAAGTATACTACTTAACATGTCATTATTTTTGAACAATTTATCTCTTATAATATCATAAATTGATACATTATTGAATTCCTTGTAGGCAATATCATCAATATTTATTGTCCTAAAACTCATAGATGATTGGATCCCCAATCTTTTGATTGCAAGATCAATAATTTTTCATGTTGTTTAAAACACATGTAAGTAATGTTTAATTATTCTTATCTTTCAAGATACTTAATTTCATTACACATTTCTCATTAACTGTTTATGGTAGTACTTTATGTACTAGGTTTATCAATTGAGATGAAATTCTAGTGTTAATTTATCTTTATTAAGTCTGGGTCCTAAAAGAAAGGTGAATTGCTACAACAGGTATTTCATAAATGAACATGTGTTTTATACTGAAAAATATAAGCAGGGTATAAAGAAATATAACAATGAAGTTTGTGTTAAGGGATCCACTTCTAATGAATTTAAAGTTGATTACTATAGGAAGTTAGAAGAAGTCATTGAATTGCAATATCATAGCAAGCAGAATATAGTATTTTTATTCAAATGTTATTGGTATGACATTACTGACAGAGAAATCAGAGTAGATCCCCATCATGGTTTGATCAAAATTAATTCAAAGGTTAGACTTCACAACGTCAACAATATCTTTGTTTTCACCAAACAATGTTAACAAGTTTATTACACATACAATCCTTCATTTAGAAAGGATTGTTCAAGAGTTGATTAATTATTCGTAGTGAAAACCAAACACGGGGGTCATATCGAGGTTGTTCAAGATGAAAATGATATATTAACTATAGGATATAATGTTTTTCAACTTGGTGAGTTAGTTGAATTATATTGTGCTTTGTCTAATCTCTGAGAAGAAAATTCAAATTTCTGCATCGTCGAGAATATTTTTGTTGATATTGATGCTGAGGGGTCGAGAATATAACTCGGGGGACATAATGTGTTTTTCGGTATATTCCAGTGACTATATAAATTGTTCCTCTTCTCTCTAGTACTATTCATGGTGCTCATTATATATGGGTATATCGACATAATATTTCTGGTGGTATATTCTAATGACTATGAGAACTGTTCACTTCTCAATGCGCTGTTAATTAATATTCTTTTGACTATTCACATTTTTCCCAACGATAGAATGAAAAGTTGTCTATAATATTTAAATGGCTTTATGAAAATATTAATATTTAATTTTTTATCTGTGATTCTGGTGGTAAAACTAAATTAAAAGATCAAAATCAAAACAGACAGGGCTTCATCTTCTTCTTTGTTCTTCTCTTTTCTCCTCTCAAATAGTCTTTTTTTTTTCTCACTCTCTCCCCTCTTTTCTCTCTCTCATTCTTAACTGAAATCAAGCATTCTCTTCTCTTCTCATCCTCAGGCATGTTGTATTTCTTCATTTTCCTTCTTTTTATTGGGTTTATTTACAATCTCTTCTCTTTTCTTTTTATTTTTTTAATTACCAGTCGAAGTTAAGCACGCCATTAAGGTAAGAATTTTCCATTCCCTTCTCTTCCATTTTTTGTGTTTTTTTCTGCATTATTTTTTGTTTTTTCTCATTATTTTTTTTCAAAATTTTGTTCTTAATAATTTTATGAATTAATAAATGTGTTGAATTTTAGTTGTTATTGAAATAATTTTTGTATTTTTTTATTTTTTTTTCAATTTGGTTGTTCTATTTCAATTAAATGTGTAGGATTAATTTTAAATATTATTTTGAATTTTTATAAATTTAGGATTAAAAATGTTATCACATATAAAATAAAACTTTTCTACGAAATTAATTATGCTAAATTGTTAGAAGTAATTGAATAAAATGAACTAGTTTGTGGCATATATGTTGTGTATTTATAGGTTTAAATTTTTTTGATAGTTCTCTATATAGGGGAGGTGCTGTTAATTTTTTTATCCGTTAATTTGTGTAGACGTTTAAGATAAAGTCTATTGCATGTTGCGAGGATATGATCACTCATAGTTCTTCTAGCAGCGATGGCGATGCTGACGACCATGAGTCTTTAATAAGGTGCCAGCCAAAAACAAGCACTTGAGGCACAAACATCAACTTACGACGTCAGCTCGTCGAGTGCAATGCCACAATGTTGAGGGAGAGTCCCTTCACAGCGGGGGATAACCTTTCAATATAAGTTTGTTTTGTTTTCACAACGACATGTTTAATAATTTTTGAAAAAATAAATTCATTTAACGAATACAATTTTAGGTTTACAAACATTAGAGTTACAAGAACAATAACATTGACCTTTAAATTGTTGATCGGTCTACAAGGCTTTTTTTACAGTTCGATTTTTCAGTTTTGTTTTCTGGTTTTCTTAATTTAATCAGGTTTTTAGTCTTTTTGCTCACCTCTAGTGTTTTTAGCCAATGTTCCTCCTTTTCCTTTTTTTTTCCAACCCATTTAAGTAATGGCCTGAACGAACTCCAGTTTGTTTGACTATTATATTTTTTTTAAAAAAAAAATTTGTTCACCAGCACCCGTTATAATGACATATTTTTTCACATATGAATTACAATCATATCCTAATATTTTATATTTGTGATAATCTTTTATTAAAAAAAATTATATAATTAATTGAAAAATGTTTATATTAGATTTATAATAAAAATACTTAAAGTTTGTGACATTAATTAAAAATATAAAAAAATTAGTTTTTATATTTTGCATAAATATTTTATAATAAAAATACTTCTTCTCATACAATGATACTAGTCTTCTTTCCTACTCTCTCCCTCCACATTCTGTTGTCTACAAGCCACAGGACAATGTTGGTTATCAGTGTCCCCTCACCCAAAAAGGTATCCAACTTCCTCCAGGTCAGTGATACTTATCCACCCATTACCCCAAAAAGAAAAACAAATCGCTAGAATAATATGCAGCGTCACAAATGTTGTTCTATAAGAAAGAAAAATATTAATTGTGAATTGAAAACATGATGTTCACTTTAACTAAATTAGATGGACAATTATATATATATATATATATGTTAAAAATTATATATATGTTAAAAAAATTATTAACACTAACCAAATATTAAATTAGGAAGCTTCGATATTCCAATGTTTAAGTTGGAAGTTCAATCTTGATTGGATCATGATTGGCTGCATAGAAAGAATGATTGCTAATGTTTTTAAAAGTTTGTTACAATCTTATTAATAAGTATCTAAAAGTATATTTTTATTCAAGTTTTATATCATCATATTGCACTTAAAGTATTATTAAGTTCTCTAACTTAAACACATTTTATAATAACAAGTTTGATGATATAAAATATCTTTAATTTATGATAAATGCTTCGTTTTAAATACAGGTTTATAAAATAGACATATCTCATAATTCAGATAACTGATTGATGCGTTTAATTATTGAAATTGAGATTTATGTAAAGAGACAAAGAGAATACTAGGCTTAGAGAAGAAATCCTAGTTGAGCTGGTTTTATTCAAACTCGAACACCATTTGGTTTTTAGGATATATCTCGAGCTATTAACCTCATATGACCTCATATTCAGGTATGGTTTAGCTTTATGAAAAGAGAGAATGTAGACCTAAAATATTCATGAAGATCTTAAGACTCAATACTACCATTTTTAAGTTCAAATCTTAACAACAAAAGAGAAGTCTAAATTTGCATGTAACCAAGATAATGTTCGATGTTCATCATATATTTCGAATTCTAGAAGCCCAAATAAGCCCATTCTTTTTTGGTTGAAAATATGAGACAAATATCTACAACTTTCATGAAGATTATCTATTTAGATTATAACGTTATCAATGATATTTTATCCAGTCACCAAATCAATAGATATCCACCATATCAATAGATCTAAATTTTAACCTATAAAAGAAGGCATTGACCATACATTTAGACGTATTTGTTTTGAGTTTAAAATCCATTCTTTTTCTTTATTTATTTGCATTTATAATGTCAGGTTTTATTTCATATTGTATTCTCGTTAATCTCTTGTTTATACTTATCATTTTCCTTATTATACTTAGTTAATTTTTATCATACCTATGCTCTCATCTTGTTTATTTATATTTTTCTTCATAGTTATGTTTAGTTAAGTTTGTTTTTGCCAAATGTTATACTAATAGTGTAAGAATAAGTATAGTACAAACTCATCATGGACTTTAATATTTAAATTCAAGAAAATTTGCTATTAACATGTGGTGTAATTATTATCTTAATCAATCTTAATATCCTCCTGGTTAAGTGGTGAGTCTTGATTCATGGTGTATAATCATTGACATAATAAATTCTTGATTCTTTCATAGCCTACCACATAGAGATCCGCTCTTGCGTTATGAAAGAATCTTGATTTATTATCAATATAAATTAGCACCATGAATACTTGACAATATTTATAAGTGTTAATGTTATTTTGATAAAATAATAAAGATAATTAATATGATCATGTTAATAACTTACAATGAGATATTAATGATAAATCATTTAATTGAAATCTTTTGTGTGTGTTCTGTTGAGTAATAAAGAGTTTAAACTATACTTATTGAAAATACCATTAGTAGATCATCTAACCTTGACAATTGTTTTATCTTTGTTAAATCATTATATTAATATTGCATCTTAAAGATCTCTTTAACTCTCTTTTTTGTTCATTAATTATGGTTATGTATACTCAACTTCCTTATGGATTGACCATGATCTTGCCACTTTGATACTCTTGCACTTAAGAGAAGATATTAATTATTTGATTATATCAAGTTTTTAGCGTCGTTGATGAAAATGTAAGTTAGTGTACAAACTAAAAATTTTATTCTTGTTTTTATTTTCACTTTTATTTTTTTCTTAATTTTTTTTCTTTCTGTTTTGCATAAAAGTTTGGTCACACACATTAGGTGGTAGAATTTCTAAAACATCTTCATCTTCTTTAGAAAACATTGCTAAAAAAGATAGTCAATCACTTCATAATGATAAAATAATATATCTAATATATTTAAAATAAATTAATTTAAAAGAAACTAGATTTAAATTAAAGTAAAAACAAAAAAAATCCAAACACAAGTCAGTGCATGGGCCTGGGTACCTTGCATGCTTGGCCCATTCAAAATAAGTCTAGACATGTAGGCATAGTAAGCCAAGCACGCATGCCTGTCTATTTTATTTTTTTTATTAGGAGTGAAACCTCCATTTTTTTTATTTTTTTGACATGCATCAAGTTGTCTACTATGGCAAACGACCCGTTGCTTGATTCACTAGTTTTTGTTCATCTTTAATGATTAAAAAATCAACGTCAAAGTTTTTTGCCTAAAAAAACTTATTTTCTAACTTGTTTTAACCTTAAAATACCTCAAAAACATCCCAAGAAATTTGATAAACCCATTCTTAATCCTTAAACACCCTAAAATCACTCTAAAATAAAATAAAATCAACCAAATAAAAAAAAAAACAGATTGCAATCTACCTTTTCTAGCATATTTATAGAAAAACATTATAACCATTGAACTCTTCTCGAGAAAACAAATCATTAATACCAAGAAGGATTTTTTTCATTGCTACTATGTGTTTTTTTGGCAACTCTCATTCTCATTCCTCAAACTCAAGGAAAGATACGTAAAGAAAAGAAAATGAAGTTTTGGTCTAAAACACATAATTGAAAAAAATAAAAGGATAAAAGAAGAAACAAACTTAGGGAAAATATATTTAAGATTTTAATAAAATAACATATGTAATATATTTTAAAAAAACCAAAATAGGCCAATGCGTGGGCCTGGGTACTTAGCATGTTGGCCAATTCAAGCATACGCGATTGTCTATTTTTTTTCTTTATTAGAATCAGCAGAAGCTCTATTATTTTAAACTTGCAACGAGTTGCCTACCTCGGCAGACAACCCGTCACCTAATTGACTGGTTTATGTTCATCTTATTTCTAACCCCAAAACACGTAAAAATCACTATAATAATATAAAAATCAACCAAATTAAAAAAAATAAACAAATAGTGATTTATCTTTTTCCGGCATATTTATAGAAAAACACCATAACCACTGAACATCTCTTAAGAATACAAACTCATTGATACCAAAAATGATTTTTTTCGTTGTAGGCACGTGGCTAACCAAATATTATCTTTTTTTGTTTTACGATCCTCTTTCTCTTTTTTCAAATTCAAGGAAAAATAAGTAAAGAAAATGAAGTTTTGATCTACAACACTTAGTTGAAAAACTAAAGGGATAAAAAAAAATTAAGGCAATTTTTTTAGAAAAAACTTGCACAAGGGGATGCATATCCGTTGTATCGTCAAATTTGGTCCTAAAAAATGCATTTTTTTAACCAACAAAACTGAACCATACCTTGCCATATAAAGTTTTAATTCAATGCTAGAACATCATTTTGACACCTCAAGAGCCCAAAATCCCATTTAGCGCTATTTACAAGGATGCAGTTAAAAATAAATAAATGGTAAAATGAAATTATAAAAAACAAAAAACAATATTTATATGAGAGGATGCTGAATTAATGAAGTCACCAAACCTTTCAACTTTTTTTTTTGTTTAAAAAAAATATTGATTTAACTATTAAAGTAATATGCAAACGTTGCCCCTCTCCCCTCTCCCCCTCCCTATAAATAACGTCCCTCAGCTCTCTACGTCACTATCCTCGATCAATCATCAATCCACTTATTTCAAAAATGTCTCCAGCCATTTCTGGTGCTCCATTCCTGATGCTCTTTCTAACTCTCCCCCTCTACATTTCCTTTTCCACTGCTGTCCATTTACCAGCCAAAGTGCCCAGCTTCCTTCCGGGCGATAATTCTCCACCCACTGAGAAGTATTGGTTCTCAAGGTTGCCCAACACTCCATTGCCAAAAGCCCTTCGAGATACTCTACAACCTGGTTATT
>Ga0307516_10008037_pt1 | contig 11997 bp, 13 predicted proteins | sample 19_EM_MG_FD_203310 | JGI IMG/M metagenome (GOLD analysis project Ga0307516, IMG submission 203310) | Populus trichocarpa ectomycorrhiza microbial communities from riparian zone in the Pacific Northwest, United States - 19_EM | ecosystem: Host-associated > Plants > Roots > Unclassified | place...
TGGACGCTTCACCGGCACGACTGGACGAGGCGTGGCCGTGGCAAGTGGTGGTGGACTTCGAGGATCCGGTGCCGATACGTCCGGACCGACTCATCGCGCAAGGGCTTCACCTCAGCAGAAACGAGGTGCTGACACGCTGTCAGACTCGCCGCATGACGGGCATGGACAAGGCGGCCGGGATGCTCGCGGCCGCCGAGCGGGTAGTGGTCTTCACCGGCGCGGGCATCTCCGCGGAAAGCGGCATTCCGACGTTCCGCGACGCGCTGAGTGGTCTCTGGGAGCGCTTCGACGCCCAGCAGCTCGCCACGCCGGAGGCGTTCCGTGACGATCCCGACCTGGTCTGGGGCTGGTACGAGTGGCGCCGCGCAGCCGTCCGGCGAGTCGACCCGAACGCCGGCCATCGCGCGGTCGCGGCCATCGAGCGGTGCGTCGTGGTCACCCAGAACGTCGACGACCTGCACGAGCGGGCCGGCTCCAGGTCGCCGATTCACCTGCACGGCAGCCTGTTCGAGCCGCGCTGCTCGGCGTGCGGGCTGGCGGCGAGCGACCTGCCTGAACACCCCGTGGAGTCACTCGGCGCCGGTCGCCGCCTGCCGCCGCCGGCCTGCCGTCGGTGCGGCGCGCCGGTCCGCCCGGGCGTCGTGTGGTTCGGCGAGGCGCTACCCACCCAGGCCTTCGAGGAGGCGGTCGAGGCCGCCGCGAACGCGGACGTGCTGCTGAGCGTCGGCACCTCCGGGGTGGTCTATCCAGCCGCCGAGATCCCCCAGGTGACCGCCCGCCTCGGCGGCCAAGTCATCCAGATCAACCGCGAACCGACCCCGCTCGACGAGGTGGCTACCGTCAATCTCACCGGCCCAGCCGCCGAGATCCTCCCGGCCCTGATCGACGCCGCCTGGCCAGGCCGTTCGGGCGGCTCGTGATGGCGGCCGTCGCAAAGGGACGTTAGGTGTCGCGCGGAGAGCTGACCTGAATGCCGGCGAGCATCCAGCCGTCGGGCACGGCACGCTCGTCTGGGCTATGCAGCGAATCTGGGTGGGCCGCTACCTTCGCCGCCCTGCTCTGATCATGGCCACCAGCGCGCCAACGACTATCACCACAAGGAGGAGACAAATGAACAAGTGCCACGGCTTGAGCGCGCCCATAGCCGTGAACCATACCGAAGAGCGTCAAGCCGATTGACCCGGCCGACTCCAGCGACGCCCTCGGCAGACCAGGTGGACACCGGAGTCGATGGGCGTACGACCGCTGAAGTCCATGATCTGCGTGCGGTAGCGGCGGCTGCCGCCCGGACCGAGCGGTGCAAGCAACTCGTCGCGGATGGCGTCGACGTCGAACATCTCGACGTAGTAGCTCTCCAGCGAGCCGGACGGATATTGCGTACGCAGGTCGACATGCCGTTTGAACTGGTCGATCATGATCCGGAGCACGGGCCGCGGCGCCTTCCCGCGCAGGGTGGCCGCCAGTTCGTCAGCCAGGGTCGTCTTGCCGGCCGCGGAATGGCCGTCGATCCCCACGCGTTTCGGGTGATCCAGCCGCAGCGCGAGAATCCGGTCGGCCAAACCGCCGAGCAGCTGTTGCCGCATCGTGGCCATCAAAGAACCGTTCCGTTGTTCCGTCAAGGGACGCGGAGTTCCCCATTCCCACCCTCACCGTCGTGGATCTGCACCCGGTAGTGTGCCGTGCCTGATGCGCCGTCACTTGTGCGCTGTGCTGGGCATGCGATGTATGCCAGGGAATCGAACCCCTGCGCCTGCCCCCGGCGCTCCAAGAAAGGAGCCGAATTGCCCGTCGGCTCTCGGGTCGGTGCACGCCTCCACGTCGGCTACCTGCTCCGCGCCTTCAGTCGAGCAGGTCGACCTCCCAGTTGGTCCGCTGGATCAGCGTGTCGACCTCACGAAGCTGCCGCGCGAGCTCGTCAGCCTGACGTCGCAGGTCGGCCACCGGCAGCGCCGGGACCATCTTCAGTTCCGAGCGCAGTTGCCGGAATCCGCGCTGACCCTCGCCGGCCGCGGCGTCAGCTGCCGAAGTGACCATGCCATGCCGCAGGCGCAGGACGTCACGACGGGCGAGGGCATCGGTGAGTGTGCCGCCCTCGACCACGGTAGCCGCGTTGGTTCGGTTGATCCGCCGTAGCAGCGATTCAGCTCGACGAGGACCTCGCCGGCCTCGGCCAACAGAGAAGCGGCGTCCTCAGCCGGCGTCTCACCTTCCTGATAACGCGCGCTGCTGGTGACCCGGGAACGCAGCTGCTCAGCGCGTCGCGACGCATCGGCGCGCAGCGCGAGAGCCTCAGCAAGTTTCATGGGCACCAGTATGACCAACCAAGATCGACGTCGCAGGCCATTATCTCCACCGCAGTTGTACCGGAAGGAGGTCAGGGCGTTCGCGTGCGGCAGACTGGGAGATGTGGATGACCAGGGGCGGGCGACGTTTGTCCTGCACGAGCACCATAAACCGCGGCACCACTTCGACCTACGTTTGGAAGAAGGCGGCGTCCTGCGATCGTGGGCGGTGCCTCGCGGCCTGCCGGACGATCCGCGGCACAATCGACTGGCGGTCGCGGTGCCGGATCACGAACTCGACCACCTGACCTACACCGACGCCGACAAAGGGATCGCCGATATCGGCTGGTGGCAAGAGGTGGATCGCAACGATAAGCGCATCGTCTTCACGCTGCATGGCCGGGGCGCCCCACGAACCTACGCGCTGATCAGAACAGACTCGGACTGGCTGCTACATCTCATGATCGACTAGCGAACAGCTCAAAGCGAGAGTGCCTGGTCAACGTGCAATCAGATGGTCAACGCGCGGTGTCAGCGGCATGTCCGGATGCCTTCTGTCTGCCTAGGGGTGCTGGATCTCGGCTTCGTAGATGATCTCCAGACCGTCCACATCGTCCCACTGTTCACCGACCCTGACGAAGCCGTACTGCGACGCGAGTTGGAAGGAGGCGACGTTGTCCGGTCGAATGCTCACCCGCGCCGTACGTACGCGTGGCTCGCGGGACGCCCGCCGGAGCAGCGTCTCCAGTGCGGCGCGGGCATAGCCGCGTCGCCGGTACGCCGGGTCGACCGTGTAGCCGATCTCCACCATTCCGGATGGATCGGGCGGTCCGTGGTAGCCGGCATGGCCGACGGCCAGTTCCTCTCGTTCACACCATATGACGCCGTTGACCCAGTCCGCGCTGGCTGGATCCATCGCGATCTGTTCTGCACGCATCTGCCACACGTATCTCGACGACGCGTCGATGAACAGCGGCGACAAAGGTACCGGGCTCACCGCGTTCGCGGCCGTCAGGTCACCATCGGCCAGAGCCCGGAACACTGGCCCGGTCAGATGCACTATGCGTACCTGCTGCTCGGCACGCCGTTCGCGTGGATCGATCTGCTCCTCGGAGGTCATCGCGATACTCTGTCACGACGCCCTTACCTATACCCCGATTTTCGGCAGCAGCGAGCCCAGCTGATCGGGGGTGACCAGGCCCCACCGGAACGGCACGTTTTCCTCGACCGGCACCATCAGGCCATGGTGACAGCTCGATCGCCGGCCACACCGACTCCCCCTCGACGGTGTACTGCTCGACCGCCTGTCCGCGGGATCGTGAACGCCTGCGTCGTGACGATCCGCAGCGCCGAGTGGCTCGCCGACCGGGCAGAATGGTGCTCGTGAGCAGCGCTGAGCCGTACCTGACGGTCGACGAGCCGACGTTCGTGGCGCGGTTCCTGCTCGATCCGCAGGCCGACACCGTCGAAACGGTGGCCAACGCCGACGTTTTCGTTGACCTTCCCGACGGGTCATCCTGGTCGCTGACGATCTTCACTGTCGAGGAGGTCCGCCGGCTTCTGGCCGCGTGGCGTGCGTCCGGCGACGTCGCGAACGGCAGTTACTTCTGGACATCCGACCACGTGATCGTGCCGGAGCCGGGCATCAACGTGATGACCGCTGCCATCCGCGAACTGGTCCGCAGCGGCGACATCACCCGTGCTGGCTGCCGGTCCGGCGGATGACCTCGCGCGGCCAGGGGTCCAGGTTTCGAGCACACGCGACGCCATGGCATGCATGAAGCTCGCCGGGGAAACGCGGCGATGCGAGAGCAGCGGGAATCACGACGCTGGGCAGAGGGCGGTCGTGTTATCGCGCTTGGTTCGGCTTGGATCAGTCGTGCGGCAGAATGTTGATCAGGTCTGCAGGTGGGGTGCTGGCGGGGCGGTCGCTGACCTGACCGTCACCGAGTTCGATGATCCGCCATGTCCCGTCGGTGCGTCGGGCGAGGTCGACGGTGACGAACGGCAGGGCCAGGGCGGTCACGGCGGGCCGCAGCATCGCGATGTCGAGGTCGGCCGGTGGTGGCTCGTTCGCAGTGTCGGGGTGAGCGGTGACCAGCCGGCAGGCCCCGTTGATCCACCAGGTTCTCGCCTCGGCGCCGGTGAACGCCTCGTAGCGGCGTACCACAAAACCGCCGGCCAGATCGTCGCCGCGCAACTCGGCCATGCGCTGAGCGACCGACCACGCTTTCGCGGCGTCGGCCAGGTCCGGGATGTAGGCGGCTTCATGCCAGTAGTGCTTCATCGATTTGGTGTAGTCGCGCAGCACCGCCGGGCCGGACCCCAGCGCGGCTCGGACGGTTTCGAAGTCGGCCCGATCGGTGCCGGAGGTCCAGAGCGATGGTGGGGTGAACGCGGTCAGAGCGGCGTACCAGCCGGGTAGCTCGTGAGCACGACGGTACTGCTGTGCACCGGTATAGAGCCGGACACTGCGGGCGGCCAACGCGGCGTCGAAGTCGGCGTAGCGGTCACTGGAGAGCATCCACCCGCGGTAGATCGCGGTCGCGTCGCCGGGGACCCGGCTGACCGCGCCGGCGGCGTCACCACGGGCCACGGCGTCGTGGTCGACCAGCGCAACCGGCAAGCCCACTTCCCGAGCGGCATCCGCCTCGCCGGCAAAATGGTCGTCCACCCGGCGCGGCCGCAGCACATCCGCGGGAAACAGCAGAATCATGTCTCGGATTCTCGCCATCTGAACCGGACACTGTCACGCCGATTTCCCAATCCACCCTGGCGTCTCCACATCCAGCCAGCCAGCCAGCCACCGACCACCACCACCCCAGCCACCGCGAACACAATCCGCAACGAGCCGATCGCGGCATGACAGTGCGCGCCTGATCGAGAAGGGTTTCGGTTCAGTCCGCACCCGGATAACGTACGATCATGCGCGAATTCATCGACGATGATCCCGGCTATCTAGGGTGGCTGGCGGCAAACCCGGATGGTGATGCGATCAATTCGCAGTCGAGGTGGCCTGCTGGTGTCCGAAGGACCACAACGTGCATCAAGTACGTCAATGCCAGTGGCCCACAAGCAGCCGCATCGCATTGATCGACGCTTTTGCGGCTGGCACTGCGATGCTCTCAGGTTAAATTCCACTCCGCGGTCTGGGTGGGGATCCCGGGCTTCAGGCTAAGGATGAACGGTACGGCGCCGGTGTTGCTCGCGTTCACGGTTACCGACACCTCCTTGGGACTGCGCAGCCCAGGGCGAGTGCGGTGAGCGAGACGCGCGGGCCGGCGTGCAGATTCCCCGTCATCGCATAGATTGTGATCCATCGAGATCACGACGGAGGGGGTCGACGATGATGCACCGGTCCGGACCGATCGACAGTTATTCAGGCGGGGCGCGGATTACCCGCCGTGGCCTGCTCACATTGGGCGCCGGAGTTGCCGCCGCCCCGGTGCTAAGTGCTTGCGGGGGTGTGTCGACCAGCGGTACCGGCGGCGGATCCGGCTCGGTCACCCTGATGTCCAACCAGTTCAGCCCGGTCGAGGAGAAGCAGCATTTCGAGCAGATTCTCGCCAAGCGGGTCACCGGCGAGAAGGTCGCCTTCAACCAGGTCGAGACCGGCATCTTCGCCTCCACCCTGCAGACCCAGGTCGACGCCGGGAAGGTGCAGATTAGCGTGGTCGGCGCGCTGCACGGCGATCTGGCGCCGCACGCTGCGCGTCTGATCGATCTCGACGACGTGGTCGGCTCGCTGGGTGATCGCGGCTTCGCGAGCGAGCTCACCGACCTGGCCAAGCTCGGCGGCAGCATGACCAAGTACATCCCGTGGATGCAGGCCAGCTACGTGCTCGCGGTCAACAAGAAGGCCCTGCAGTGGTTGCCCAGCGGCGTCGACGTGCAGAAGCTGACGTACGACCAGTTGCTGAGCTGGATGACCGCCGCGCGGCGGGGCAACGGCAACAAGCCCGTCTTCGGCATCCCGGCCGGCGTCAAGGGTCTCTACCACCGCTTCTTCCAGGGCTTCCTGCTGCCGAGCTTCACCGGCGGGCAGATCACCACGTTCCGCAGCCCGGAGGCGGTGACGGCGTGGCAGTACATGAAACAGCTCTGGGCGCAGACCGCCACCGCGTCCACCAACTACGACAACCTGCAAGAGCCGCTGCAGCGCGGCGAGGTCCTGGTCGGCTTCGATCACGTGGCCCGGCTCGTCGGCGCGCCCGCCGACAAACCGCAGGACTGGCTCATGGTGCCGGCGCCCAGCGGGCCCAAGGGTCTGGGTTACATGCTCGTGCTGGCCGGGCTCGGCATCCCCAAGGGTGCCCCGCGGACCGATCAGGCCAAGGCGGTGATCAAGGCGCTGACCACGCCGGAGGTCCAGATCGACGTGTTGCGGCAGAACGCGTTCTTCCCGGTCACCAACGCTGCGGTGCCCACCGACCTGCCGCCCGCCGTCGGGCTGGCGAACGCCGCCGTTCGCGCGCAGCGGTCGGCTCCCGGCGCGATCCTGTCGCTGCCGCCGGTGGGGCTCGGCACCCACGACGGCGAGGTCGGCCAGATCTTCAAGAACTGCTTCAAGGAGATCTGCCTCGACGGCAAGCCGATCAAACAGGTGCTCGATGCCCAGGCCGGGCAGCTCAACGCCATCCTGAGCGAGCTGAAGATCCCCTGTTGGAAGCCCGACCCCGCGGGCGGCGACTGCCGGGCGGCCTGATGCCCGGCCGGCTACGGCGCCGCGGGCGGCCGCCCGCGGCGGTGCTGCTGATCACCCCGTCGCTCGTCTTCATGACCGCGCTGTTCCTCTGGCCGCTGGTCGTCGGGATCGCCCAGGCGTTCGGCGGCCCGGACGGTCCCACGACCGCGTACGTGCGGCGGATGGTCGACGATCCGTACTTTTGGCAGGCGACGCGCGACACCGCGCTCTTGATCGTGGTGCTGATCCCGCTGCAGTTCGCGCTCGCGCTCACCATGGCGCTGCTGCTGCGGGAGCGGCCGAAGTTCGCCGGGCTGCATTTCTACATCTGGGTCGTGCCGCTGGCGATCAGCGACCTCGCGGCCGGACTCGTCTGGCTGTCCATCTTCACCGATCGCGGCTACCTCAACTCGGTGCTCGACCACCTGGGCATCGGATCGTACTCGTGGCTGTCCTTTGAGAACCCCTCCACCATGTTTCTCGCGGTGGTGGTCGCGGAGCTGTGGCGCTCCACCTCACTGGTGCTGGTCATCGTGGTGGCCGGGCTGCAGGGGGTGCCGCGCGACTACGACGAGGCGGCGGCGGTGTTCGGCGCGACGTACCGGCAGCGGCTGCGCTACGTGATCCTGCCGCAACTGCGGCCCAGCCTGCAGGTGGCGCTGATCCTGCGGACCATCCTGGCGCTGGAGGCCTTCGCGGTCGCGCAGGCGCTCACCGGGCGCAACTTCCCGCTGCTGGTCGGCGAGACCTACCAGTGGTACTACACCCTGCAGAACCCGAACGTGGCCACCGCGATCGCGCTCGTCGTGCTCACCTTGTCGATCGTCGCGGCGGTCGGCTACCTGCGGGTGATGCGCCAGCGGCCGGAGATGAAGGGATGAGGAGCCGGCTGTGGGTGCAGGTCGGCTGCATCGCCCTCACCCTGTTCATGGGCATCCCGATCTATCTGATCGCGCTCGCCGCGCTGTCCAGCCGAAAGTCGCTCAATCAGTTTCCACTTCCGCTGTCGCCGACCCGGTTGTCCGGCGAGACGATGTCGACGTTCCTGCGGTCGACCGGGATCGTCGGGGGGCTGCTCAACTCGCTCACCATCGGGCTCAGCACGGTGGTGCTGGCGCTGGTGATCGGGCTGCCCGCCGGGTACGCGGTGTCCCGGTACGCGTTCCGCGGGCGCGACCCGTACCAGATCGTGCTGCTGTTGACCCGGGCGCTGCCGATCGTCGTGCTGTCCGTACCGCTGGCCCGGATCTTCCTCGACACCGGCCTCTACGACACGACGTACGGCGTGACCCTGCTGCACACCGCGCTCGCCCTGCCGACCACCATCCTGATCACCTCGGCGATCTTCCTAGGGGTCTCGCGCGAGCAGGAGGAGGCGGCGATGATCTTCGGCGCCTCGCCGCTCACGGCGTTCGTACGCATCGTCGTGCCCCAGGCGTTGCCTGGCATCGCGGCCTCGGCGATCTTCACGTTCGTCCTCTCCTGGAACGAGGTCCTGGGCGCGAGCATCCTGACCCTGAACCGGCGGACCTTGCCCGCGCAGGTGTTCGCCACCTTGGCCGACTCGCCGCTGGCCTTCCGCTTCGCGGGTGGGCTCGCGCTGGTGCTGCCGGCCCTGATCTTCATCGCGGTGGTGCGCCGCTATCTGCTCAACATGTGGAGCACGACGCTCCGATGACCGCGACGGGAGACAGCGCGTGGCCGGTGTGACGGTGAGCAACCTGGTGAAGACGTACCCGGCGGGCAGCCGGCGGGCGACCGACGACGTCTGTCTGCAGGTCGAGGACGGCGAATTCCTGGTGCTGGTCGGCCCGAGCGGCTGCGGCAAGACGACGTTGCTGCGGATGATCGCGGGCCTGGAGATCCCGGACAGTGGGACGGTTACCATCGGCGGGCGCGACGTCACCGCCCTGCCGGCCCGCGAGCGGGGGCTTTCGATGGTGTTCCAGTCGTACGCCATCTTCCCGCACCTGAAGGTCGGGCAGAACATCGGCTTCGGCCTGACGATGCGGAAGGTCCCGAAGCGGGAGTGGCAGTCGCGCGTGCAGCGCGCGGCGGAGTTGCTGGACCTCGTCGACTACCTCGACCGCTATCCCGCCCAGCTCTCCGGCGGCCAGCGCCAGCGCGTGGCGGTGGCCCGCGCCATCGTGGTCGACGCGGCCGTGCTGCTGATGGACGAGCCACTATCCAATCTGGACGCCCTGCTGCGCATGCAGTTCCGCGCCGAACTGAAGAAGATCGTCGCCCGGCTCGGCACCACCACCCTGTACGTCACGCACGATCAGGCGGAGGCGATGTCCCTCGGCGACCGGGTGGCGGTGATGCGCGACGGCCGCATCGTCCAGCTCGGTGCGCCGATGGACGTCTACGACCGTCCGGAGGAGAAGTTCGTCGGCAGCTTCCTGGGCGCACCCCCGATGAACTTCTTCACCGCGACGGTGCAGGACTCCCGGCTCGTCGTGGCAGGCCGGAGCCTGCCGGCTGCGCACCTGTCCGGCTGGCCGGACCGAACCGTCCTGGTGGGCATCCGCGCGGAGAACATCGAGGTCGGCGCGGCCGAGGGCCTGACCGCGGAGGTCGAGGTCGCGGAGCCGACGGGAGCGGCGGTTCTGCTGACCGTACGCTGGGGAGCAGACGAGCTGAAGGTCCAGACCGGACCGGCCTTCCGGGCGGCGCCGGGTGACCATATCCGCCTGACGTTTCCGCCGGCGGCGCTGCGCTTCTACGACCCGGAGACCTCGCTGGCCCTGCCCACCCGCTGATCGGATCGCTGCCTCGGGTCCAGCGCGACCGGCTCGCGCAAGGCGTCGGCCAACAGCTCGTAGGTCTCGTGCACCGCCCCCACCGCGCTCGGCACCATCAACGTCCCCGGACGCAGACGCGCGACCTCCATCACGTTGTCGTACATGGTGCCAAGCACGACCTGCCCGCCGCCCAGCTCGATGAGACGGTGGTGGTGGCGAATCCACGGATCATCGCTTTCCTGAGCGCGGCGCTCGAACCGCTCAATCGCCGCCTGCCGGTCGTCGACCAGGACGACTTCACGGAAATCCGCCCCGTGCTGGTGCGCGAGGTTTTCCAACTCGATGATCCCGTCGACCTTGGCGATGTGCTGGGGCAGGACGACATCGCGGCCGCCCTCCAGATGGGTGGTCGCCATCGCCCGGACCAACGACCACACGACCGGCCACGTGTCGGTCTCCTCGTCCTGCCATCCGCCGACCAGACGGTGCAGGGCATCGACGTCAAGATTCAAAGCGCCGGGATGCCGGTCGGCGTACAGCGCCGACAGCGTCGACTTGCCGATTCCCGGCGGACCGTTCAGATGGACCAGCCGCGCCATCCGGTCACCTCCCATGGCATCTCGTCGCGCCGATCATGAGGGTGGTGTAGGTGATGCAGAAGTTTCCGCCATGATCATCGATGACCTGTCCCATGCCGGCAAGTAGCGCCTGGAGTTTGTCGACCGGGATGCGGCTGTAACCTCCCGCGGTGGGTAGCTGATCGAGCCACTGATCGCGGCTGACCACGGTCGTCCAGGTGCCTGTCCAATCTTCCGGTTCGGTGAACTGGCCGGTGCTGCGCAGCGGGTCGCGGACCGTTGTCAAGAGCTGAGCGTATCCCTGCGCCACTCGCGTGGTCGGTGGCGTGAACGGCAGGCCGGGCTGGACATTGCGGTAGACCTCGGCGAAGCCGGCGGCGATCTCGTCCGGCAGGTCGGGGGCGTTCCAGAACAGCGCGAGACGGCCTCCCGGACGCAGCACTCGCGCCGCAGCGGCCGCCCCGGCCTCGGGATCGATCCAGTGCCAGGTCTGCCCGGAGACCACGGCGTCGAAACGCCTGCCCTGATCGTCCCACCGCTCGAAGGCGGCCACCTCCACCTCGAAACCGTGCTCGCGTGCCCGCGCTGCCATGCGCTCGTCGACGTCGACTCCGAGAACGTGGCAACCAGCGTCGCGAAACCCGTACGCGGACAGCCCGGTGCCGATGCCCACATCGAGCACGCTGCGCGTGGGGCCTCCGGACAGTCCGGAGACGGACGCCAAGACAGCGTCCACCAGGCCCGGCGGATACCCGGGCCGCGTCCGGTCGTAGCGGTCGACGTCGTCGCCGAACGACTCCGCGATGGCCCGATTCCGGTACGCCTGGGCGGCGCCGGAAGGATCAGGAGAAGGTAGAGTGACCATACGCCCACTCAAGTGGGCAGGCGCCCACTTGTCAAGGCAGGGAGCACACTGTGCCCACCGGATACGCGCTGCACGACCCGAGGCAACAGTTGTTCGCAGCCGCCGAGCGGGTTCTGCTGCGCGACGGCGCATCCGGTCTCACCGGCCGTTCGGTGACCGCTGAGGCAGGCGTGGCGAAGGGAGTTCTGCATCGCCACTTCGCCGACTTCGACACCTTCGTCGCCCACCTGGTCAACGAGCGGATCCGCAGATTCCAGCAGATCGCGGACGACCTCACCAGCCGAACCGGACAGGCGACCGTGTCAGAGAACGTCGCCGCCGCGCTCAGCGAGCTACTCGATCCCGTTGTACTCGCACTGGTTCCGCAGATCATCGCCCACCACCGCATCCGCAGCCAGATCGACGCGAACGAGCGGCCGGGACTGCCGCTGTTGTCGGATGCGGCGGCCGTGGTGCAGGACTATCTCGCGCGCGAGCAGCAGCACGGGCGCGTCACCGCCAACGCGGACATCGGCACCACCGCCCTGTCCGTCATCGCCACCGGCCACCTGCTCCTCGCCGGTGAGCTGGGCGCCCTACCCAGTGCGGACGCGATCCTGGAGGTCACCGAGAGCATCCTGGTAGGCATCGAACGCAGCCCGTAGCCCGAGCGGTCGACCCGCCATCGGGTACCTCGCTCCCCCGACCGTGGTCCCTGCCCTTCGGGCCGAAATCCTCTGACGGACACTCCGCAGCCGCGGTCAGGGTGTAGGGAAGGTATTTCGAGGGGGTCGGGATGGCGTACGCCGCGGCTGCTTTGCCCAGCGGTAGGACGCTGGTCGCGTTGCTGCCGCTGATTGTGTTG
>Ga0307516_10008038_pt1 | contig 11996 bp, 16 predicted proteins | sample 19_EM_MG_FD_203310 | JGI IMG/M metagenome (GOLD analysis project Ga0307516, IMG submission 203310) | Populus trichocarpa ectomycorrhiza microbial communities from riparian zone in the Pacific Northwest, United States - 19_EM | ecosystem: Host-associated > Plants > Roots > Unclassified | place...
TTATCTTATGTTACCCAAGCATGCACAGTCCTCCTCTGGGGTAGACTCTCGGACCACGCCGGCCGGCTTGTTCGGACTCTCACTCTCCACGTATTGCTTTGCGTTATCAAAGACCTTCTGGGGGTTTATCTTTAGGTATGAGTAACAGTGTTAGATGCTGAAAGCGCCCAAACTAATAGTTTCCAGCCGCCCCTTGAACTGTGCGCTTAACGGCAATATCGGAACGGTCAGAAGGTCAATCCCTGAGACGATACATACCAGTCGATCTCTTGGTCGACAGGTGCGTCTCTGGGGTGAGCTTCCCTGACCCTCCTAGCTCATCTGAAGCATCTAGTTCGCCTTTTTGACGCAGTTTCCATACTTGGGGTAGATCCGTCTGGCGGGACAGTTTCCCAATGTTTTCGGTAACGGCCATTTTTTGAAGGAGATCCTTACTTCTTCCCTCGTGCTGTCCCTGCAATTTTCACGGTTGTGGCTTTCCAAGGAGGTCTGTGGCTCTCCGGTCTCTTTTAGGTATGGGTTGCGTTCGGGCTGTAGGTTTTTATGGGGGCGTGTGTGTCCTGCGTTACGGTATGTCTACTTGAAAGTAGTCGAACTTTCGCCGAAGCTGTTTCCGTTCATTATCCGTTTCAGGCACAGTATCAATTTTCATCGCCGCCGCCTCACCCAAAAAGGCCTCTTTGGGAACCACGAATGGATTCGGTCGACCGTCTGTGGGTATCGTGGCTGCTGGCCCCACCCTGGCGAGCTCGATATACTCGCTGTCGATTGATGTGGATCATCATTATATGAATGGGGTTTGTGTATTGCATGACCGTGGTGCTGAGCTTGGGTGCGATTTGGGTGGGGTCCCTGTTGCCGAAGCATCCTTGGAACGGCGCAAACTGAGGTGCGGCGGTTGTGGATCTCCAATTTTACCATTGCGTTCTTGAACTCTCCTCCCTTATCTCCCTCGCTTACTTTCTGGTTGCTTCGGGCTTACACTCGTTTGATCCTCTACTTACCCACACGCTTCTTCGTTACGACTCACACAACATTTCTGTACTAGATGTTTCCCCATTTGTAGCATCGAATCTCGCACGTAGGCACCCAGATACCCGGTTGCAAAGTGCGGAGAAGAGGTTAATTTGGTGAGCTAAAAACACCATCCTCCAACGGACACGTCCCTGATTGCCTCGTTCGGACACTATGCAACCGTCTCTTGCAGGTCTTTGGTCCTTGCTCCCGTCTCGTGGAACGGGTGAATATGTCACACCAAGTAGTAGAACAGATGGTCTGAATATCGTTGTGATGGGTGTCTGGGGAAACCCGACAGGTTTCTGACACAGAGGGCGACGATTTAACAAGGTCAGCTGCAATGAATGGGTGGGTTCTCATCACCCGCATAGCGCCTCGTGCCAATCCGTGGTCCGGGGTCTTGCGTCTGACAGTTTGCATTTGGTCTTTTGTTGACCACCCTTGTGCGTTGTATGGTGTGGCTGGTATGTTAAGTATGTGGGTCGCCATTGGTGGAGTGGTGGGATGGTGAACTTTGAGTGGAGGACTGACTCAGAGCAGGGGAAAGATCGTCGAGGCTTCGGTGAAAGCCGCACCGCTTGTCGATCCTTCCACCCGTCACAAGGACTTGATGAGATGTACGTATCTAGATGATGGGGCGAGACCTCGACGTGTTTCCGAGGTTACTCCTCGAGCCGCTGAGCCCCAAGGCTACTTATCCCACTGGACCGTGTTGGTTGTTGGAAGTGTCTGGGGGGAAGGTTTCTCATCCTGCAAGGAGGTTGGATTCAATTCGCCGGTGGTGTTTTCTGTTCCAGTCCGAACAATTGACCAGTTTCTGACACGCCGCGGTCCTTCCCGCATTGTGGGGAAGCTACTAACCCCCGTGACCATGCCCCGCTTTTTTACGTGCCACATCGCTCCATCGCGTGCTGGCTGGAATCTTCACGTTTAATAGTCAGTACCCATACTCGTCTCCTTCCACGTTTCCCCTCCACTCTCCCTTCCCGCCGCCCCCCGTAACACCCCCCGACTGAACAAATTCTCATGATGACGACGACCGTACCAGATGAAGAGACTCCGCTGCTGGGTTGTCGACAAGCTCCGGCTGTAGGGAGAGCCGCGGAACCCGAACCTGAGCCTCCCATACTGGCCGGACCCTCAAACCAGGGTAGCTGCACCATAAGTGCCGAAGGTACAAGGGGTACCGATGGAGGGTCAGACGTGGCCAAGAAAACACCCCTGCCGTGGGGTCAGTTATCCGTCGTCCTGTTCTTGCAGCTCGCAGAACCTTTGACTGCGCAGGTCATCTCTCCCGTGAGTTTCTCTCTTATCTTTCGGGTCGGCATCGTTTGACACCGGCCCGGATGCTCCCGATCGCGCGCTAAACAGTTTACTCTTATTTTCTTTCGTAGTTTGCACCTGAGGTCAGTCCGGGTAACTTTCCACATTTGTAGGACCGACAAGCTAACCGTTGGGACGCTTTCGTACAGCTCATCCTAAGGTTGGGTATTGCCAAGAGCGAGGCGGAGGTCGGCTACTACGTTGGAATTATTGTGAGCAACCTTTGCGTTTGGACTACGACTACGGCACTGAGATTACATCCTGTTGCTTCCAGCAATCCTTATTCTATGCCACCCAGGCATGCACGGTAATGCACTGGGGCGGACTTTCGGACCGTATCGGCCGGAAGCCTGTCATTCTGACCGGCTTATTCGGTCTTTCGCTCTCCATGTACTGCTTCGCATTATCGAAAACCTTTTTGGGGTTCATCTTGAGGTATGGTTCAGTGTTAGACCTTGAGGATGTTCGAGTTAACAGGTTTCCAGTCGCGCTTTGAATGGTGCACTCAACGGCAACGTCGGAGTGATCAGAAGCATCATCGTTGATATGACTGACCACACAAACATGTGCCAGGCCTATTCATACCAGCCGATTATTTGGTCAACCGGCGCGACTCTAGGGTGAGTCCCCCTGATCCATCCCGGCTATTCGAAGAATTGAGTTGGCCTCTTTAACGCAACTTTGCATATTTGGAACAGACCCGTGATTGGAGGAGCACTTTCGCGTCCGGCTGAACGGTTCCCCAATGTGTTCGGCAACAACGAGTTTTTGAAGGAGTATCCTTACTTCCTTCCTTGTGCTGTCCCCGCGACTTTCACGGTCGTCGCTTGGCTCGTAGCATTTTTCTTCCTCAAGGAGGTCTGTGGCTCTCCGGTCTCTCATACTCGATGGGATTGATGATGGAACGTTCCGATAGACTCACCCCTCGCCGAAGCCCATTCGGTCGCTCCTTCGTGGAGAGAAAAAGCGAGTTGGATCGGAGGAAGACCCTCTTCTCGCCTCTGAGGCTCCGCCTCGGAACCAACTCGAGGAACCCGTATCGCTGCGTAACCTTCTCACGCGAGATGTGATCATCGCCACCGCGAACTGGTCGCTCCTTGCGCTGGTTGACATATCCTTCCGTACCCTGCAACCCGTATTCCTCTCCACACCCGTCGCACTCGGTGGTCTCGGGCTCGATCCTCCAGCGATCGGGACCATCCTGTCTTTCTCCGGTATCCTGAACGGCGTTTTTACCATCTTTTTCTTCTCACGAATGACGAACTATTTCGGTGTGAAATGGGTGTACATGGTAGGGGTCACCGCCGCGGTGCCCTGCTTTTCTCTCTTCCCCATCATGAACTACCTGGCGCGAAATTCCGTCGAACGCCATGGTGGGTTGGGACTGGAGGTTTGGGCTGTGGTCGGGTTACAGGTGGTGATGGTGGTGTTCAATTGCATGTGCTATGGTACGTCTGCCTGAAAGAAGTCGAACTATCTCTGGAACTGTTTCCGTCGCTCGTCCGTTTTAGGCGCGGTTTCCATCTTCATCGCCACCGCCTCGCCCAATAGGGCCTCTTTGGGGGCTACGAACGGACTCGCTCAACTGTCTGTGGCCATCGTGCGTGCGATCGGACCGGCCCTAGTGAGCTCGGTATACTCGCTGTCGATTGATAAGCACCACCATTATATGAACGGTGGGTTGGTATATTATATGACCGTGACGGTGAGTTTGGGTGCGATTTTGGTGGGGTCGTTGTTGCCTAAGAATCCTTGGAAGGGTAAGAACTGAGGTGCGATTATGGATTTCCCAAACTTCTCATTGTGTGCTTCGCCCCACGTTTCCTCCCCCTTGCTCTTTTTCCACTTTCCTCCCTTACTTACCCCCGTTGCAACTTAGACAAACTTTTTGTGCAGTACGAGAGACACTTTGATTTGTGGTATCGCATATTACATGTAGGCGCCTCTCCAAAGTGTATGTAGGATTTCGGATGAGCTAGCCCCTCACGGTTTCGTGCCCACTCCCTAATACGCGCCCGTTGGCGCGGAATACACAGATACTTACGCTATGTGGTTGTGAAGCCCGTAGGCGTTCATGGGGGGGCTAGAAGCTCCAGCCACTAATCACCTCACTTGAACGCTACCCCAGTATGCAACTATCCCTCGGGGGGGCATGCCCAGATGTGATATCTAGAGCGATCGGAAACAGTCAGAGTAATCCCTTTGGGGTCGTTGGCCTCTCCAGGGAACGTTCCCGAAGTTCATGGCTGTGGAGAGTTTCAGCTCGAACCCCACAAGGGGGCACGAGAGGGATCATCGGATGATCGTCGAACCCGAACAAAACGCACCAGAACGGTTATCTCCCAGCCAACCATGACAACCTGCTGACGAAAAGTGCGCTTGCGGTCCCTCATGGCCTCACCCTCCCGCACTCAAAGATCGAGCCAAGGTGGGGTATCTACCCCAGTTGCCCGCCGTGTCGAAATCAACCCCTCAGCGGGCCGCCTGATATATGCGTGATAATACTCCAATGGCCCACTCAGGAGAGCACCCAGGGCTTAACCCCGTACGGTAAAACGGAGAGCATGAGCGTTAAATTTGCATTATTGGATGATCGGTGATATAAAAAACAGAGTCTCAGCTTCCCGTGTCTCAAGATAATCTACCCCTTTCGAAGCCTCAACCTATGTATGTAAGTATGAACATAGTCATCTACGCAAGAGATCAACGTCAACTTTACAAACTGTGGGGAGGATCGATAAGTTATCACGCGATGCGTGATTATAGTACATCGACCGCGAAACGATCCACTCGCTTCTATATCAGCCATCACGTTCCCGCCCAGCCTAGGGGGGCTGCCAGGCACCCGCGCGAGGATCTGGGGACTCCTGACTACATGCCAAAATTTCATCGATCCCATCACCCTGGGGAATGTTGGTGATGGAGTGGGAACTTTGACACCCCTGAGCTTGGGTGAGAGTATATGCGCACGCCCAGAGTTCTTGTCCAACAGCAATCCGACAGGGTGCACGGCGGTACCGAGAAACATGAGGCTCTCCGGACCGAAGATAACATATCGTTCCGTTCACTTGCAGGGACAAATAGGATTACAAATAGGATTACAAACGGCCATACCCCTTCTCCGAGTGCGGCGCGTAGGGGTAGAATGCATCTCGACCGAAGGACGAGGAATGTATATACAGGTTCTCAACAACATGAGGCCTAAGGCCCAAGCATCTACATCGGCATGCTCTTGTTCCGACAATCCCAATCGAAGTCTGAGCATGACACGACCAAAATTCTAGAAGTACGAGAAAGAGGAAACACCCGAGATATTAGGTAGGAGAAAGTAAAAGCGTTGCAGTGACACATTTGGAAATGATACGTTGTACAAGTTGTTTGTGATGGGAGGGAGCAGGTCCCGTGGTTTGTGTGGCTTATGGAATATGGGGGGGAACATGGAAAATATGGAGGATGAGCGATGATGATGTCGGGAGGGACACATAGATAGAGAGTGAAAAAAGGACAGTGGTAAAACAATAAACTGGAAGGTGAGCACGTCGGTCGGTCGATGGCCGATGGAGTTTCTCAAGCGAGTATCCGAAGGAATGGAAGCTTCGGAACGGGGGGGGGGGCATCCAAGGAGCTTGTGAGGAGGAATCCAACCAAACAAGCTCACAGACGTTCCTTCTCCCTTTCCATCTTCTTCTTCCTCTTCTCGTGCTCGTGCATCTTCTCCTCACGGAGAGCTTGCTCATCCTCCTTCCGAGCAAGGCGGGCGCTGCGGGGAATGGTGAACAGAGGTAAAGGCCGAGAGCCCTCGACAGCACGAACCTTCTCAATTCCTCCTTCTCGAGGTCCATAGCGTCCGCCTCCATATCATCTTCATCACTATCCACCGTATTATTCACGTACGACGACCGGTTCTTCCCAAACAGCTTCCAGATCTCTGACCTGTAATCATCCTGTTGAGGTGGAGCGTACCGCTTTTTGGAGGGAGGAGAATCGTATTCGTCGTCATCCTCGGACAACGACGCAGATCGACGATGCTTCTTTCCCACGGATGAAGATGGGTTGTGCGCTGACGACGGGCGGGGTTTGGAGTTCCAGGGACCTGGAGGTTTGGACGAGGGACCGGCTCTAGAAGTTGGACCGGGCTTCGATGGGCTCGGCTTTGCTAGGTCCTTGCTCTTGTTAAAGGAGGGAAGGCTTGACGTCGATGGCCTCTTGTTGAGACTGGAGCCAGGAGCGGGCCTTGTCGACGAAGTGGGTGTATCGGAACGAGAATCGTTGGCCGAGAGATCTAAAGCAGCAGTTTCCCCGGCCAGACCGGTGGTATCCTTCTTCTTGCCAAACCAATCGTTGAACTCCTTGGCCTGTTCGCCATTAAGCACGCGACCTTCCTTGGTCCTTTCGCGATCCCGGATGATCTCATCGATCGTCCTCGTATCTCGTTTGTTGACGTTCAGCTTCTGAAGAGTGTTCGGCATGGCCGCCAACCGGGCTTTGACCGATTGAGTGGACGAGCCGCCTGAGCCCTGGTTGGGGTCGTTGCGACCCATGTCGACGCCACCTCCCGGAAGGACCTTCCTCGACTTTTGGAATGGACCACTCCCAACGGTGACTCGCTTCGTTCGACCAGCACCAAACTTGAGGTCCGCAATTCTCCTCCGCTCTCGTTTCTCCTCTCGGGTCAAGAAGGTCCCACCGTCGTCGTCGTCATCGGAAGGGAGCCTCTTCTTCCGCAATTCGTCTCTCGAACCCGAGGTAACGCTGGGGTATGAGGGGCTCCTTGAGCGGCTCGGCTTCTTGAGGTTCCCCAAGAGCTTATCCCGAGCCATCGCCTCCTTCTTCTCCCTCAACCTCTCCTTCTCCTGGTTCAGCTTCTCCTCTCGTTCCTTCCTCTCCCTCTCCCGTTTCTCGTCCTCGAAGTGTTTGAGGCGAATACGGTTCTCGAGCTCCTTCTCCTTCCGTTCTCGTTCGGCTCGTTTCCGGATCTCCTCCTCCTCCTTCCGCTTCTTCTCCGCTAGGGCTTGTTGAGCGGCTCGTTGTGAGGCCTGCGTGTTTGAGGCGCTGATCGCCATGAGGGTGGCGAATGTCGAGGTCATGGTTTATCGGTTATCCAACCCCTTATTCGTTTCTGGGTGGGGCCGTGTGGGTTATATGGTCGTATGCGTAGTAGGAGCGATGAGCGGGGAATAAGATGGATCGTGTAGTGGGATCACGGAAGTCGTACGCCGGCGCAAAAAGATGGTAGTGGGAGAGCAGATGAGAGCGAGAAGTCGTGGAGAGAGCGCGGACACTGAACAAAAGGGTGGATAATGAGGGCCCTTTCGCTTGGTTCTGAGGAGGACCCGATATCCGCTTGGCCACTTATCCCGCGCGGGGGATGTGTGGAAACCAAAGAACCGCGAGGCGGGTGAGACAGGACAGGGTGGCAGTCGGAAGAAAAGACCGAAAATGAAACGCTCTCCTGTGCGCGCCGCACCGCAACACACACCTTTGACCAAGAGGAAATATATTTGGAGTCAACCGCAACTGGGAAACGTGGCTGGACCCGGGCTGTTTGGTCTTGTTTACCATGCCCACCCTGGCAACGGGAATGCCAAATGGCGGAATCCCGAGTACGATTCGGGATGCAATGGACAGACTGTGCTGGGCTATGTACACGTATACTTGCTGCACGCGAACCGGTCACCTGCGACACACAGGCAGGCTCCATGCTGGGCATCTGACTACGGCAGTGGTGATCATCGATTATCGGGCCCGTGGTTTTGAGGAAAGCAAACAACAGGCGTGGACGCCAAAGGGCCAAAATGACGCAAACCCTCGAGCCGGTCTGCCAGGTGTTTTTTGGGTGCCAAAGACACACCCACCAACACCACGTCACCCCACTCTTATGACTGACCCCCGATCGTGTCTCATGTCCTCACCTCAGGTGGGACAATTAATGGGTGGAGCGTTGGGCTTCTAGTTCCCCACATTAACGCCTCCTTTGCATGTCACAACGACATGTCTGTCAGTTCCTGAACAAACGCATGGCAGGGAGCGAATGTAAAACGGTATGGTCTTCCTGTTTGCAAAATTCTACGTACATTTTGGGGGCGTCTATATGCAGCGTGCGTGTAGAAATATCGTGTAAGTCGTAACGGAGAAGCGTGGGGGTAATTGGGGCAAGGGAAAGGGTAAACGCCCTAGAGCAGACAGTGAATGAACAAGGGCGAGGAGGGGGAGTTCAAACACTCGATGACAAATTTTGGAGGTCCACAACCGCACCTCATTTCACGCCCTTCCAAGGGTTCTTCGGCAACAACGACCCCATCCAAATCGCACCCAAGCTCAGCGCCACGGTCACGTAATACACCAACCCTCCGTTCATATAATGATGAGCCTCATCGATCGAGAGCGAGTATATCGAGCTCACAAGGGCGGGCCCGACCGCGCGCACGATGGCCACAGACAGCTGAGCAAGTCCATTCGTAGCCCCCAAAGAGGCCTTGTTGGGCGAGGCGGTAGCTATAAAGATGAACACTGCGCCTGAAACGGGCAAGGGAGGTAAAAAGACCCGGGGACGGTTCAACTTCGTTGGAGTGGACGTACCGTAGGACATACAAACCAACACCAGCGTGACAACCTGCAAACCGATAGCAACCCACACCTCTAGTCCCAGTCCACCGCTACGTTCGATGGAATTCCGCGCCAGAAGATTGATGATGGGGAACAGACAGAAGCAGGGCACAGCGGCCGTCACCCCGATCAAATACACCCATTTCACACCAAAATAGTCCGCCATCCGTGAGAAGAAACACACAGTGAAGAAGCCGTTTAGAATACCGAACGAGGACATGATGGTTCCGATCGCTGGCGGGTCGAGCCCAAGGCCACCGAGCGCGATGGGTGTGGAAAGGAATACGGGCTGCAGAGCACGGAAAGATATGTCAACCAACCCAAGGAAGGAGTAGTTCGCAGAGACGATGATCACATCTCGCGTGAGGAGGTTACGCAGCGACACAGGTTCCTCGAGTTGGTTCCGAGACGAGGCGTCGGAGGCGAGAAGAGGGTCTTCCTCAGATCCAACTCGCTTTTTCTCTCCACGAAGGAACTCCCGAATTGGCTTCGGTGAGGGGTGAGTCTACCGGAACGTTCCATCATCAACGCCGTCGAGTGAGAGACTATAAAACCACAAACCTCCTTGAGGAAGAAAAACGCTAGGAGCCAAGCCACAACCGTGAAAGTCGCAGGAACAGCACAAGGAAGGAAGTACGGATACTCCTTCAAAAACTTGCTGTTGCCGAACACGTTGGGGAATCGTTCCGCCGGACGTGAAAGTGCTCCTCCAATCACGGGTCTATTCCCAAATACGTGGAGTAGTGTCGAAGAGGCAAACTCAATGTTTCGGGCAAACAAAGGAGGTCAGGGGAACTCACCCTAGAGCCGTGCCAGTTGACCAAGCAATTGGCTGGTATGAATAAGCCAGGGACAAGTTTGTATGGTCAGTCATCTCAGCAATTATGCTCCTGATCACTCCAATATTGCCATTCAGTGCACCATTCAAAGCCCGGCTGGGAGCCTGTTAGTTCAGAAGTTTTCAGGGTCTAACCTGTGAGTCGCACCTGAAGACAAATCCCCAGAATGTTTTCGACAGCGCAAAACAGTACATGGAGAGTGAGAGACCGAACAGGCCAATCAGAATCACAGGTTTTCGGCCGATATGGTCCGAGAGCCTACTCCAGTGCAAGACTGTACATGCTTGGGTGGCGAAGAATAGGGATTGCTGGGGGCCGAATCACGACTTTTCAATGCGATGGTCGCGATCTAAATGAGTGGCTGACTTACGATGATTCCGACGTAGTACCCGACCTCCGCCTCGTCCTTTGCGACACCCAAACTTCGAATGAGCTACACGAAGGTGACCCCAAGGGTTAACCTGCTGATTCCACAAGTGTGGGGAGTTATCCGAACTGACCTCGGGTGCAAACTACGAAAAAAAGGGCGTTTAGCGCTCAATTGAATCCCTCCATCTGGTGTCGAACGACGCCAAAGCAAAAGATAAAAAGGATGGGTTAATGAACTCACAGGAGAAATAACTTGCGCAGTCAAGGGTTCCGCGAGCAGTAAAACTAAGGTTAGGGAGAACTGAGCCCATGGCAGGGGTGTTTTCTTGACCACGTCTGGCCCTCCATAGGCGTTCCTTCTGCGTTTGATGCTTGGGGCGCGGCTGCTCTGGTTCGAAAGGCTGGCCTCGGGCTCGGGATCCGTGACCCTCTCTATAGCCGAAATCTGTTGACCGCCCAGCAGAGGGGTCTCTTCATCTGGTACGATCGTGCTCATGAGATTTCAGCTGGGGGGTCACGAGGGGACACGAGGAGGTGGGGGAGGGAGAGAGCGGTGCTGAGGAAAGGGCGATGGTCACTCTATACTCCAATCGTAGGATGGATCAGGCAGATGACTTGCGGTTCTAACATGCGAGGCGGGATTCGTAATGGAGTCAGCAGAAACGCTGACCACGGATCTATCATTAGTAACCCTCACATCTGTCCTCAGCGAGGACGATCCTAGCCTCCGGTCGAGCACACGAGACCCGTCGTGGTCAGCCGCAGCCATCTAGCCTCGAAAGGGTATGCCCTAGGTTCTCGAGGCGCTAGACATCGCCCCGTCCCCTCGATGAGCGGCGACGACTGCAGTCAAGCTCAAGGCCAATTGTGGTCCACATGTCCGAACCGTCGGGAGCGGGCGCCACCGAAGAACCGTCCGAGGCGGAACAGATTCGGTCCATCGGCTTTTCGGTCAAATCAGACCGTTAATCTAACTCGGAGAATGCAATTCCCACGCCTCCGATAAGGCTTGCCTCGAGTTTATCCTCTGGGTTTCTCGGCGTGGTGGCCACTCGGCGAGCGATGGCGGGCACTTGTATTTTTGTGGCACGCGTTTCATGGTAAGAGTATCGCTGCGCCAATGCTGCTTGAGTGCGTCATCATCTGGGACCATTCGTCGGGCCGAGAAACGGCTGTATCCATGCTGGTGAGTGACTCGACCTGCCACTCTGCGCAGTGCCAGACTACGGCCCACACCCGACTGGGCTGTTCCTGGGGTGATTATGCGGCACTCTTGATCCGTTCCACGGTTTCGCGTTTGTGGGTTCGCTCGGTTTGATTCAACAAAGCCGCCCCAGTGGCCACGGACTTTGTCCGTTTCGTTCGTTTTGGCTTGCACGGTTGCCAAAGGCCAACGGTTCGAAAGCACCCATGCCCACCTAGGCCATACAAAATGGGTTGTCGTCGCGTCCCCCCCTCCCTTTCCACGCTAACTCTCCAGAGATAGCTCCACCAGGACTGACACCGCTCTGTGATGCCTCCGATCGGCACGCCCAGGCCAAGTCAAAGTCAAACCGCACTCAATGATGAGAACCTTGACGACCGTGGATCTAGTTCAAGCCTGTTGGAACTTCCGAGGGAGAAGGCGGTCGGGCTCAAAAAGTGGAAAAGTCTCACGAGGATGTTCGACTCGAAGAAAAAGTCGAGCCCACCATTGCGTCAGACGCCGCTCGCGATCAGTGTAAGCCGGACCTTCATTTACCTGTGATCCTGCCGGACCCGCAACTGTATAGCGCGCATTGTACTCACCCCAGATCATTCTTGGATTTCATCTAGATCGATAGAGCGAATAGGGTCTCTGAT
>Ga0307516_10008039_pt1 | contig 11996 bp, 18 predicted proteins | sample 19_EM_MG_FD_203310 | JGI IMG/M metagenome (GOLD analysis project Ga0307516, IMG submission 203310) | Populus trichocarpa ectomycorrhiza microbial communities from riparian zone in the Pacific Northwest, United States - 19_EM | ecosystem: Host-associated > Plants > Roots > Unclassified | place...
ATGAGAGAGGCATAGTTGATAAGATCAAAGAGATAAGATAAGGGGCTGAGGGGCTGTTCCATAACACAACCAAACTGAAGTGTTGATAAGATGAGATGAGATAAGACAAGAGGCTGTTCCATAACATTATGGTAGCGAATGCAGAAAAGTAATACAAACATGTTCCCTCACAGCGTTATGTTCTCCTCCTATCTTCTTCCTCTCTATGACCGCAGCAAGATCCCCAGCCTGAGATTTCCCCCATCAGATGTCATAATACAGGTAAAGTAGGTTTCAAGACAAGATTTCAATGCCACCTGACCGCATCCCGTTCCCCTCTTAAGACATTGTGATTCAATCTTCTCTCCTCCTTCGTCTCCACTACCAAAGCAGGATCTTCAGTCTGCAACTTCAAGGTCATGGTGGTGACCTCATCCAGAAAGCCCTCTCTCCGCATTACAACTTGACAGACAGCCAAGCAATCTTCTCCTGTCCCCTCGTGAGTAATCCGATGCACAAAGTACCTGTGAGCCATCCCACTGCTAGCTACGGCTTGAGCAAATGTATTAGATAACACAACAAAGACACTCCAATCGCGAACCCCACCTGATGCCCCCTCCCCCTCCCTGGATCAAACCTGCTTGCTTGAGTTTTGGCATAACCAAGCCCACATCTCACTTGCTTTTCTTAAGCCACTGCACTGTCTTTGTTAATGTATGTAAAGTGCTCTTCTGGCATCTCACTCTTGATGACTTGACTCTGTGTTTCCATCCAGCTACCATTCTGGCTTCTCCATAGCAGCCCATCATCTTTCCCCCATGATTTACACCACAGATGCTGAGTTTCAGGCCAGACAGCATCTGATTGCTGCCTCCTTCCTCCAATGAGAACAAAGTAATTTCAGTCATGGAAACTAAGTCAGCATAGCACAAGACCTCCTTCAACTTCTTCATCCAAAATTGGAGATGCAAGCGAGGACTTTGATGATAATAAATATGGAGAATATAGCTACATGTCCCAGTACATGAATACAAGAGAAGATACCTGTCTCTGTTTGTAGCCATTTGATAGCTGGTGACATCAACAACCTATCCCATCCCTTCTCATCGCCAACTGCATACTGATCTATTTGCTATAGCCCAGGCCTTGTGTACAGCGGGCCTCCATCGTCATCTTGGTTCATGCATTGGTTTCAATAGATATATTTATACAGAGCGAATTTGTTCATTACTGCACTGATACAAATAATTGCCACATTAACGGTCTTGACAACTGCCCTGATGTACTGTAATGAATACATATTGTACCAAGCCCATGTCATTGTGATGTTTACGATGGCCCCTATGTTCATCTTTCAAGGGGATGGATAGGAAGAAAAAAATTTATTATTTCACTACAATAATACTGAACCAATGCTTCTTCCAGGTGTGCAGTAATTGGCAGATTTCAGTCGAGATTTTGATCTGATTTATATTGAAATTTGAATGCAGGGCTGATGACTTAATTAACTATGTTCATGATTTATACACAACTCAACTCTGAATGACTCGGTTAGTGACCATCACAATTTATTAAAGAGGCGCTCACCTGCTGGACTCATAGGCCCAGTCATGGTGGATCATTCCTTTCTCCGCCGTGTCCTTGGGTATCACTATGCAATAGAATTCTCAATGGCTTGGTCTAGTACAGGTTGCATTTGTGGACAATTCTTTGCTTCACCACAAGCATTCACAAACCACAGGCGCAGTTACTTGAAATCGAAGAAATGGCTTTCCTCTACTCTTGAACAGGCCAAAGCAGTTCAAGAGGCAAAAAATCATTGTAAAACAGAAGCATCTTTGGTGCCACCTGAAACTACTGGCCCTTCCCACCATGCGGCTTTACCTGACACCCACCACCAGGTTGATTATTTCATCTTGGGGTCTCCTTCATCATCACTAATGTTTATTTGTGTTCGTCAGACCACTGAGACCTCTGTGGACCACAAAGATCTCAACCAATCTCTAGCAGAACGTAGACAATGCTGAAAACATTGCCAGTTGCCAAAGCAGTATCAGGATATAGCACCTGAACACCCTGCCTCACTTCCTCCTTCAGCTTTGCAGGTCATGTCAGCCTGTACACGAACAGAGCCAAATGCGCCTCAATCTCCATCTCTGTACCCATCTCAGCAAGATCTGCCACCTGCCCCTCTGGTCAGAAGGATTCTCAAATCCTCATGCAACACATTTGGGCTTTTCTGGCAATACTATGCGACTCGCTTCCCCGATCATGATCCTGGCAAATATATCACACCTAACAATTTAAACATGTCTCCAAACCTGTTTTTTGCCTCCCCAGCCCATAGCTACAGCCCATATCCAAACCAGTCCTCGTTTTTGCTAGGAGAATGGTACTGGAACAATGGCAAAAAAAAATTGCAGTCAAGCTTCCAAAATCTACCCAAGATAATTGGACACCCAGATTTTTGTCCAGAGGACATTGCAGGCAAAAATTGGCCACTTATTGATGGACTGCTAAATGGGGATCGCCACAAGAGCTCAAATAAGAAAGACGATTGGGAGGATGAACATGCTAGCAGACTTGGAGGCTGGATAAAAATGCCATTCAGAATAATTGTTCCATTTCATAAATGAATGTTACACCTGGGTCAAAAAGAATTTGATGCGGATATCCTTCACCATTGCAGGTTGTTGTCCATAATTAGGGAGAGAATCACCCGACCATCTACACATCCCCACCTTCATTTTGAACCCTATGAATTACTTTGGCAACTGAACAATGTTACCCAACTGGTCCGGGTTCAAGATGAACTGTATACATCTGAAGCATTCATTGAGGCCAATAGCAAGCTCCAAGACTCTCCTCCAGAGCCAGGATGCAACCTTCCAAGGGTCGTGCTTGAGCTCATGTTCTCCTCTGATGGCACTCAGCTTACATCTTTTAGCACTGCTACATTATGGTCTGTCTATCTCATGATCGGAAACGAGTCAAAAGATTGGAGGTCAAAACCTTCCTATCAGGCATTCGAGCATGTTGCCTACTTGGAAACAGTGAGTAAAACCTCTCATACTATTGTTATATAAAGTTGACTTCTGCCAAATGATAGCTTTCTGATTCATTTGCAGCCTTTGCAGTGGAAAATATTGGCAAAGGACCTGACTCGATGTTCATGGGTCATTGCAATCGAGAAATGTACCATGCTCAATGGTCAATTCTCCTTGATGATGAATTTCTGGAGCCTACAGACATGGAATGGCAATTAAGTGTTGTGATGGCATGTGGTGCTGTTTTTACCTGTGTATATTCACTTATTCTGCAGATTACAAGGAGAAGTGAGTACTCACCACCCTGCTGAAATTTGGAAAACTCAAGTATGTCTTAGAATCATCATAGCTGGCCTTCGCAATCTTGGCCTCTGCCCTTGTCCTCGATGTACTATATTAATGGCTTGCATCCCTAAAATGGGAATGTGATGAGATATGTTGCAGCATGTATCCCTTGTGCATGTGGATGATATGAAGTGGTGCCATCATATTGAGGGAGCCCATGAGACCATATATGAGGAAAATAAGGAAATTGGCAGTGTGTCTGTGGAAAATCGCCTGAGAGAGGACTCTCTGGTTCCAGCGGCAGTGAGTGTTTCTTTTTGCTATGCAGATTATGCTGATGTTTGACTATTTTAGAATGCTTTCTCTGACAAGCTATCACCACTCGACTTTAATATGTTCAACATGCTGGTGGTAGATCTCATGCACAAAATTGAGCTTGGTGTCTGGAAGATGGTATTTATCCACTTACTACGTCTTCTAGACTGCAAAAATGAAAATCTGAAACACGAATTGGATCGATGGTAAGCATCAGGCAAACTTAGTTGAACCTTTGGTGACTTGGCACTGACCTTTGATTAGTTTCTGAGAGGTCCTGCCTTTTGAGGTCGATGGTGGAAGAAGAATAACGATGAATCGGTTGGAGCTGAAGAAGATGATGGCACATGATTATGAGGACATGTTACAAGTAAGTGGCATTTTACTATAATTTGAACTTGACTAATGCCTAAATGCCAGTCTATTGCACAATACCAGTTTTTGACAGTCTTCTGCCTGAACCCCACAACACCCAAATTCTCAAACTTATTTTTGACCTAGCTCACTGGCATGGTCTTGCCAAGCTCCAAATGCATACAGATTGTACCTTAGAACTCTTGTTGCAGATCACTGTAGCCTTTGGCGCTGGAATTTGCAAATTCGAGGAGAAAACTTGTTGAGCATTCTCAACCCATGAATTAGAATGTGAGCGTGCTGCCAGAGTGTGGTGTTGGGAAAACAATCCAACCATGGTGATATGACCGTTGAGCGGCTGTGCCTGTATTTGTGCTTTTCCCATGGTTATGTCAGTACAGAATGCAATGTTGAACCCATTATAAACATTATTCTATTGGAACTGCTGGTAATAATAGCTACCTATGAGAGTCTAAATACCACTGGACCACCTTTGGTCATGATCATAGGAACAGTCTCTTTGAGGGCTTAACTATAGACTTGACACAACCTCTCATTTCTCATTGGATAAGACCAGTGAGGAGACCAATATTGATGATACTATTGTATGACCTATCACCCTATCCACCTTATCCAAAAATACCCTGATTATCTGTGGACTTAACGAGGGCTCCAGGGATTTGCTATCTCAAATGTGAGCATCCAAAAACCCACACATCACAGAATATGTTATGCGATCACTAATGCTGTGATGCCGATCTGTGTGAATTACCAGAAATAGAGCGAATCCTGGAAATGGGATCATTGATGGTTACTGAGGGCCTGGAACCGGTCCCTGATGCTTCAAACCCTTGATTCATAGAAACTGGGAATCTGAATGGCCTGATCAATTCTTGATGCTCCACTCGAGAATGCTCACAAAACGACACATTCTTGGCGCTCCACTCCGCAAGGGCTGGTTGCCCTCTCAACATATGGAAAACTTATTGAAATAACCTGAACAAACCTTCTCGAACATGCCTGATGGCCAATACTCTAGAAACCGATTTGATTTGGACTTATCTCATGATAAACCTTATATATCTATTTCACCTCTTGTTGTGTATAAAAACCTGTTGTTCCCTGCCATGTACAGTAGATTAGAGAGAGCCCCCCAGCTCAGGTTAAATCATACCTCACCTCAGTGGAACCCGAGTGTGATGTGACCATTTCTAAGTCTCTAAAAGCAGAACAGAACAGAGCAGTGCAGTGCAGTGCAGAACAGACTTCTCCAATTCTTTGAAACCCCCTTTATTGAATCACATACCCAGAATCTCAATACGCATTTGCAAGTTGATCTTCTACCCTAAAGACAAATGAACCCGATCTACTTAGAAATAAGTGGAGTTGTCCCACCACCCTCAAACTTAATTGTTGAGAGTGTTTTGGAGTGAGATTGAGGTGTTTGAAGACTCATCCTGCAACCTTCTAGCATTTTCATCGCTCATCCAGAACTTGCCTTTCAGCGGCAGAACCAGGATCTTCCAACTCAAGCCCTCAGAAACATAATAGTGCAAGGAAACCGAAGCTGTTTAGCCTGAAGACTTACAAGTATTATTCATTGGGTAACTACTGTAACACCATTTGATGATTTGGTATGACAGACTCATACTCCACTCAGCCAGTAGGTCCATCTTGACACCGTACTTGATTTGGTTAACATGGACCTTTTATCAGAGTGAACATGAGCATCGAACTTTGAAAGGGCATTTCCTTCGGACAAGCAGCCGATCAATACCGCAGCAGCTGGCAAGGATCGAACAGAGACAACAAAGCATCTGCACCATCCACAAGAACTTGAATTTATCTCCTTCTCAAATACAGGCAGAGGATATAGCTGCCAATCCTGGGGCTTATTACAATATAGGAATGTCACAGAAATTTCCACTATATATTCCAACTTTCCTACAACAGAATCAGGATGATCCTGCTGTGATGGTGAGCAATTTTAGCTCTAATAGCACATACCTCTCATGCTTCTAGTGCACAATTTTTTCCTGAAGCTAAGAGACCACTTACTCCCTCGCATCCAAGCTGCACTTCAACAGGAGGCTAAATTTCATCCCAACCTCACTTGCACCAATACAGCATCTAACACCTCACTTAGCCTGGATAATACTGCGCAGGATTATGTTTTCTTCAAGCGCGACTCTATATACCAGCACAAGGTCCTCCGATTCAACTTTACGACTTATGATATGCGACGCGGGATGGATATTGTTAATCTGGAAATGTCTAGGTGCAACATCATGCTACTTGCAGACCATGCAGGTGGTCCTGGCCCCACAGATTCACACTATTTTTTATATGCCTGAGTCCTGGGTGCATATCATGCAAATGTGATCTACACTGGGCCTGGGATGCAGGACTACGATGCTCGCAGCTTCGATTTTTTATGGGTAAGATGGTATGAGATTGATGACCCCAGATCTTCAGGATGGAATAACTCCACGTTGAATCTGGTCTGCTTCCCACCCATTCAAGAAGTCGATTCCTTTGGCTTTGTGGATCCAGATGATGTATTACAGGGGTGTTATATTATTCTGGTGTTTGCAAAAGGCAAATGCAGAGAAACTCAGCATAACATATCACATTGTGCCAAAGATAGTAAAGACTACATGCTATACTATGTTGGACAGTAGGTTTTGACAATCGTATCATGAACATGACACTGACCAGATCTGCATCCCAGGTTTTCTGACCAGGATCTGCTCATGTGATATCATTGGAGCCTGGGTGTTGGCCACCTCGACGCACACCAGACCACTTCCAGCTGCATCCCTGACAATTCAATGGGAATTGATGCTCTGGACGATCAATATACCGAACTACCAGATGGTGAGGATAACCATGCTGCAGATGTGGATGATGACATGTACCACAAATCGGATAATCCAGAATTGTCCTTGAAAGACCGTGACTTCGAAGGTTGGGAGGATATGGAGAGCAACACCGCAGATAATAATAACAACAATCATGAACATGATTCAGAGGATGATGATGGAGGGATATATGAGTAGCAATCCAATCCATTATACTATCAGTTGTTATCGTGTCGTGAATCAAGAAATACTGACATTTCCGGCCTCTGTCTCATGGCCACCAATGTTTTACTTGGTTGCAAATAAGCCAAAGTACGCAATAGCATCTTACCCTTCTCCATCCTAGAAATTTACCACTTTTCTCTGTCCTAGAAATTTACCCTGCCAGGTGAATAGTGCCTTCTCCATCCTCACCGCTTTTTGATGGGAAGGATATAATGTCGATCTTGAGCAGATCTGATGAAGAGACTACAGTTTTGTATCAAATTCAAAGTCGAATTTTGGAATAAGCAAATTTACAGATATGTGGGATAGCATCTACATACAGTGTCGGTTTCTTACTTCTGGTCAGTCAACTCTTCTTCAGTTAGCTCTAAGCAATCCTCTCCAAGTGGGCGGCAGTGATGCTTGGAAAAGACTTGGCATGCCACCACAATCTCACACACATCGCACTGCACGAACAGCCCATAGAATTCTTTTGCCCTTAAACCTGGTCGGTCCAGGCAGTCGAGTTTGATGATCTTGCACCAATCTGTAATGTATCCCATACCATTGTCAAGATCTATTATATTGTTAACTCAAACTCCTTGTGTATGATCTCAGATATTGGCACACCTGCTTCAGCTGCCATCCTTTTCAACAGTGAGAAGCGAGTCTGTGATGAGTGACAGAAATGGGAAGGACACTATGGTCTGTGCTCAAAACACCTCAATCACTCTCTAACAACCTCTCAACAAATAGTTCAATGGGTGGTGGGATGAATCCACTATATTCCAAGTGATTCGACACGTTCGGCTTGATGGAAAGTCAACTTGTGGGCAGCTTGTCAGAATTCCAGAGTGGGTGATTCAATATAGGGATAAGGAATCAGGTTATAATCCTCGAAGGCTTCCGTACCCTCTCAGACACAGTGGGACAGTGGGACAGTGACAGTAGTAGCAGCAGTAAGGCCAGTTGCCTTCAATTGGGACAGCACAGTATGAGACTTAGAAAACTGTTTCGTACCAATTACAGAGAGAGATACAATTCAGCCTGGGGTAAACCCGAATCTAATCTACTGTACATGGCAGAGGCAGAGGGTTTTTATACATGAAGAGCAAGAATAAAATAAATAGAGTTTATCATGAGGAGTGTCCAAAATCAAACTGGTTTCTAATGTTCCCTCCAGGTTTCCAAGCTTCAGGGACTGGTTCCTGTCCCTCAGAAACCACCAGAGATCCCGTTTCCAGGGTTCATCCTATTTTTGATAATTCACATGCTCGGCATCACGGCTTCTGTGATCGTGCATCGCACGCTCTGATGCTGGGCATTCTGCTTCAGATATCAAGTCTCTGAGCCCTCAATAAGTCCATAGTTTAGAATAGTCATCGGATAGGGTGATAGACCATCTGATATAGAATATATATTGTCATTGGCTCCCTCAATGGTCTTATCCACCAAGAATTGAATGATTGGTGTCAAGTCAATGGTTAAGCCCTCAAGGTGGCTATTCCCATGATCATGAACAAAGGGTGGTCCAGTGATATTCAGACTCTCATATGTAGCCAGTAGTACCATCAGTTCCAAATAGAATATTGTTTATAATAGAGCCAACTCCATATTCTGTACTGACAGAACTGTGGAAAATGCACAAATATATGTGTAGCCGCCCGGCAGTCGTATCAATGGTCTTTGGCATGTAGGTTCCCCTGGGTCCTCCAAATAGTGAAGACATGGCGGGGGCTGACTTCTGTTGGTGTCTTATCTCCCATAAGTACTTCCACTCTGACGTTTCAAGAAAGTTAGCAACTGATCTCTGAGATGGAATTTTTTCACTGAGACCCCCCTCTTGCAATAGAAATTCCTCTCCAATAGCACTAGACAGTGTGGTAAGAAAATTTCACCTTCAGTGAAAACAGAGTCTAACCTAAGTAGCCACATCAACTCTCTACACACTCTGCAATATACTCTTCTTTATATAGTCCCATGAGCAGCATGTATATGGCAGCCTCCTTGAAACAGGGTTCTATACTCAGTGGTTTTAAGAGGAGGCAGATACAACATGGGCCAAGGAACTGGTGGGTTTCTCTATGGTTGCGCAGACCATCTGGCTGGACGCACTCCCCTTCATACACCGGCCTATTCAAATAATGAAAATAGCATCTGGTGATGGTCAATCTGGGGTACCAATGATATATGACAAGTGACAGCCTTTTGGAATCGAAGGTCAACACACGATCCATGGACCTATAGACTTTGGCAAGTAACTGCTGCCTAAGCATCGGTATGACAGGGAATCTTAATGTTTGCTGATGTCTGAGCATGGGGTAGAAAAGTTGGGCAGTTGCCAGCAGATGCCAATTGTTTTTAGGAATTGATCACAAGATTCAAGCTTATATCACACAGCGCCAGGATTCACTGCAACAATGCCAGATCTGTCGTTGACTCGTTTGTTGACACAGATAATTCCATAGCCTGGTATGACTTCTAGTTCGACCCTTCATTACCATCTTTCGAGTCACTCAATGCTTTGTGAGTCATTTTGCTACAGGTCTTAAGTATGCTGGTCATGATGATTTTCTTTATGGACTCCATCACGTTGACTTTCTCCCATCTCTTTCTATGCCCAACGTGCCACCTACAGGCGATTTCTCAGTTCACCCTCTCAAGCTTGCCAAGAGAAAAACACCATCAGTCCCTAATCCTTTATGAATGACCAAATTGTTGTATCACAGGCAGAAGCTAAATCCTTTAGTCCACCATGGATGCCACTTCGGCAGAACGGTGCTGTTGAAAGACGTATGTCCAAGACATGTATGTGACGTCATCACATGATGCATCATATGATTCTGATATTGTCTTATATACCGATGACACTGTATATAGATTAGATTACTATTATTACCATATCTAGATACCTTGGGCATATATAAAGGCACTCAACTCACCTCAGCAATATAACTTGCTTCCCTGTGAGTTATCCCCGTAGTCTACTCCTTAGTACCCTCTACAATCAGGTAAGGTAGTCGCACCCTTCTGTAGTGTACCTTCAATAGGTTATGGGCCCCGCCCGCACTGGCTTATGCGCTTTGGCGCAAATACCAGTGGTGTCAGCAGGCCTTGCCTGGTTGTACATAGTGGCACTCTCACTGCTCATTGTCTGTACAGACAATGAACAATATAGCGAGATGATCGGTTCCTCCCTGATCAACCACTAGCCTTCACCAGCTATTGCCGCAGATTAAGCCCACGAGAAAGCGATGCGTAAAATGAATCTTTTGATTTGAAGGCTTTGGCATTTTCTTTGATTTTGCCTTGCATTTTCATATAGCGTTGATCACTGATTATGCTCTTTCCAGCCTTCCATCAAATATATCTTCCAAGACCAGATTTGACTCTGTCCCAGTCTTTGATGACTCTAACTGGCTCTCCTGGTCCGCCAGGATGTCTTAATTCTTGATGGCTCAGAAACTCTGGGCATACATTTCTGGCTTGATCACCAGGCCTGCTCTTGAGTTCACAGCCCCATCCACTGCCACTTCTTGCCCCACTACAGCCAAATCTGTTAAGGCTCATAATGATTGGGTTACTGAGGATAGTGCAGCAATCAGTTATATTAAGATGAACTGTACTAAATCAGTAGTTGCGGGTATCCCCACAATGCACACGACTTCAAAAGAAGTCTGGGACAGTCTCAAGGAGCGATTCAACAAGGCATCTGCTGCCATCATGCTCCAAGAGATACAACAAGCCCTCTCTTTCAGGCTGTCTGGTGGAGATCCCATTCATGAGATCTCCAAACTCTCAGCAATGTTCGGTTGCTTGAGTAGCAGAGAATTCACCATCCCTGAGTTTGTCCACGCCTCCATTCTAATAATGGCGCTACCTCATAAGTGGGACTCTGTCACCACTTATCTTCTTCAATCACATGCGCTTGATAAACTCAACTGGGACCTAGTCTCAGAAGCTATCATCAGCGAGTTCTCATGCCTCCAGGGGTCGCAACCCTTGACATCAGTGAACAAAATCTCTGCTGTCAAGTGTAAATCTAATCACCCACCCTCCTGGAAAGAAAAATCCAGAGAGGAACAGCCTAATGTGTCCAGCTTGGGTGATCAGCAGAAGAAAGGATGATCTCGTGCTGGAAAAAAAGTGAAGGAACGATGAGAAGCTGCCAAACAATGTGATCATGCCCATATGGCAGAATCTGCAATGGTGGTCAACCCTCCCACTCCTATAGCCTCATCATCGGCTCCACTTCCTGCTCCTCCTGCTCCCCTTCCGGTCATCACAATCATTAACAGTAATGGTAGGATTATCCCCAGCCCTGCCTTCATTCCGACTGGCAGCTATTGCCACCAAGCCTATATCTCATTGGTATACTGGCTCCATGGAAACAAGGCCCAGCATTTGGGTTAATGCCAAGAAGGCACGCAATCTAGCTGATTGCATGGATGTCACCCCAATGGTCTCGACGCTCAAATGTCTTGAGACTCACATCTATGACATTGTCCACCCACCTCAGGATCACTCCCTGAAATGGCAAACACCATCTCCTGACTTCGTCTTCACATAGGATGATTTCCCCTACCTCCCGGGAAGCAGGACCCTGTCGAAGCAACAATGCATCGACGATGGGACCATTTTGCTTGGCAGCCCAACGCCACCTCCAGACTTTGCTGGGGACTTCGATACGGATTGTTTCATGTCAGTCCCTAAATTCCTTGATCATGAACCTAATGCTAACTACATTGAGCAGAGCCTTGTTTGGCGATGCAATCTGATGTCGCCTCAATATTTTGGCTTACATAAAAATATTTTTACTGCTCTGTACTGTTAAAACCAATCAAGCTAATGCACTACTAGTGACACACTAGTCAAATACACTCTCAAGAGAGGTTTGCAGTTCACCAATATCACACTGTTTGTTAATAGTAGTGTGTGCTCAAATATGCAA
>Ga0307516_10008040_pt1 | contig 11994 bp, 18 predicted proteins | sample 19_EM_MG_FD_203310 | JGI IMG/M metagenome (GOLD analysis project Ga0307516, IMG submission 203310) | Populus trichocarpa ectomycorrhiza microbial communities from riparian zone in the Pacific Northwest, United States - 19_EM | ecosystem: Host-associated > Plants > Roots > Unclassified | place...
CAAAAAAATATTTTGTTTTTCATGTATACAGCCAAGTCTCTCAAAGATAAGAAAAATCATCACATCGTATTTTCATACAAAAAAAATCATATTGTTTTTTTTATATGTATACATAAAACACAAAAAAAAAATTCAAAATTAGGTTTTAGCATGCACTTTGGCTTTAATAACAAGTTTGTTAGAGCCATGAGAACTAGGCCAATATTTCAAAACATTTCAAAAAATATTTTTGTCTTCTTTTAGTATCTGGGATTATGAATTTATATGTAAAACGTATTATTGATATTAAAAATATAGTTTTTATATAGACGTTAGAACGGTTAGGTTTTTACCCGATAAGATAAGGACCTCCTTACTGAAGAGGACTTTTCTTGAACCATAGACGGATCATTAATTAGAAATATAATAACACCTTAGCTTTTTATCAAACAATGCAGCTTACCTTAGGTAAGGCATATTTGGGGTGCTAATACCTTCCCTTTACGCAATCAGTCCCCATACCCGATCTCTGAGACTAGTTAGGGTTCCTAGTGACCAAAATACTAGGTGGCGACTCCCATTCCATTTTCCACCGATAAAAGACAAGATTTTCTTGTCTCCCATATTTGCTAGATAGATAGATTAGATGAAGTGGAATATTCACCGCGATGCCGCACACGTGCGACAGAATGATGACTCCACTGGGGACCTTGTGGACTAAGCTTTGTTTTTGTCTGATTTGTTTGTGTTTTCGTGTGTTTATTGTTAATATACCTTTCCTTTTGTTATTTGCTTTAAATTTTTTATACATATTGTTCATGCATTTTATAGAACTGTCTCATGCATCACATACTTTAATTTTGAGAAGCACACACAAGCCTTAAGTTAGGTGGGGGATTAGCGATTTGCCCTATGACTATTGGTCAAGGTTCAGATGCGTGAAACACCCAACTCATATCTGAGTGCCTGCTTGGTAATGGTAGGCATACATGCCTTATTTGTTTCTTGCAACGCCCCCATACTGTCTTTACAAAGAACATCACTGGGCAGATATGAGACCCCTTCAAGACCAAGTAGAAAACCTACCCATTCTCACTTAATAAATATCAAGATTAATAATGTCCTTAGGATATGTATCTTACTTTCATTTGCATCAAGATTAATAATGTTAAATTCCTCAATCCAGGTTTTTTTAGCTGAAATCATGACTAATCACCTATCTTTCCAAGAGTTTGGGCAAGAATTTGAATTGACTCAGGTAGCTGAAGGAAAATGTCCAAGAATCGATGCTAGTAGGTTGCCTTGTATTACCAAGATAAATCATATGGTACATTACTTAGGGAAGTTATTGCCTATTATGAAATATATTGATGAGACTCTTTTTGAAAGGCGATATGGGAGAATTGCACAACTAATGAGGTTACCCATACAAGCAGCATCAATCAAAGCCCTACTGAATTTTTAGGATCCTAGTTATCGGTGTTTTACCTTCGGGAACATCAATATGACACCTACCTTGGAGGAATATGAGAGGATTCTAGATTTTCCAAATAACAGCCATAAGATCTATCTCAAGAGAAGATTTGAAGACACAGCTTCAGAGGTAGTCAATTTATTAGGTCTGGGAAAAATCAACCAATGTAGAGTAGCTGATGGGGGTTTTAAATGGAAGGTCATTGAAGCCTGAATGAAGAAAAATGCTGAAGAAGGCAAGTTGGGAGATGAACGATACAGGTTAGTGGCCTTTGCAATCTTTGGACTAGTATTGTTCCCATCCGAAATCGGAGTCATCAGTTTAGAAGCTGCAAATGTCTTTATAGAATACGAGCATGACCGGATCAATCCCTCTTCAGCCATTTTGGGAGAAACCATGTTATCACTCAACCACTGCAGAACGCATGGAAAAGGAGCCATGAGATGTTGCATCCCTATGTTGTATTTATGGATTATAAGTCATATCGAAACATCAAGGGACATCTTTAACAACTTCTGGTGGTTTGACCTGCGACCATTAAAAGTTACCATAGATGAGACTTGGAAGAACTAGAATGAGAAAGCATGGATAGATAAATATGCAACATTGCCAAGAAGCAACTTCAAATGGAAAGCACCATGGATGAACAACGCCATTTGCACAATGAGTTGTGGAAGCAACATATGGGTTCCCCTGATTGGTGTAACCGGATACATCAGTTATGCACCCGCACTTGTAACAAGGCAATTGGGTGGAATGCAGTACGCACCAAGAACTCTGGGTCTAGCCGATTTCATAGGTTTATTCAAGCACCAACCATTCCTCGAAGAGATGGAACTTATCCGACAAGACTGAGAAAGACCCCCGCTGGTAAAAAAGGAAGAAGGAAGCAATTTTGAAACGTCATTCAGCCAGAATTATGCAGTTTGGAGGAATGAAGAGCTTTCTGAATTGAGGGGTTTCTCAACACCAAAACATCCAAAATTAGCAATAGAGCAACCAAAAAGGAAAAGGACTGATAATGAAGAAGAGTTAAGAAAGCAGTTAGAACGATGTAGAATTGATCTCAGCAAAAGCAAAGGGCAGCAACAACTACTAGAAAATCAATTGGAGGAAGAAAATACGATGAGGAATTACTTGAACCAGCAGTTGGAAAAACAGGATAAGCAGTTAACATCTTTAAAAGAATGGCAGAAAAGGGCCGAGGTAGCTGAAAAAATAGCAAAAGGGGTCCAGGCTGAGTTAAGGAATTGAATAACTGAATATGATGAGCTGGTTAACAAGAATGGGCTCACAGAAAAAGAGTTGGCTAAGGTTAAGAGATCAACAAAAGGCAAGATGAATGTTGATAAAGAGATGATGGATTCCTTGAAAAAGGGAAGGAGCATTCTTATAAAGAAGGTAGAAGTTGAAAAAGAGAAGAATCGGCTAGTCCAGCTCGACATAGAAGAGGAAAGAAGGATCAGGGCTCAATATATGGTGCAACTTGAGGAAGAGAGAAGTGCAAGGAAAGCCGCTGAGTCTGATATGAGAGATTACTAGAAGAGAGTTGAGTCTTCAAATGGAAGGATAATGGCTTTACAATCCGAGATCGAAATACGAGAAGAAGAGTTGAGGGAGTTGAGAAGCCATTACTTTGAGATGGAAGAAGAGTTGAGTAAGATTAAGCAAGAGCGTCAAGAATGTCAAGATTACATGAACAGCTTTGCAGTTCAAATTAACTCCAAAATAGCCGAGCTGGATATCGAGAGAGAAGAACTACAAAGGGCAAGGGATAAGTTGGCACGGTCGGAGGCTATGGTTCGAATGTTGGAAAGAAATAATGAAGCCTTAGGAGCCAGTAACGAAGTGATAATCGCAGATAACACCGTGTTCCATGATAAGATAAGACATATGACAAAGCAGGTCGAGCAAGCAGCCCGTTGTGCAGAAAGATTGCAACAACAAGCCACCCAAGTTGGAAATGATGCTTCAAAGTATCGAGAGTACATGGGGGCCATCACCTCCTTTATTGGGGACTTAGCTAATAGGGAAAATGCCTTTTAAGGATAGCGATGTATAAGGCTCTTTTTCTATTTTAGTTTTGTATGAACGACTGTTATTTATAAGAAGGTCATGACCTATCTTTCTTTCTAATGTGTTTTGGGTAAGCTACCATGATAAGAACTTGGCAAACCCTCCTTACAACAATCAGTTCGACTAAAAAATCTTGCCTAAAGGATTACAAAAGTCATGAATCAGCTCTAAAATACACATCGTATGTGCATCATATTTTCATCACACATTTATTTTTAATTTATCATATGCATTCCAGATTGTGAAACATAGGTCCCATATCCAAAGTCTACCACACCTGGTCCAGATTAAGGATGGAGAACGACGAAAGAGCTCACTTAGAGTCACATTATCAGACCGAGTTAGAATCTGTAAAAAATAAAGTTGCTTGGCTGACCGACCTACTGCAACTTCTAAAAGCTTAGAATGGGGAAGGAACATCCACACAACCGCCTGCAGCTTATATCCCTCAAGCATCTCAAAACCAGGGGGCAAATTCAGCCAATGAACAACACTTTGTGCCCATCACCCCTATCCAGCCAACTCATGCTCCAATCACTGTAGACTTAATGGCGGAGGGAACCCCGGATAATAGGTCTACCAGTTTGATGGACCATGACAAGCTGTTTGCTTTGGAAGAAAGATTAAAGGTAGTTGAGGGTAATGACTGGTTTGACCCCATGCGAGCAACCGAATTATGTTTGGTACCAAACATCGTGGTGCCAAAGGATTTTAGGATACCAGATTTCACTAAGTACACCGGTTTGGAATGCCGAAACAGTCACCTTCGATCTTACTGCAACAAAATGGCGAAAGTAATTCGTGATGATAAATTGCTAATCTATTTCTTTCAAGATAGCCTCGTAGGATCTACTTTGAGCTGATACATAAGGTTAGACAGTGTCAGGATCAGGAGCTGGAGAGATTTGGTGAAGGCTTTCCTTAAGCAGTACAAGTTTAACCTGGAAATCGCTCCATATCGAACAAGTCTAATGTCAATAGAGAAAAGAAGCCAAGAGTCAGTAAGGGCCTATGCACAAAGGTGGAGGGATGAGGCAACACATGTCCAACCTCCTTTAATAGAAACAGAGATGGTGACCTTGTTTGCCAATACCTTCAAGGCACCTTATTATGAGCACCTAATTGGTAGCTCATCTCAGCATTTCTACGATGCGGTACGCATAGCTAAAAGGATAGAGCAAGGGATTAAAGCTGGACGCATAGCTGAGCCGTTGGAGAAGAAGGGTTTTATTGGAAGGAAGAGGGAAGGTGACGTTAACAACTTGGAAGGTGGGTACAAGGGCAAGAGAGTGGATTCCCATAACCCATAAATACCTACCTCTCAATTTTCCCACATGAACTTTAGCAAATCTTTTTCCCCTAATCGAACAAATAACCAGTCAAACAACCAAAACAACCACCGAAGACCAAATACAAAATACATTACAGAACAATTGTCGCCTTTACCCATGCCTTTGAAAGACTTGTATGCCAAACTACTCAGCATTGGACACATAGCTCCTATCCCCGCATTACCACTTCAACCACCATTCCCCATCTGGTACAAGCCTAACTTGACTTGCGAATACCATGTTGGTAATCCTGAGCATGGTCTTGAAATGTGCTACGCTTTCAAGAGGAGGTTATTGGAGCTCATCAAGATAGGATGGGTGTCATTTGAACACACACCCAACATCAATTCAAACCATTCCCTAGTCATGCCGCAAGTAATAGTAGAGTGAGCATGATAGAAGTTGGGAATCAAGGTAAGTGTTGAAGGTATCTATGAAGAAGTTGTACGACATGTTGGTACAATCAAGATTTCTAGAGATAAATGTTGAATGCCATTTGGAGGGATGTGATTATTGTGAGTTCCATGGAAAAAGGGGACAACATATTGAGGATTGCATCGAGTTTCGCAAAAGGATTGCGAAAATGCTGATAATGAGGGAGTTGAGGATTGAACCCATGGAGGGCAGTCGTGAGGTAAGTATGATGGAAGGCCAAGATAAGCTGTCAGGGGTGTGTAGGATCCAACGAACAGTTAATGGGCCACCAAAGTTAATCTTGGCTAAACCTTCCTACACAAAAGGAAATCACAATGCCATGCCTTACAATTATGGCTATACCTCTAACATCCAAGTCATTGTTCCTTCATTCCAAACCAAGATTAGTGGGATGACTTGAAGTGGCTGATGCTTCACACCTGAAGAGTTAAGAAAAGCAAAAGGCAAAGAGGTGGTAGATGTCGACCAAGAATTAGAGGTTAATAAGCCAGTGACTGAAGAAGAGTCAAATGAATTTTTAAAGTTGATAAAGCATAATGAATACTGCATAGTATATCAACTAAAAAAGACCCCTATCAGAATCTCCCTTATGGCTTTGATACTCAACTCCGATCCGCATCGAAATGCCTTGCAAAAGGTATTGAATGAGGCTTATGTGCCTCAAAACATTGAGTAGAAAACCATGGAGCATTTGGTTGGGAGAATTCATACGACTGATTATTTGTACTTCACAGCAGATGAGCTAGGTGCTTAAGGAACTGGACATAACAAGCCCCTATACATTACTGTTAGGTGCAAAGACTACCTCATAGGAAAGGTGCTCATCAATAATGGCTCGGCTCTTAATGTGCTACCAAAACACATGCTGAAAGAAATGCTAGTCGATGAATCTCACGTAAAGCCAAGTACCATGATGGCAAGAGCATATGACGGCTCACCCAGACAGATAATTGGGACTTTAGAGGTCGAACTATATGTGGGACCGTAAATGTTCCTAGTAACACTGCAAGTTATGGATATCAACCCTTCATATAACATGTTGTTGGGAAGGCCTTGGATTCATGCAGCCGGGGTGATAACTTCATCATTACACCAATGCTTGAAGTATATCATGAACTGGATGTTAGTAACTGTCAAAGCTGAAAAAACAATATCTATGATAAAGAACATAGCCATACCTTTCATTGAGGTCGCAGACTGCAAGGACGGAAATGTCCATGCTTTCGAGATTGTGAACACTGACTGGGTTCCCGAGAACACAATATTAAGAAGGCCAAAGATCTCAAAAGAAATAAGGATGGTGACTAGATGCTTTTTAGACCATGAAATTCCATCTCCGTATAACCCTATCACCAGAATTCCATTAAGGTCTAGTCTCATAAAGATGAAACATGCTAATCAAAGAATTGGGCTCGGGTGTATGCCTAAAAAGGAGGATTATCAATGGGCTGCAGGTAGGAGAAGGGAAAAAAGAAAGGTCAGGATTGAGGGAAGGGAGCCTGAATGGGAAGAGCTGGAAATCCCTCCACTTAGGGTTTCATTCCCATAGGCTACATACGTAATGCAACCTGATAAAGGTTTGGAAAACCTTGGTTAGGAATTGTCAATGATGAATGTGAACACCATGGAAGAGGGTAAGGTCGAAGGAGGTGACAAAAAAACACGGGTGGGGAAAAAAGATGAAGCACTGCTAACATGACCAAAAGATTGATGTCTTCTCCCAAGTGCAGGAGTGTTGAAGTAATAAATAACCCGGCAAGACCGGGGTCGAACCACAAGGAGGTTAACTATATAAATTATAAATAATAATACTAATAATAAGTTGAAGAGAAGAATGCAGGAGCAACCTATCAAAGAGCAATGGTGACTCTGTTTCATGACATGATGCACAAGGAAATTGAGGTGTATGTAGATGATATGATTGCCAAGTCCAAAAAAAGAGAAGATCATGGTAAGGTTTTGAGGAAGTTATTTAAGAGGTTGAGGAAGTATGAATTAAGGCTCAATCCTGCAAAATGTTCTTTCAGAGTTAAATCAGGTAAGCTGGTAGGATTTGTGGTAAGTGATAGAGGTATAGAGGTGGATCCAGATAAAATAAGGGCCATTCAATCTATGTCATCCCCTAAGACGGAGAAAGAAGTAAGAGGATTCTTGGGAAGGTTAAACTATATTGCTCGGTTTATAGCTCAGTTAACAACAACATGTGAACCTATCTTTTGACTATTAAGGAAAAAGAATCCTGGAACCTGGAATGAAGAGTGTGAGGAGGCATTCAATAAAATCAAACATTATTTACAAAGTCTACCTTTATTGGTTCCTCCAGTATTAGGAAAACCACTGGTATTATATCTAATAGTAACCGAAGCAGCCATGGGATGTGTATTGGTTAGCATGATGAAACCGGAAGGAAGGAAAGGGCTATTTATTACCTAAGTAAGAAACTCACCGAATGTGAGTCTAGATACACCGAGATAAAAAGGCTTTGTTGTGCGCTGGTATGGGCGACAAAGAGATTACGACATTATATGTTATACTATACCACTTGGTTGATTTCAAAAGTGGATCCTCTAAGGTATATTTGTAACAAACCCTATCTCTCAAGCCGAATTGCAAGGTGGCAGGTTTTATTAGTAGAATATGACATAGTGTATATGACAAGGAAAGCCGTAAAAGGAAGTGCAATTATAGACCACTTGGCTAATAACGTTGTTGAAGATTACGAACCTTTGGATTTTGATTTCCCCGATGAAGATATATTGTCAATAGAGAAAGAAGAAGAGAAGACATATTGGTGGACCATTTTTTTGACAGGGCAGTGAATGTATATGGTAATGGGGTCGGCGCGGTAATAATCTCTCCTAATAAGAAACAGTATCCGGTTTCGGTTAAACTGCATTTCGAGTGCACCAACAATACAGCTGAGTATGAAGTTTGTATCCTCAGTTTAGAAGCTGCATTAGACCTAAAGATATAAAAGATAGATGTATATGGGGACTCAATGTTGATTATCTGTCAGATAAAAGGGGAATGGCAAACCAAAGAAGAAAAGTTGAGGCCGTACCAGGAATACCTATCCACACTAGCAAAAGAATTTAAAGAGATTAAATTCACCCATCTAGGATGAGAATGGAACCATTTCACAGACGCTTTGGCCACACTAGTTGTTATGACTACCATTGATCTCGAGTATAAGGTACAACCTGTACATATTGACATCAGAAATGACCCAGCTCACTGTTGCTTAGTTGAAAGAGAGATAGAAGGAAAGCCTTGGTACTACGATATCAAGAATTTTGTGCAAAATCACGAATATTCGGTGGGAGCCTCTAAAATGGATAAGAAAACCCTGAGAAGATTGGCCATAGATTTCTATTTAGATGGGGAGATTTTATATGAAAGATCATTTGACGGAACCTTGCTAAGGTGTTTGAATGCGACATATGCTAGAAAGGCATTGCGAGAGGTCCATGAAGGGATTTGCTCAACTCATGCTAGCGGGCATATGATAGCAAGGAAAATACAAAGAGCTGGTTATTTTTGGATGACATTGGAGAAAGACTGCATCGACTATGTCAGAAAATGTCACGAGTGTCAAGTTTACAGTGACAAGGTCACTACGCCTCCAGCTCCTCTATTTAATCTAACATCTCCCTGGCCATTTGCAATGTGGGGAATTGATGTGATCGGTCCTGTTAACCCAAAAGCTAGCAATGGGCATAGATTCATCCTCGTGGCTATTGACTACTTCACAAAATGGGTGGAAGCTAATTTGTATGCCCATGTAACACAGAAGGTAATGAAAAGGTTTGTAGAAAAGGACTTGGTTTGTCGATATGGTCCTCCGGAAAAAATAGTGACCGATAATGCACAGAATTTCAACGGCAAAATGATAGTGGAGCTGTGTACTAAATGGAAGATCAAGCATTCAAATTCCTCGCCATACCAACCAAAAATGAATGGCGTAGTAGAAGCCGCCAACAAGAACATCAAAAAGATTTTTTAGAAAATGGTAATCACGTATAGAGATTGGCATGAGATGTTGCCATTACGAACTGTTATATACTATCCATTTTCCTTAGTTGTTACCTTTAACAAAAGAACATAAATAATGTAATAATCCAATATGCAACCCACAATCATGTGTTAAAGTTTGTGTGTGAAAATGAAGGTTTAAGAATACTTGTTAAATGAGTATATGAGCAAGATCAAATGATAACAATGCGAGAGTTTGTAAACCTGAATATTTCAAGAAGTATTCTGATAGACCTTAATAAGACTATTTACTAAGATGTGTCTCAAGAGTCAATAAAATTCCTCCTTACTCTGCCATCCTAATAACAGTTTTGTCAAATAGTTTGAATAATAGCAAAAACAGTTAGTAAGTTAGTTTTTTTTTTAATGGCAACTACTACCCGTCCCCCCCCTCAACCAGAACGAGACAATGTCCTCAATGTCATAAGGTAGAAAGATAGAGTATAGAGGACATCACCTAAAACAACAAACATTGATAAACCTGAAACACACTTAAACAAATATAAGAAATAACAAAACAAAATAAAATGCTATTAATAAAACCAAAGGACACAAGGTTTCACAAACGAAGTCTCAAATCCAATCTAAGCTTTTTACGGCTTTCCTTAGTTGACCAATTTATGCGACTCATAGAGGGATCAATTACAGGGATGAAAGATTGTAGTTGGTCAATCAATTGTTTAGCAGTAGCAGCAGAGATTATGATTTGTCGTGCCGAAGATGTTAGAAATTCCTATTTGACAGCTTGATCAAGAAAAGACAACAAATTATCATAAAAGCCATTAACATTTAACAGACCTATGGGTTTATGGTGAATGTGCAGTTGGGCCCAAGAGGAAATATGAAAGATCTCTTCCAATGTGCCCAGACCACCTGGTAAAGCAATGAAGGCATCAACATGGTTAAACATTGCATTCAGTCGATTAGACACTGTGGGGACCTGTAGTTCCTCTCCAATTGTTTTGCCAATGATGTCCCCTTTTGCTAAAGCTTTGGGGACGACCCCCAAAACTTGACTGCCTCCTAAAAATACAGCTATTGACACTCCCCCCATTAACCCAAGGCTGCCTCCCCCATACATTAAATGAATCTTTCTCTCAACTAGTACCTGACCAAGATGATTTGCTGATTCTAAGAACTCTATTTTCTTCCCAGGACTGGATCCACTGAAAACACAAATATTTCTTCTGTGATGACTTGAGAAACCTACCATTTCTACACACTTCTATATCTGTTGAATGCATGGGTTGAGTAGAAATGAAGGGAAGGAAGAGAAGATTTTATAGATGAGAAATTGAAAATGCAATCATACCACCTATATGTAGGCCAGCTGGAGTCTCATTCTCTCTCTCTCTTTATTTATTTATTTATTTTGAAAAGCATGTGTATGTACAGGTAGTTGTGATTGTGGCTCACATCTTCCCTTGGTTTTACGTCCAAGAACGACTTAAACGCCCTCTATGGGTCGGGGATAGGCTTCCCATCCAGTTTTCTTAAAAACTGGCAAACAGGGTTTTTTATAGTCAGATTCCCAAGATTAAGTCGATTATGTTCTTTATGGAATTGTGGCCATAAATCATAAATTGCACGATGCACATCTCCACTAGGATGCGTCTCAAGAGTCAATAGAAGATTATCTAAAGACCCCTTACCCAGGCCATCTTTAATAAATTGTATTTTATCTTCACGGTTTACAGATATCATTCCTAAAGAACGACATGTTGCATTACAAGTCCATATGGCACATCTATGACAGACTTTCAGTCGTTTGACACGACGTTTCTTTGCAAAAGTGTTTTTACCTGTTCCAGGCATGTATGAGATGAAAGAATTGGAGGAGTCACTTGATAATCAGACCTTTGCTTCAATTAGCTAGCGAATATCTTCAGGAATTCCATGATTCATTAACAACCTCAATCTTGCACACCTAGCACGGTAAATTTTTGCAATCGCATTTGGAGGCAAAGCAGGAAAATACTTTTTCAAGAGTGGTGTCCATTTTCAAATGAGAATTTGAGAAGAGATTCAAAGAAGGGAGAAAGAGCAAAGAATTGCACAAATATATATATAGATATCAGTAAGAGTCACGGAGTACCGTTATCCGCCATTTGACCTAGGTGAGAGAGACTAGCAAAACAAAGTTACACCAAAACGAAACACAAAACAATGTGAGAAAAAGAATCAATCTTTATATACAGGATCACTCAATTCAATAGAGTCATTTTCAACTGAAAAATTGTCAAAGTAAACTTTCAAACGATGTCCATTTACCTTGAAAACATTGTCATTCTTTGGATTCTCGATATCACAGGCCCTATATGGATACACATGTTTCACAATGAAAGGATCGCTCCATCTCGATCTTAGTTTTTCAGGAAATAAATGGAGTCGAGAATTATAAAGCAAGACTTTTTGACTAACATTGAATGTTTTTCTCAGTATTTTCTTGTCATGAAACTCTTTGATTCTTGCTTTATGAATTCTTGAATTTTCATATGCATCATTTCTTATTTCCTCAAGCTCATTTATTTGTAATTTATGTAGCTGACTAGCATCATAAAGGTTAGAATTGAAAGCTTTAATAGCCCAATAAGATTTATGTTCAAGTTCCATAGGCAAGTGACAAGGTTTTCCATAGACTAGTCTATAAGGTGACATACCTAATGA
>Ga0307516_10008041_pt1 | contig 11994 bp, 12 predicted proteins | sample 19_EM_MG_FD_203310 | JGI IMG/M metagenome (GOLD analysis project Ga0307516, IMG submission 203310) | Populus trichocarpa ectomycorrhiza microbial communities from riparian zone in the Pacific Northwest, United States - 19_EM | ecosystem: Host-associated > Plants > Roots > Unclassified | place...
GCCGGCCCGATCTACCGGGTCCCGCGCATGATCGGCATCCGCAAGACCAAGGAGCTGATGCTCACCGGCAAGCTGCTGTCCGGGGTGGAGGCCACCGACTTCGGCCTGATCAACTCCTCGGCGCCGGCCGCGGAGCTGGACGCCACGGTGGAGGAGTTCATCAGCCACCTGACCGACAAGAGCCCGTTCCAGATGCGGATCACCAAGATGACCATCGACCGCAGCCTGGAGGCGGACATCCAGTCGCTGATGGTGATGGAGCACCTCGCGGTCGGCGTCACCCTCAACTCCGAGGACGCCGCGGAGGGCGTGGCGGCGTTCCTGGAGAAGCGCGAGCCCAAGTGGAAGGGTCGCTGACCGGTGGCGGCGCTGGTCGGCTCGCAGTGCGCGGAGTGCGCGGTGACGGTCTACCCGGCGGACGGCGCCTGCCCGCGCTGCGGGCAGGGCACCTCGCCGGTCACGCTGTCCACCGAGGGCACGCTGTGGACCTGGACGGTGCAGCGGTACGCCCCCAAGTCGCCGCCGTACAACCCGCCGCCGGAGGGGTTCCGGCCGTTCGTGGTGGGCTACGTGGAGCTGCCGGAGCGGGTCCGGGTCGCCGCCGTGTTCGACGCGGCCGACCTGCCCGCGATCCGGATCGGCGCGCCGGTCCGGATCGAGGCCACAACCGGGGTACCGCGAGCAACTTTGATCGGGGCGGCGTGATGGGCGATGTGCTGATCGTGGGCGCCGGCATCTCCCGGTTCGGCCGCACCGAGCACACCACCGGGCGCGAGCACGCCGTCTACGCGGTGCGCTCGGCGCTGGCGGACGCCGGGATCCCGTGGTCCCGGGTCGGCGCGGCGTTCGGCGGCAGCGACGCCGCGGGCCTGGCCGACACGCTGGTGGCGCAGCTGGGCCTGACCGGCGTGCCGTTCGTCAACGTCAAGAACGGCTGCGCCACCGGCGGCAGCGCGCTGGTGTCCGCGGTCAACGCCATCCGCGCCGGCATGGCCGACGTCGTGCTGGCGGTCGGCTTCGACAAGCATCCTCGGGGCGCCTTCGACCCGCTGCCGGCGGACTGGGGCCTGGACGAGGCGTACGGCCGGGACGGGCTGATGGTCACCACCCAGTTCTTCGGCATGAAGATCCAGCGGTACATGCACGACTACGGGATCAGTGCCCGCACGCTCGCGCTGGTGGCGGAGAAGGCGTACCGCAACGGCAGCCGCAACCCCAACGCCTGGCGGCGCACGCCGGTCAGCGCCGACGAGGTTCTCGCCTCCGGGCTGGTCAGCGACCCGCTCACCCGGTACATGTTCTGCTCGCCGGGCGAGGGTGCCGCCGCCCTGGTGCTCTGCTCGCCCGCGGCGGCCCGCGCGCTGACGGGCGTACCGGTGACCCTGCGCGCGGCCGTCGTGCGGTCTCGGCGGTTCGGCTCGTTCGAGGTGTTCAGCCCGTGGGTCGCCGCCGGCGAGCTGACCAGCGTGAGCCGGGATGCGGCGGCGGCGGCGTTCGAGGCGGCCGGGGTCGCGCCGGCCGACGTCGACGTCTGCCAGCTGCAGGACACCGAGAGCGGCGCCGAGGTCATGCACCTGGCCGAGTGCGGGTTCTGCGCGGACGGCGAACAGGAGAAGTTGATCGCGGACGGCGGCACCGAGATCGGCGGCGCGCTGCCGGTCAACACCGACGGCGGCTGCATCGCGAACGGCGAGCCGATCGGCGCCTCCGGCCTGCGCCAGATCTACGAGGTGGTCCAGCAACTGCGCGGCCACGCGGCCGGGCGCCAGGTCCCCGGCGAGCCGCGGGTCGGCTTCACCCACGTGTACGGCGCACCCGGCGTGAGCGCCTGCACCGTGTTGTCCCGCTGAAGGAGTGGCATGCAGACACCTGAGGAGTTCCGGGCGAAGGCCCGCGCCTGGCTGGCCACGGTCGCCCGGGCCCGGCCGGCCGACGGCGGCTGGGGGAGCGGCGACGACTCGGTCGCGGTCTTCGAGAACTGGACCGACGAGCAGGAGCGGGAGCACACCGAACGGATCCGGGAGTGGGAACGGACCCGGTTCGAGCAGGGCTGGGGCGCCCTGGGCTGGCCCGCGGAGTACGGCGGGCGGGACCTGCCGGCGTACTACGAGCAGCTCTACCGGACCGAGGAGGCGGCCTTCGACGTGCCGCGGCGTACCGAGATCTTCCCGGTCACCCAGCAACTCGTCGCGCCGGCCGTACGGATCTGGGGCACGCCGGAGCAGCGGGACCGCTGGATCGTGCCGATGCTGCGCACCGATCTGCTGGCCTGCCAGCTGTTCTCGGAGACCGAGGCGGGCTCGGACCTCGCGTCCGTACGCACCAGGGCGGTCCGCGACGGCGATCACTGGGTCCTCAACGGCCACAAGGTGTGGACGTCCGGGGCGGGGGTGGCCTCCTGGGGGGTCGCGGTCTGCCGCACCGATCCGGAGGTGCGCAAGCACGCCGGCATCACGGTGTTCCTGGTGCCGATGGACGCGCCCGGGGTCAGCGTGCGGCCGATCCGGCAGATGACCGGCGGCGCCAGCTTCAACGAGGTCTACCTGGACGACGTGGTCGTGCCGGACACGGACCGGCTCGGACCGGTCGGCGAGGGCTGGCGGGTCACCCTCACCGTGCTGGCCGCCGAACGGCTGGACAGCGGCTCCCTCGGCCTGGCCAACGCGGACCGCGCGCTCGCGCTGGCCCGGCACCTGCCCCGCCCGCTCACCGGCGGCGAGGCGGAACGGGCGGCCGACCTGTTCGTCCGGACGCTGGTGCAGCGGCTGATCGGGCTGCGGGTCACCGCGGCGCTGGTCTCCGGCCGCGAGCCCGGCGCCGAGGCGTCGGTGGGCAAGCTCTACGCCACGGAGACCATGCGGCGCACCTCCGACCTGGTGGTGCGCCTGCTCGGCCCGCGGGTGGTGGCCGACACCGGCGAGTGGGGAACCTTCGCCTGGACCGAGCACCTGCTGGGCGCGCCGGGCTACCGGATCGCCGGCGGCACCGACGAGATCCAGCGGAACATCCTCGCCGAACGGGTGCTCGGCCTGCCCCGGGAGCCGTCCCGGTGACCGCCTCGCTGACCAAGCGGGTGCACGCCGCGTTCCCGGGGCAGCCGGTGGGACCGCTGCAGACGCTGGCCGGGGGCCACTCCGGGCTGACCTACACGGTCGAGGTGGGGGAGCGCCGGTACGTGGTCAAGGCGGTGCCGCCCGCGGAGCGGCCGGTGGGGCGCAACGACATGCTGCGCCAGGCCCGGGTGCTGCGGGCGCTGGCCGGGGCGCCGGTGCCCGTACCCGGGGTGGTCATGGTCGCCGAGGAGCAGCCGGCCTGGTTCGCGATGGAGTTCGTCGACGGCGCGGCGGTGGAGCCGGTGCTGGACGAGCACGACGTGCCCGGCGAGTTGGCCGCCGCCCGCATGGTGGAGGCCGCCCGCGTGCTGCGCCGGCTGCACGACCTCGACGTGACCGCCCTGCCGCTGGACGCCCCGGCGCCGCGGGACGCCAGTGCCGAGTTGGCGCAGTGGAGCCGCACGATGCGCGCCGTACCCGAGGAATTGCGTCCCGGGTCCGAGCGACTGCTGCGCCGGCTGGCCGAGGCCGTGCCGGCCGGGCTTCCGCCCGTGCTCGTGCACGGCGACTTCCGGCTGGGCAACATTCTCTGCCGCGGCGAGCAGGCGGTCGCGGTCGTGGACTGGGAGATCTGGAGCGTCGGCGATCCGCGTACGGATCTCGGCTGGTTTCTGCTCTTCGCCGACCACCGCAATTTCCCGGCGCTGGGCCGCCCGGTCGCCGGCCTGCCCGCCGAGCCGGACCTGCTGGCCGCCTACCGGGACGGCGCCGCGGCGCTGCCCGCGTTCGCCTGGTTCGGCGCGCTCTGCCGGATGAAGATGGCCGCCGTCATGGGGCACAACCTGCGCCGGCACCGCGAGGGCCGGATCCACGACCCGGACCAGGAGCGGCTGCCGCCCACCATCGCCGCGATGATCCGCGGCGCCGCCGAGCTACTGGAGTAAGGACGACCGTGGACTTCCAATTCACCCCGCGCGCAGCCGAGCTGCAGGACCGGATGCGGTCCTTCATGGCGCAGCACGTCTATCCCAACGAGCCGGTGTACGACCGGCAACTCGCCGAGGCGGACGACCCGCACGCGCTGCCCCCGGTGATGCTGGAGCTGAAGGAGAAGGCCCGCGCGGAGGGGCTGTGGAACCTGTTCATGTCGCACGGCGACTGGGGCGCCGGCCTGTCCAACCTGGAGTACGCGCCGCTGGCGGAGCTTGCCGGCCGCTCCATCATCGGGCCCGAGGTGTTCAACTGCTCGGCCCCGGACACCGGAAACATGGAGTTGCTGGCGCTCTTCGGCACCCCGGAGCAGCGGGAACGGTGGCTGGGCCCGCTGCTGGAGGCGCGGATCCGGTCCTGCTTCGCGATGACCGAGCCCGACGTGGCCAGCTCCGACCCGCGTAACCTGCGCACCCGGATCACCCGGGACGGCGACGAGTACGTGGTCGACGGCCGCAAGTGGTACACGTCCGGCATCCTCGACCCGGACTGCGCGCTGATCATCCTGATGGGGGTGAGCGATCCGGACGCGCCGACCTACCGGCAGCAGAGCATGCTGCTCATCCCGCGCGACACCCCCGGCGTCACCGTGCTGCGGGACCTGCCGATGTTCGGGTACACCGACCGGCTCGGGCACGGCGACGTGCTCTTCACCGACGTCCGGGTGCCGGTGACCAACCTGCTCGGCGGCGAGGGCGAGGGCTTCGCGCTGGCCCAGGGACGGCTCGGGCCGGGCCGGATGCACTACGCCATGCGCGCGGTGGGCTTCGCCGAACGCGCGCTGGAGATGATGTGCCGGCGGGTGCTGGCCCGCGATGCGTTCGGCGGCCCGCTGGCCGAGCAGGGCGTGATCCGGGAGTGGATCGCCCGCAGCCGGATCGAGATCGAGCAGCTTCGGCTGCTGGTGTTCAAGTCGGCGTGGCTGATGGACACCGTGGGCAACGCCGCGGCCCGGATGGAGGTGGCCGCGATCAAGGTGGCCGCGCTGGAGGTGGCCCACCGGGTGGTCGACCGCGCGGTGCAGGCACACGGCGCGGCCGGGGTCAGCGACGACACCGTGCTGGCCCGGTTGTTCGCGATCACCCGGGCGCTGCGCATCGCCGACGGGCCCGACGAGGTCCACCTGCGCACCGTCGCGCGCCAGGAGCTGGCCAAATACCGCAAGGGAGCAACGGCGTGAACGTTCTGGACGGTCGGGTCGCGGTGATCACCGGCGGCTCCCGCGGCATCGGCCTGGCCATCGCGCACGCCTACCGGGCGGCCGGCGCGCATGTGAGCCTCGCCGCGCGTAAGGCAGACGGGCTGGCCGCCGCCCGCGCCGAACTGATGGCGGTCCCGGCCGACGGGGGCGTGCACACGGTGGTCGCCAACGCGGGCGAGCCGGAGCAGGCGCAGCGCTGCGTGGACGAGACGATGGCCCGGTTCGGGCGGGTCGACATCCTGGTCAACAACGCGGCCACCAACCCGTACCACGGCGCCCTGATCGACCTGGATCTGCCGCGCGCGGAGAAGACGGTCCGGGTCAACCAGTACGGCATGATCGCGTGGACCCGCTGCGCCTGGAAGGCGTCGATGGCCGAGCACGGCGGCGCGATCGTCAACATCGCCTCGGTCGGCGGGCTGATCGTCGACCCGCACATCGGCTACTACAACGCGACCAAGGCGGCGATGATCCACCTGACCCGCCAGCTCGCGTACGAGCTGGGGCCGAAGGCGCGGGTCAACGCGATCGCGCCGGGCCTGATCAAGACGGAGCTGGCCCGCGCGGTGTGGGAGGTGCGCGAGCCGATCCTGACCGCGAAGCTGCCGCTGCGCCGGCTCGGCACGCCCGAGGACGTCGCGAACGCGGCCGTCTTCCTGGCCTCGGACGCGTCCTCCTGGATCACCGGACAGACGCTCGTGCTCGACGGCGGCGCCCTGGCCCTGCCGATCGGCGTGGAGTCTTGAGCGCCGAATTGTTCTCGCTGCTGGGGCGTACCGCGGTGGTTACCGGGGCCTCCTCGGGGCTCGGCGCGCGCTTCGCGGCCGTGCTCGCCGGCGCGGGCGCGACCGTCTTCGCCGCGGCCCGCCGGGTGGAGCGGCTGGCCGAGGTCGCCGCCGGCAACCCCCGGATCCACCCGATCGCCTGCGACGTGAGCCGGGAGGAGGACCGCAGCCGGCTGGTCGAGACGGTCTTGGCGGCCACCGGGCGTTTCGACGTGCTGGTGAACAACGCCGGGAGGTCCGGGTCACCGCGCGCGGCTGACGAGTCCTCGGACGACTTCGCCGAGGTGCTCGCGGTGAACCTGGTGGCCCCGTTCCACCTGGCCCGGCTGATGGCCGACGCGGCCGGGCCGGACGCCGGCCGCTGCATCGTCAACGTCGCGTCGATCCTCGGGCTGGTCTCCGCCGCGCCGATGGGCGGCGCCAGCTACGCCGCCTCCAAGGCCGGTCTGCTCGGGCTGACCCGAGAGCTGGCCGGGCAGTGGGGCCGCGCGGGTGTCCGGGTGAACGCGCTGGCCCCCGGCTGGTTCCGGTCCGAGATGACCGAGGAGTTGTTCGCGAACGCCCGGTCCAGCGAGTGGGTCGAGCGGAACACCATGCTGCGCCGCGGCGGCGAGGGCGGCGAACTCGACGGCGCGCTGCTGTTCCTCGCCTCGGACGCCTCGTCGTACTGCACCGGGCAGGTCCTTGTGGTCGACGGCGGGTGGACCGCGCGATGACCGAGCTTGCGAGCGAATCATCAACTCCGCGCCCGACGAATGTCATCACCGGAGCGCCAGCGGAGGGGATGGCAATGCTCGGTCCGGTTTCCGTCGAGGTGCGTGCCGGGGTCGCGTACGTGCTGCTGCAGCGCCCGGAGCGGGGCAACGCGATCGACCTGGCGACCGCGCGTGGCCTGCTGGCCGCCGCGAACCGGTGCCGGCGGGACGACGTGCGGGCCGTCGTGCTCGGCGGCGCGGGCCGGTCGTTCTGCGTCGGCGGAGATCTGCGCGAGTTCTCCGCGTTCAGCGGCGACGCCCTCGCCGGGCACCTGCGCGCGGTGACCGACGCCCTGCACGACGCGCTGCGCGGCTTCGCCGAGCTGGACGCCCCGATGATCGCCGCCGTACGGGGTGCCGTCGCGGGCGCCGGGGTCGGGCTCGCCGCCGCGGCCGACCTGACGATCGCCGCGGCGGACACCACGTTCGTGCTGGCGTACACCGGCATCGGCTACTCCCCGGACGCCGGGGTGACCTGGTCGCTGCCCCGGCTGATCGGCCCGCGCCGCGCCCTGGACCTGCTGCTGACCAACCGGCGGGTGGACGCCCGGGAGGCCGCCGAGATCGGGCTGGTGAGCCGGGTCGTCGAGGCCGAGCAGCTGGCCGGCGAGGTGGATCGGGTCGCCGCCGGGCTGGCGGCCGGGGCGACGGCGGCCATCGGCGCCACCCGGCGGCTCGTCGCGGCCGGGCTGTCGGCCGAGCGCGGCCCGCACCTCGACCACGAGGCGGCAGCCCTGGCGGCGGCGGCCGTCTCGGCGGAGGGCCGCGAGGGCGTGGCCGCCTTCCTGGACAAACGACCGGCACGATTCAACCCCTGATACCAAGGAGATGAGCACATGGCGGAAGCCTTCATCGTCGAGGCCGTCCGGACCCCGGTGGGTCGCCGGGGCGGCGGGCTCAGCGGCGTACACCCGGCGGACCTCGGCGGGCACGTGATCACCGCCCTGCTCGACCGGAGCGGGGTGGACCCCGGCGCGGTGGATGACGTCTACTTCGGCTGCGTCGGCCAGATCGGCGCGCAGACCGGCAACATCGCCCGTACCTCCTGGCTGAACGCCGGGCTGCCGCAGCACGTGCCGGGCACCACCATCGACCGGCAGTGCGGCTCGTCGCAGCAGGCGGTGCACTTCGCGGCCCAGGCGGTCATGTCCGGCACCGCCGACCTGATCGTGGCCGGCGGCGTGGAGGTGATGAGCCTGGTGCCGATCGCCAGCCCGATGATCGTCGGCGCCCGGGAGGGGCTGGGCAGCCCGTACGACGGGATCGGCTGGCGCGCCCACTTCGGCGACCAGGAGATGTCGCAGTTCCGCGGTGCGGAGTTGATCGCCGAGAAGTGGGACGTGTCCCGGGCGGAGATGGAGCAGTTCGCGCTGACCAGCCATCGACGGGCGGCCGAGGCGTGGGCAAGCGGCGCGTTCGGCGACGAGGTGGTGCCCACGTTCGGGCTGGCGGCCGACGAGGGACCCCGCCCCGACACCTCGCTGGAGAAGATGGCGAGCCTCAAGACGCTGGCCGAGGGCGGCCGGCTCACCGCGGCGGTGTCGAGCCAGATCTCCGACGGCGCCGCGGCCCTGCTCGTGGCCTCGGCCGACGCCGTACGCCGCCACGGCCTGACGCCGCTCGCCCGGGTGCACGCGCTGGCGGTGGTCGGCTCGGACCCGGTCTTCATGCTCACCGGGCCGATCCCGGCGACCGAGAAGATCCTGCACCAGTCCGGGCTGGGCATCGCGGACCTCGACCTCGTGGAGATCAACGAGGCGTTCGCGTCGGTGGTGCTGGCCTGGCAGCGGGAGATCGGCGCCGATCCGGAGCGGACCAACGTGGCCGGCGGGGCGATCTCGCTGGGACACCCGCTCGGCGCCTCCGGTGCCCGGCTGATGACCACCCTCGTGCACGGGCTGCGCCGAACCGGGGGTCGCTACGGCCTGCAGACCATGTGCGAGGGCGGCGGCATGGCCAATGCGACCATCGTCGAGCGCCTGTAACCGAGTTCAACTCACCTTTATGCTGGGGTGCTAACAAGGACGATTCTGGGGGCACAGATGCCTGTTGCGCGGATCGTGGAGCCGGGGCAAGGGCCCCGCTCCAAGCGTGCCGCGATCCTGTCGGCGGCGATCAAGAGCTTCGGTAGGAACGGCTACGACGCCACCAAGTGGTCGGCGGTGGCGGACCAGGTCGGCATCGGCCAGCCCGCCCTCTACCACTATTTCGAGTCGAAGGCGCACTGCCTGCTCACCATCATGCGGATGGAGCTGGAGCGGTCGCACGAGATGTTCGTCAAGGCGACCGCCGGCGAGGCCGATGCGATGGCCGCGCTGCGGGCCGCGGTGCGCGCGGCGTACGAGGTGTCCGAGCACGACGTGCTGCGCATGCGGATCCTGGAGAACAACTTCGACCTGCTGGCCGTCAAGCGCCAGTCCGAGCGCGAGGAGGGCGAGCGCGCGGCGGCCCGCGAGTTGGTGTCCCAGGTCGAGCTCTCCTGGACCGAGCTGCTGCAGCGGGGGATGGACGACGGCGCCTTCGTCCGGCGCGACGCCCGCACGCTCGCGTTGTCCCTGCTGGGCATGATCGTCAGCGTCTGGCGCTGGTACCGCCCTCGGGGTGCCACGCCGCTGTCCGAGGTGCGCGAGCTGATCGAGGACGCCACGGTCCGCATCGTCGCGCCGTAGCCGTTGCGTACCGGTGCGGGCGGGCGTTACTGTCCGAACTAACTGAACTGAACTCAGTTATGGGAGTGTCCGATGGTGCTGCGTGAGTACATGGCCTGCATGGATAGTGCCGACCCCGACAAGGCCCTGGACTGGGTCGAGCCCGACTTCAGGTACCTGATCGCGCTGCCGGGCGGCGAGGTGACCGGCAGTTCCCGGGCGGACTTCGCCGCCTACATCGCGGGCCGCAACGCCGGCGAACGGGAGCATCTGATCCTGCGCGCGGCGGTCGACCGGGACCTGGAGACGGTCTACGGCCTGGTCACCGAGGCCGGCCGGCCGGTGGGCGCCTTCCACAGCGCGGCGCGGATCTCCGCCGCCGGCAAGATGGCCCGCTACCAGTCGCTCTTCAGCACCAGCTTCGACCTGTACGACTGGTCGGTAACGTGCGACGAGTAGCAGCCGAGTTCCGGCGGCGGGCCGAGCAGGCGGACGCCGTGGCCGTGATCGACGACTCCGGCCCGCACACGGCTCGGGACCTGCTCCGGCACGCGGAGGCCCTCGCCGAGGCGCTGTCCGGGACGGTGCTGATGCAGGCGGACAACTCCTGGCGTACGGTCGCGGCCTCGCTCGCCGTCGGGCTGAGCGGCGGGACGCTGGCGGTGGTCAACCGGCACACGACCGCGGCCGAGTTCGCCGCCGCCTTCGAGGACATCCAGCCCGACGCCGTGGTGGCCGAGCCCGCCGCGCTGGCCGAGTGGGCGGTGCCGACCCTGCTGCCCGGCGGCGGCGAGGCGACGGTGCTCGACGGGTGGCTGGCCCGGTCGGCGCCCGGCCGGCGGGACGTCTCGCGGTGGGGCGGCGGCTGCCTGATCGGGCTGACTTCCGGCTCGACGGGCCGGGCCAAGGGCGTCGTGCAGTCCGAGGAGGCGCTGTGCTACGCGGCCGAGCAGACCGTGGCGATCAACGGACTGCGGCCGGGCGATGCCATCGCGGCGATCGTGCCGTTGTCGTCCACCGCGGCGTACTGCTTCGGCGTCTACCTGTCGCTGATGCTCGGCGGACCGCTCGTGCTGTGGGACAGATGGGATCCGGCAGCCGCGCTGCCCCGGATGGCGCAGGCCGGCGTGCGCTGGACCATGTGCGTGCCGACCATGGCCCTGCAACTGGGTGCGGTCGCGGCCGGATCCCGGGTGCTGAGCGGCGTCCGGGCGATCACCGTGGGCGGCGGGCCGATGGACGCCGGCGCCCTGGGCCGGGCCGAGGAGTCGCTGGGCACCCGGATCCTGCGGGTCTTCGGGATGTCGGAATGCCTGGGCCACACCTCGCCCGCGCCCGACGACCCGCCGGAGATCCGGCTCGGCCGCGACGGGCGCCCCTTCCCGGGCACCGAGCTGCGCGCGGTCGACCCCGACGGGCGGCCGGTCCGCCCCGGCGAGGTGGGCCGGGGCGAGGTGCGCGGGCCGTCGCTCTTCCTCGGGTACGCCCGCGGCGGCAAACTGGACCCGCCCGACCTCACCGCCGACGGCTTCCTGCCGACCGGCGACCTGCTGATCGTTGACACCGACGGTACGGTCACGATCATGGGTCGGGAGAAGGATGTGATCATCCGCGGCGGCCGCAACATCGACATCACCGAGGTCGAGCGGGCCATCGCGAGCCATCCTCGGGTCGCGCAGGTGTGCGTGGCCCCGGTGCCCGACGAGATTCTCGGCGAGCGGGCGGCGGCGCTGGTCGTACCGGTCGACGGCGGCCACCTCAGGCTGGACGAGGTCACCGGGCATCTGCACGGCCTCGGCCTGTCCAAGGCGAAGTGGCCCGAGTTCGTGTTCGCGGTGGCAGACCTGCCGCAGACCGCGGTGGGCAAACTGTCCCGGGCCGGCGCCCGCGATCTAGCGCGCGATCTGCACGCTCGCCGGCCGGACGCCGAGGGTCCAGCGTGACGGAACGTGCCGGCCGTGGGGCCTGGGCCGAGGCCGGCCCCGAGACTGTCCGGCCGGGGGTGCATCGCGTCCCGCTGCCGCTGCCCGACGACGGGCTCCGGGCGGTCAACGTCTACCTGCTGGAGGACGACGACGGCATCGTCATGATCGACGGCGGCTGGGCGCTGCCGGAGTCCCGCCGGGTGCTGGAGGACGCCCTGGCCGGGCTCGGCCATGACCTCGGCGCCATCACCCAGATCCTGGTCACCCACATCCACCGCGACCACTACACCCAGGCCATCGCCCTGCGCCGGCTGCTGGGCTCCCGGGTGCTGCTCGGCGCCGGCGAGCGGCCCGGCCTGGAGATGCTGCGGCGGATCCAGACCCGGTCGCCGGTCATGTCGCTGGAGATCCTGGCCCGCGGCGGGGCGCACGACCTCGCCGCCCGGATCCGCAAGCGGTTCGACGGCACGGACTTCGACGACCAGGACTGGGAGTTGCCCGACGAGTGGCTCGGGCCGGGCGTGCGCCGCCTCGGCCGGCAGGCGCTGCGGGTGATACCGACCCCCGGGCATACCCGGGGCCACGTCGTCTACCTGGACGAGGAGAACGGGCTGCTGTTCGCCGGGGACCACGTGCT
>Ga0307516_10008043_pt1 | contig 11992 bp, 13 predicted proteins | sample 19_EM_MG_FD_203310 | JGI IMG/M metagenome (GOLD analysis project Ga0307516, IMG submission 203310) | Populus trichocarpa ectomycorrhiza microbial communities from riparian zone in the Pacific Northwest, United States - 19_EM | ecosystem: Host-associated > Plants > Roots > Unclassified | place...
GACAATGCAGCCTTTCTCGATAGGACCAACGGTATCCGCGTGGCCCCGCCGCAGCTAGGTTGCCGTTTTGGAACTTCAGGTCCCTGCTCGGCCGCATCCCCAATGGCGGCGGTTATATAACTCCGTCTGTCCCCGCTGTGGAACAACACTCCCCCACGCTATCGATACTTCCCACTACCGATACTCTCCACCGACACTCTTCACCATATATCCCCCATCACCGATGCGGAAGGAATACGTCTTGGAGCTGGATAATCCTGGGGTCAGCAAGGTACAGTCCCCGGGGTCAGGCATGGTTCATCACTGACGAACTCTCCGGTCAGGCGTCCACAGACCGGCGACGGTTCTCGTTAAGGATTGACGGACAGAGTTCCTCCCAAGATCGCAAGGCACGGAGGTAGCTCACGACCCTGCACCCTCATCTGATCGTTGCTGATGTAGTTTGTACACAGGGGACGCGCTGCTCCATACCCTTCCCAAACACCAGCTCCGGTCGTCGATTCGTCGGACCTCTCCGACCAGGTCAATACGGTGGCGTCCCTCTTGGATCCTCCAAGCTCGGACCGCCCCTCTTTCGACCCCCCGAGTGCCACCCGCGCCAGAACGAATCCTCGTCTCTCCCGCCTCGCCAATCACAATGTGATGTCCGGATCTGGCACAGTTTACACGCTGTTGCCATATAATTTGCCCACCCAAGACCCCCACGGGACCCCCATGGATGTAGAAGACCCCATTCCCGAACTTCCCGACCCTAATCCCCGCAATACAATTGCTGATGTTGAACTCGACGAGGAACCACACTCTGGTGGTGTGGAACCTCTAACTGTTCAAGGAGGTTCTCCTGCGGATGACGACGACGAAGTGATCGCAATTGCCAAAAAAATCCTCGAGCATTATAAGAAAACCGGCAGGAGACCGGACGCTGATGGAGAGGAGTGAGTCACACCTCCGCCTTACAAATCGTGCTTTGGGGGTGCTAACACCACCTGACTAGTGGCCCGCCCTCCCAGGACGAAGGCGAAGAGGACGGGGGAGAAGAGGCTGGCCCAGAGCGGCTTTACGAGGGGCTTGAAGTTGCCCGTGATACGCGACCTTTCCATTCGTCCTCAGGACAGGGAGAAACTGTGTGGTGGTCTAGTTCCTCGAGGGCTTTGATTAGCTGTCCACCGTCCAAGGTCGAACCCGAACTTGGCGATCTTTACATTCACCGAATACCAGACGAGAGCTCTACCCAAATCTGGTTGGCGTGCCAACCTCTCCAATGGACGGAACTTGAGGTGGAATACTTGGAGGCCTACCTACCTGATCGAGTCGTCAAGGGCGTGACGCACCCAGCTTTCCACGATCGGCTCCTTAAGATCTGGAAAAATGGGGAGCCCAGCTGGGTTACCAAAGCGTCTTGCGCAACTCTCAGGTCTAGGTACAAGGAGTAGTTATGCATACTGGTATTTCCATTGTCCGAAACGTGGAGACTAACAACCACTGTAATCAATTACTTCTCGTAAATTGTGCTGACGTCGCTTGTCCGACGTTGTTGATGAGTCCAGAGATCCTGATGTACCCAGATGCCTTGATAACATACTGTACGAATCAAATATGTGTGCTTATCATGAGTCCCAACCCACTCTTGAGTCCGAGACGCGACCGTCGCTCAAGTACTCCCCTCTCGAAAATAACTCCGATAAGGACTGGGAGAAGATCCACTTATGATAGGCCTCATGGAGATACACATCCAGCGGAAAAATTAGAATTGAACGGACACTGCTGCTGGTAATAAGGGACGCTCTACACCGCGAATCGTGCACTCGTTTCGGTTTCAACTCCCAAGACAATTGTGACTACCTGCCGACATATAAGAAAATAGAGTGATAAACACGTGGATAAAATATATAACAGACACCATGCGACCGAGAACGCAAACCAAACCAACTCGATAGACCTAGGTTCTAGAGTCCCATCATATTCACAGCCCGTACGACATCCTCACCTCAGGTGACATTAAGTTCGGATACTTCGAATCCTTTGTGGTACCGTCCTCCAACAAAGCCAAGGAGAACGTCGACGGTGGCTCGGAGCTGGGGAGCCCAGCCCGAAAGTCGAAATACCTTGCCCTAACAACCTCACGGAGATTCTGCAGTGGTCTGCCCTCCTCGGACGGGAGACTTCTTATGCGGACGTCGAATACTGGCAAAGATTTCTTCCAAGAGTCCTACCCCATTATCCTGTTAAGCCGCTGATACCAAGAAGCAGTGCGAGGACGGACGCACCCCAAGCAATAAATCGAGATACGTATATTCATCGGGGTGAAACTCTGACGTGAGCATCCCCAGCCGATGCAATGCAAGATCGCAGAGGTTGCACATCCCCTCGGCAATCGGGTCCGTCCGACAGACAGTCTCGTAGAGGATAGCTAGATGTGCTAGGCAGCCAACGCAACTGCTGGTGACCACTTCTGCCCCACCTTTGTCACCCCACTCGTGAAACGTTTTTATTTTGCTGAGTAGCTTCTGAGAGAATCCTTCGAGCGATGCTAAAATCCGATCGCACGACCGTCGCCAGAGCACGAGTTCGGCGCCTGGAGCCGATAAGGCCGAATTTCAGCTGGAATTGACCTAGGGGGTTGGCATGTATCACTCACCGTTGGCAGGGATGAAAGCGAGGATCAGGACTGCGTCCCTGACAAGTAGGATACCCTGTGTCCGCATCGTCAGGGGACAAATTTCAAAGAGAATCGGATAAGCTCGCTACAGTGAAAATCAACCAAATGCGGGAGAGGATAGAGGTGATGCCACCAACCGGTAGCTCCAATCGAAATTCCTTCTCGAGCCCGCCAGTCGCGCGAGACTCTGGATTGCCACGCGTCAAGAACAAGTAGTTTGACCAGTATATGGTCTGGGAGAGAGCGACCAAGATTTCGTGGAGGTCCTCCGAGAACTCCGGCGGACATCCGTGTGTCGGAACAAACCGCAAGCTCCTTGCTGTGATGATGTCACAGCTCTTCTGGATGTAGAGAATACCCGTATGCGTCATGCGTATGAGGATATAAGTTGCAGCGACCTCCATCATGGCTTGAACAGCCACCCCGTAATTGTCAGTTTCGAAGAGTTCCGCAAGGCACTCCCATGCGATTTGGCCCCGTCTAGCATGGAGCCGAACCATGGCGGGCGAGTCGTCGATGTTTGGAGAGAACAGCATTCCAAGCACATGAGCACCACACACAAAGGCACGGTTCAACACAGCACCCGACTGATCTCCACGTACGAACGCATCCAATCTTTTGCGGCTAAACCACACCCCTAGTTTGGGTAGCCGATGTAAAACCCACAATCGGCTAACATCTGAAGGTAAGTTTGCGGACGAGCACTTCTATTCCAATACGCACAATCCTAAGTCCAGGTCGGTGGCTTCGGCAGAAAATTGAACCTGTAACCTCCCCTCTGCCATGAACGAGAGCGGTGTTTGTGGTTCAGGAGAGATATTGATCAGTGGGGGCGTAAAGATCGAGGTGATAGGGATGGACGGGTCCGGACCCGGGGAGAGATGTTGCTCGAGTGCGTTCCTGCAGATGAGGACGAGCCCCGGTGAGTGCCCATGCGGAACCTGGTCAACCGCAAACACTCACAGGACAGGCGGTTTACGGGCCACTGGCTGCTCGGTATCAGAGGTGAAGGGCGTTTGGTTTAACTGGGTGGGTGAGTGAGTGGACGTGGCCGTAGGAATTTCGACTGGGTCTGCGCCTCCGAGGGGTTGTTCCAATGGCCCGGGTCCATCAACACTACGTGAGGGAATTATACCCCTTGACGGTGGGCTCCCCTCATCGTCGTAGACACACTCCAAGGGGGTCCTGGAGAGGACACATGTTACGCATGGACGCATGCCATCGCATCTCTGCAAAGGTTCGGGGGTTGAGCCAATCCGATGACCTGGTAAAGGGAGCCCAAGGTCACCTGCTCACCTTCTTTTTTGCTCTGACGGGGGGATTGAACATCAACGCGTCGCTCACATGATTTCCACGTTATAGTACCCACTCACCGGCAATGCAAACAAGCCTCCCCCACCCCGAGAGTCTTCCTAGTACCCCTCTTCTTGAAATTGACAAAAAGGCATGGGCCAATACCCAATTTATTACACATCACACAGTAAGGGGTATCGGAGACGCATTTCTGATAATACCGACGCAAACGGTAATCAGATCAGATGGCCGGGTAAAAGAGGAGCGGAGCTCTCACCACTCTCCTCTTCCTGGAAACCAACCCGGTTAGCTGATCCGCCTGAACGAAATTTCGGTGCAGAGGTGCTTACCTGCATGTCGTGCAGGCTCGTTTGGTTGGCATCGATGCTGGTGGGGAGGAAAGAAGATGTTAACCGGGTGACCTAACAGACAGGTCACATCCTGGATACCTCCCGCCCTGATGAACCTGACGGAACAAAGACCGAAATGGGCTAGTGTGACCCGCGGAACCGCCGACGTGGATCTGGGGATCGTTCCCCGTTGGCGCGGACTCTATGAACCCCATAGATTGGTGTCCGTCCCTGAGAAGCGGAGAGCCTCGTTGGCAATTCTGCCCCGTTCCGTCGCATTCACCAAACAATCCGCTATGGTACAGCCCCAATCTGCCCTCTTGCCCCTCCCAACAGACCCACCAGGAGTGGAACGCCCTAAAGTCATAGCCCGAGAAGGTTTGCTTTGGATTGCACCCTCGCGCAAGCGATTCGGAGTGATTCCACTCGGGCGCTCTACATTGAATGCGCTTCCGCCAGAATTCCTAGTCCACAGATGCGCGCCAACGTGCACCTCTAAAGCCTTTTTGGCACACAGTGAAACAAATGAAGCGCTCGCATGGTACAGTACTCCTATCGTTCCGAAAGCTTTCAATTTCATCAAGAAATCAGAGCCCGTATACCGATGGGCTTCAGTGGAATACCGTCCACTCCATCTGAACTTGGTGCAACCCGGTGAGAAAAAAGTACTTGACGCGCTTGGAAATGATTGTCGATAACGAGAGGGTTTCGAAGCGGTTGCCCAGTGCTCCGTTCCCGCACCCGCAATTTCATGGAGGCTGATCTTGGCATTTTCCTGGTGCGGATAGGTTCCGTCCGACACGAAGTCCGGTCCAAATTAGGGATCAAAGTTCGCCGAGACGAAAAGTGCGCCAGCCAGCACGCGGGCTGGTCGTGGGGCCTTCCAAGGACCTCGTGACCTTATTTTGGAGGCGAGCCTCGGAAGTCGTTCGCTGTCAACCTGCCACACGGGCGGAGGGGTCGCGCGAAACAGGGAACTGGCGCACGTGAAACGGTGACAGAAGGTGGCACTATCCGGCTCCCATGCCAGCGCGCCGGACTAAGTGTCTGAATTCAGAACCACGGAGACGAGTCAAACGTTGCGCGTTTGTGTTAGGCTGTCACGAACAAAACCCACCCCGCTTGGGTACCGGTTGAATTGAGCTCACATCGGTTTCGGTAACGACAGCCCTCGTTTGATTTTGAAAATGCGGAGAAAGAATGGCGACTCGGAGCGGTGCTTTCCGCTCCCGATATCCGAGACTTGTCGAGCACCAGCCCCAGGCTTCCGAGTGCCTACTCCCGGTGATGTAGGCGAGTACCAGACCGACGAAGAGGGCCAAGATGCGGAAATGTGTGTTCGAGGAAAACGCGAACAGGGTGGACCAACACCCGGGGGAGGGGGGGTGCTTAAAATGTTGTACCTGCGTAACGTGTATGACATAGAGCCTGGTGGCACAAGGGAACACGATGAAAGCCGATGGTGCAAAGAATTCCGGCCTCAAGAACCGCACGCGCTTGGCTGCCAACTGGCTGTCTCCACGTGATTATCAATTACCTTTAGAGCCGGCGCCCTTCATAGTATCAGTCCTCGCGGCCCCTCGTGGCGAAACATACGTCGAATCCAGCCTGGACACGAACCAAAACATCCGACTGCCATGGAATATGGCACGGATTTTGTACCGTACGGGGATCGCCTATAAATACCGAGTCCTTTGGGAGTTCGAGTGGGATTGGAGGGCGGTGAATTTCGGGCTCGCTAATCTCGCTGGATTGGAATCCAAGTTGGATTATCTGGCTGCCATGGGAGTCAAGACTATCTTCGCCTCAGGTACCCCCTGGATTAATGCGATTTAGCAAGCAGACGGTGCGTCGGCTCGTTTTCCTCTCGCTCAACCTGTGCTTTCATTTCATTGATCCATCATCACCCCAGGTTATGTGGCTGTTTCGTGACGCTCTCGCGCTAACGGTCGTATTTTTTGCGTATCTACAGGCTGTTTCCACTGGTCAACACCGTCCTCGTTACACTGGGGTCTGCGTGATGAATAGCGCCGGAGGATTGATGCAGTGCCTCCGCCCCGTTCCCGTTCAACAAGTACGACACAATTTACGAGAAATTACTGTGCTTCCCATGGAACTCCGGCGAATATCTGGATGTTAAGGTACGAGTTCTTCTCATTCTCCAACGCTCTTCCGTGTCATTTCATTTACTGACGACCATATTTATTTGTGTCGACGATTCCAGGAACACACCTTGCATGTTCCTCACAGTCTATGATGGTTCCGCCGTTGCGGATTCCGAAGCCCCCATGCTCTAGGGTGGGTGTGAGGCTTCGGATTTCGATCAATCCACTGATCTTGGGTCCCAGGTGTCCCCCGGTCGGGCCCATCAGCCTAGCAAGTTCACCTTTGTGCAAGATTGCCTGCCAAAATGGCAACCACCGATCCTGGGAGGTTCCTCGTCTCAGATTAGAAGGTGATATCCAAGTTGGGTATTGCGTGTGTTGTCGTGGACGATCTCGTCAATGTGTTCGCCGGGGATATCGACCTGAGGCATCCGTACCGAATGTCCAAATCTGAGATCCTCCGGTGGGCAGAGGTACTCTTGGAACATTTATCGCGAGTCTGCTACTCCCCGGTGCACCTTTGTTTAGTTTTCTCTCTTGTTGTTCGTTGTAAACTGATGTGGTGGACCGTACAGCTTTACTACGGCGAAGAAAGGAGCTTCAGTTTGCCCGGCAACACCGCTGCTAACTGCGTCTTCAGGTGTGTCTCCAGGCACAGACAGAACTTGCGTAGAGCTTACATTTTGTCAGTTGTCAGGCAACGACTCTACCAACGCTTAGTAGTGTCGCGGGTGTTGTCACTTCGGTTCGGAAACCCTTTTTTCTCTCCCCTCCCAAAGGTTTCCCTTGGGTGTGAAGATGACTGGATTCGTTGAGCCACTTCGACCCCGCCTCTGACATTTGGCGACTCTTCGGGCGCTTCTTTGACCCACGCGCGAAAGATCGGTCCCTGAACCGTGGGTTCTCTCTTGCGCAGCACGCAAACTGGACTCATGAAATGTTTGCCATTCACGACTGAAAACACCACAATAACTCATGGTGGCAATTCCATGACCGACAACGGCATCTCCGCCCCTACAATCCGGCACTGCCGTGACCTATTCTATCCTTTCGAGAAATACACCTTGGGAGATTCGTTCTTCGGCTGCATGGAGTCGATCACCCTACAACCTCACGATTTCAAGCTGGAACTCCCCCATCCCTGCCCTTACCAAATTTACCCCCGGACATGACGCCCGAATCGAAGTAACCGACGACAATCGGAGCCCCGACGGGGTCAACATCCGGATCAAATTCTCAGATCTAATGGATTGTGACAGTGTCTCCAAATCTATCATGTTCAACCTCACCCCATCTGGAGAAGGCTTTGGCGAAATCTGGCTCGGTTGTGTGTTTGACGATCCTGGATCCAACCGTCAAGCCAGCAATCATCCCTAGCGCAACGGTCTCGACGTGGTACTGGAAGACGATCAAGAATGTTGCAGATGACATTCCGACGATCACGATCAAGGATCCACGGAGCCAAGGTTGAGTTGGAAGAAAGGTAAGCCGTCTCCTAACTGTGGTATGACGGGTATCGATTCTGACAAACTACCCTGTTTTCGCAACCAGGCTACTGATCATCTCTCCCCTCCGAAAGCGCAAGAAGAATAATGATGTCACGGTCTTCCCGGCTTCCAACCGTGACGCGACCGCGCTCGTCGAGAGCGGTGATAATCTCGTCTTCACTCACAGCACATTCGGCACCGAGAAGTTGAGGTGCGGTGTCAACTTCGTGAAGAACTGGACCGAATGGAGGGATTGGGAAGCCCCCACTACCATCCCCAAGTCGGTGTTCAAGAACAAGTAGCTTTCCTGGAAGGGTAATCATGCCATTATGAACTGTGGGTTGTTTCTACCGTTCAGTCGTCGAATGTACCGATCACACGCGTCGCCCACAGATTGAGCGAAGCCGCGAGCACTGCCGCAACTGTCGTACATGCCGATTTCCGATATGCGCAACAAACCTGGTCGAGCCCCCCGTTTCCTTCATCGAGGAGTGTCTAATTAGTTCGGTTTCGATTCCGACGTTCCCGCGAAACTGGAGCAAACGTTGATGGAAAGTGGGAACTGGGGATTGTGGATGGGTGACCCTCGCCCATCCGGCTCAACGTCTTCGATTTCGACTACTACTGCTACGGTTATATCGGTGATGTGATACTCGACCAACTCCCCCCGAACTCCTTGGCTACCCACTTGGTCAACGTGTCCACCCCGCCCAACCTTTACCTTTCGCGGACTTTCATTATAGACGACGCGATAATGGCCTAGTTGCTTCAGCGGAGAGGTTACCTTTCCATCAGTACCACCCTCTACGACCCTTCTTCATCCGGTTTCCCACCGTCCTTATCCCCACCTTCGTTTTCATGCGGCTGCGCTATAATCGCTTGCACGATCGGTCCTCCAGAGAAAAGCCCAATTTCCCGAGCCATAAGCAAACGGAGATTATTGGTTGGCCGGAGGACAAGGAAAGGAGAAGGGAGGTCTTGGTCTTCGCTCTTGAATACAATATCATCGATTGGAAGTTTAAGTTCAAGACCGGAGATCTCGGTGTCATGTCGAGTTTGGTGGGGCAAGTCGGTGGCGGGCGTCGATTTGATTTGGGTCGTTCCCAAGGTCAAGGACCTTGAATATCTACCCAGTGACCCCACAGACCCGATCGAGGACATTGGTTTCGGCGAGCTGTAATACCTCATCGAAGTTGAGACCCACAGGTTGGACAAACACCACCTACGTCATTTCGGATTTCCCTGCCCCCCCGTGCACAAACCAAGGCGGACCCGTACCGCCCGTCCCTCGCCCGCATGGACAACTTGTCTTCCGCCATTTTCTCTACTCGGAACCAGGCAATAACGGCTACCTCATCGACGGTACGCAGGCATATACATATGCCACGCCAACGATTACCACAGTAACCTCCCCGCCATCCTTCTACTCCCCATGGTCCTTCCCATCCATTTTTTCCTTCATAACGCCGAGTTCCGGAGTCTATGGCTGCTTCGCGTGAGGGGGAGATGAAGGAAGTCTATCCCGCGTTCAAGCATCAGCAAGGAGCACTGCACGAAATACGTCTAATCCTAGAATACCTTCAACTTGCCCCAGTCAATCGGTTCGCCAATGTATCGGATAAATGCGGCAGGCGGTCCCGGTCGTGTTGCCCGCTCTCTGGGCCCTTAAATACATTGACCCCCTGTCCAATCCCAACCCCAGCGATATTGAGGTTTTGGACCAGCACCCGGTCATCATCAAGGGTACCATCGTGGATCACGGCGCTGAGACTAAGCGTCCTAAAATGAAACGGCACGCCCAAGAGTAAACTGGTATAGCTCAAGATCCCAACTCGGAATTGTTTGTGTTCCTCGGTCGTTGGTCGGAACGTGTTTATCTGGTCACCCACTTCATACCTCCCTTGTATGTTTTCCGCTTCTTGGTAAATCACTCACGACGCTAACTAGCCCCAAATAGGCTGGAGAAGCATCCGATCCAACTGACCTGCGCTGGTCCTGTCATCGTCCTTTACATATGGATGCCCCGCCGCCGGGTAGATCGACGGAGATGTACCCTGTTCGCGTCTTCCCTAAGCCCGAATCAACCGTTCTACCTCCATACCTGTTCAGCGGGGCTGACCTCGCCTTGATCCCCTTTCGTGATGAACCGGTCGACGTAGAGTTCAGTCCAGGTACCCTTGATCTCGGTTCTTGACCGGTGGCCTTGGCATTCTGTCTGGTTGGGTAAGTGGCAAGGATACAGCTCTTTGGCCGGAACTGACATGCCCCCTCTATAGTGGTTTCCGGCTGAGTCTACCTCAATGGAACGCATGTTATCCCAATTGTTCCGTACCACCAAGGCGGCACTCAAGTCGACAGAGCAGGAATGTCAGTTGTTATGCGCCCCCGTTCGGCGATCCAACGTTTCCCCATCCTGGAGTGCCAGCGCCAAAGCACAGCCGCAGCATCACCGCGAGCCGACCGAACACTGGACCCAAAGCCCGGAGGAAGTTGACAGAATTTGGACCGCTCCGACCCATTGCCGGCCGCGCTGACTGGAACCCAGTGCACGAGGCTCAGCCCTCGCAGCCTGATGTGGTGACTCTATTCCCGGCTCTCCGGAGGTCCTTGGCCCTGGAACGGACGGACCCCTTCCTGTAGGCACCCGACAGGCGGAACCCAGACAATCGTGCTTCAGTCACCTCTGATACGTCCGAGGACTATTTCGTCCAACGACACGGTGGAACTATGAAAAACGAACGCCCTGGTCCACCTCAGCAAGAGGGAATATGGATCCACACCTGAATAGCAAGAGTAGTAGTTTTCTGGACGTGCCAACCGACAGATCGCTCGTGACAAGAAACACGCTCCGGATCTATTCCTGGAACCAGGCATGGCTCATGCCCGGCCCGGTTCTCACTTCCACATGCCATTTATCAAATCGATCTCTTCCATCGTTAATGGGAAGCAGAACTCCACTGAATAGGGCTAAGCGTCTGTAAGCAAACTTGTTTTTCTCTTCTACCTCTTACTCAGCCGTGTGTTATTCTTGTTCACGGATACGGATGGTGCTTCTGATTCCGTCGGCGAGCTCTGGGCCTCGACCCCAGTAACTCCAAGTACGAATTGTCTGTCGGGATTTTATCGACTGAGAGTGAGGAAGCCTTCTCCGACGAGGTTAAAAAGATGAGTTCTCGAGCGCCGCCAGTATCAGGTCTTCACAGCGTGATCCGCCACCACCTCGCCTCGCTCACTCCTCCTTTTCCTACTTTGTTGTCAGGATGAATGACTTGGGACGCAAGATACCTTGGCGGAAACATTCTCACTAATGATCTAGTGTGAGCCAACGTGCTGGAGGTGTTCTGTAGAGTGGACCAGGAGCCTTGGTGGTGGCAAGCGGGCACGGTGGGTTGGTGTGCGGAGCGCATGGCATCGGGAAAAGCTAGTGTCGGACCTTATGCGATTGCGTACAATCGTTACTTTCGATCACTCGCGATCCGGTTTGCAAAGCTTTGTGGAATCGTACAATCGGATAAATTGGTACCCGTTTCGAGCATGGGTGTCGCCCACAACCAGAATCTGGTACGCGCAGGGCAGGCCAGTGCGAAAACCCCCACGACCCTACGAACCCCGACGCGCTTGGAACCGACCGCCAGTACCGTGAGTGGAATGTATCAGCGGTTGCCTCAACCCGTTCCCGCCAAACGAGCCGAGCACGTTCAAATTCATTGTACACGCGATCTAAGTCATACGTGGAGATCCTTTTTTACAGGTAAAGGTAACATAAGAAAGTGAATCAGGATAATAGAGCATAGGATGGGCGTGGGGACGTGATGCCCCCGGACCGGTCAATTCAGTACATTTTTTCCGGCATCCGGAACCATCCCTTCAGCAGCGTCAAGTATGAGATACCCGATTTCGATGCACTTCTTAGCGAATCCTAGCGCGTTTTGAGTGCAAGACTGTGAGATCTGGGGTACGCGTTGGCATCAATATTCCCGGGACGTAAGTTCCGGGTCTTGTCGAAATCTTTCCCCGTGGCTGTGCTAAAACCAGGGTTTTACGGTCAGATTTGTTGGTACTTGTTTGTCCGTGACGAGCATAACCCTAGCGTTCTGT
>Ga0307516_10008045_pt1 | contig 11991 bp, 6 predicted proteins | sample 19_EM_MG_FD_203310 | JGI IMG/M metagenome (GOLD analysis project Ga0307516, IMG submission 203310) | Populus trichocarpa ectomycorrhiza microbial communities from riparian zone in the Pacific Northwest, United States - 19_EM | ecosystem: Host-associated > Plants > Roots > Unclassified | place...
ATGCTGGGGACGAAGGTGCCCATCTGGATGCCGCGGTCAATGCTGTCGTTCTTCGCATGCACCCACTGCAGGTCGTTCTGGAACGCCCAGCGTTCGTTGATCTCCCACTTGAAGTTCCAGGCCAGCTCCTGGGTAGTGTTCGACTTCTCGCTGTAGCCACGCGCCATGTTCATCCCCAAACCGCCTTGCGCGAAATTGTTCGCGCCCAGACCGCCGGAGGGGTAGGTGTAGGTGCCGGACTGCAAGACGCCACGGCTGTCGTACACGGGGTTGCTGATCACCGACTTGTACGGGTTCTCGACACCTGTGTACGTGGCGGTTTCGGTCTCGGTCGAGTTGGAGGCCGAGACGAAGTAGGTCAGTGCCGACTGCATCTCGTTCTTCTTCCACTGCAGCGCGGCGTAGAGTCCCTTGCGATCGGTTTCGCCGGTGTTGGTACGCCAAGAGGCCGACTTCGGCACCCAGACCGTCTGGCCGGGGACGAGGTCGGTACGTGGATAGTAGGCGTCGAGCTGCAGGGTTTCGTTCTGGAAGGTCGACCGGTTGGCGGAGAGGTCGACCAGCATCCCCCACTTGCCGGACTCGGCGTCCCACTGGGTGGTGTACAGCCCGGACACGTTGGGCGAGGCCTTCTTCGACACCTCGACGTAGTTCGCGCCGACGGAGAGATAAGACTTCGTTTCCTTGAAGTCGAACGGCAGGTGGGTGCGCAGATTCACCAGGCCGCTGACGCCGCCTTCGATCAGCTCGGCAGACGGGTTCTTGTAGACGTCCACACCTGCCATCAGTTCGGGCGGCACGTCCCCCCAGTTCAGCTCGCGGCCAGGCCAGCCGGCAGAGAAGGACTCGCGCCCGTTCAAGGTCGATGCGCCCCAGCTCAGCCCGCGCACGCTGATGCCCGACCCTTCAACCGAGAAGTGCTCCGGGTCGCCACGCGAGCGGTTGCGGTCGATCGTCACGCCGACCAGGCGCTGAAGCACCTCGGTGATCGACTTGTCGGGCAACTTGCCGGCCTCCTCGGCCACCACCGAGTCCACGATCTCTTCGGCGTTGCGCTTGAGTTGCTGGGCCGACTGCAGCGCGGCGCGCTGCCCGGTCACTGCCACACCGGGCAGCACCTGCGACGCGGGGGGCACTACGTCCGGCTGGGCCTGCGACGCAGCGGCTGCGGCGGGCACTGCGGCTGGCTGCGCCTGCGACGCGGCGGACGCGGCGGACGCGGCGGACGCGGCAGATGCGGCAGATGCGGCAGATGCGGCGGGCACCGCCTGTGACGCTGCAGGAGCGGCGGGCACAGCACCCGGCTGCGCCTGCGATGCGGCAGATGCCGGAGCCGCGGGCGGCGTGCCCTCGGCCTGCGCATACGCACCACCTGCAACAAGCATCAACGCCTGCGCCACGGCCCGGGAAATCGTCGTCCTCTTGGGTTGTCTCATTTGTCGTCTCATTTCTGATGCTCGTGGACGCTTGCTCGGCGGCCCCGTCGGACCAGGACCTCAGGTCACTGGCTGTGAAGAGGCGGCATCACTGGCCGCCTCGGGTTTTTTTTCGTCGCCGGTCAGGCCGCGACGATGCGATTGATCAGGTTCTCGAGGTACTCCTGGCGGCCCGAAACGGGCGCCGCATCCTTGTTGCGCGCGAGTGCAGCCTCAGCGAGGTCGTGCAGCGAGATGCGGCCCGCGAGGATGTCCTGCCCACGCGGTGCGACCCAGCCCTCGTAGCGGCGCTCCAGCAGTCGGTCCAGTTCGCCGTCGTCGACGATCCTCTCGGCCGCCAGCAGCGCCTGAGCACACAGGTCCATCGCACCGACGTGGCCATGGAACATGTCCTCGGGGTCGAGCGACTGCCGGCGGACCTTCGCATCGAAGTTGAGCCCGCCGGTGCCCAGGCCACCGGCCTTGACGATGTGGTACATCGCCAGCGCGAGTTCGGGCAAGTTGTTCGGGAACTGGTCGGTGTCCCAACCCAGTTGCGCATCGCCCCGGTTCATGTCGATGCTGCCCAGGATGCCGAGCGCCGCCGCCGTGGCGATCTCGTGCTCGAAGCTGTGGCCCGACAGCGTGGCGTGGTTGGCTTCGATGTTGACCTTGACTTCCTTCTCCAGGCCGTAGCGCGTCAGGAAGCCGTAGACCGTGGCGACGTCGAAGTCGTATTGGTGCTTCGAAGGCTCGCGCGGCTTCGGCTCAATGAGGATTGCGCCCTTGAAGCCGATCTTGTGCTTGTGCTCGACGACCATGTTCAAGAAGCGTCCCATCTGATCGAGCTCCTGACCCATGTTCGTGTTGAGCAGCGTCTCGTAGCCTTCGCGCCCGCCCCACAGCACGTAGTTCTCACCGCCGAGTTCCAGCGTGGCGTTCATCGCGTCACGCACCTGCAGCGCCGCCAGCGTGAAGATCTCCGGGTCCGGGTTGGTCGACGCACCCGCCATGAAGCGGCGGTGGCTGAACAGGTTGGCCGTGCCCCACAGCAGCTTCATGCCGGTGCGCTGCTGGTGTTCGCCGAGCAGCGCGACGACGCGCCGGAAGTTCTCGTGGCTCTCGCGCGGCGTGGCACCTTCAGGGGCCACATCGCGGTCGTGGAAGCAGTAGTACGGGGCGCCCAGCTTGCTGAAGAACTCGAACGCCGCCTCGGCCTTCATGGCAGCCAGCTCCATCGGGCTGCCGCCCTGGAACCAGGGCCGCTCGAAGGTGGCGCCGCCGAACGGATCCAGGCCGGTCCAGACGAAGTTGTGCCAGTAGCACACGGCGAAGCGCAGGTGGTCTTCCATGCGCTTGCCCAGAACCACGCGGTTCTTGTCGTAGTACCGGAATGACAAGGGGTCGTTGCTGCTGGCGCCGCGGAACTGAATGGGCTCAGTGCCAGAAAAATACTTACTCATGGTTCGATTCGCTAAGGAGTGAATGCATTTCAGACACCGGTCGCCTGCCGGTGCAACAGGAGGAACCCGCCGGCGGGCCCCCAACATGCCTCCCCATCTGCAGAGCCGGATGGAACATGGCGAAGCCTTGTCGGCCACGAGCCCCGACGACAGCTGCGGAGACGACCGTGTGCATGCATGCGCGGCTTACTGAACGGTGATGGGGCCGAAGATCGCGATGTCGTTGGTGAGCGTGTAGTCCGCATCCGTCTTCGCCGGAATCGTGCCGTCTGCCCTGGGCGCCGACGTGGTGAGGTTCATCGAGTTCGGCGAGAACTCCAGCAGTCGAATGCCATACGTCCTGATTTCGGCCAGAGCCGCCGCCTTGGACTCGGCCGTCACGCCCCAATTGAACATCCAGCCCTCGGTCTTCGGCATGTCGGGCAGGCCACAGTTGTCCGTCACTGCAAAGTCGCTGAGCTGCAGCAGACGCCCGGTCAGGTCCGCGCTCGCCATCTCGGGCAGTTGAGAAACGGTCACGTAGCAGTTGCCGCTGCCATCGGATTTGGGCACCGCATGGCCCGTCTGGATCCTCACGAACACCCTTCCGCCCGTGGCGTACAGCGTGGGGTCAACGCCGTAGTTGACGAACAAGGTGGTCTCCGTCAGCGCCTCGAACGGCGTCAAGTCGTAGTGATCGAAGGCGCCACTCGCATTGAGCACACGCGTGCGGGGCGCTCCGACTTGCAGGGCGTAGTAGGCCCCGTCGATGACGCTGTCCGCACCCCAGTTCGGATTGGTTTTCAGCGGCTTGATGTCGTACGCACCCACCGCCATGAAAGGAAGCACGGTCAGATTGCAATTGGACGGCGTCGAGCCGCCGCACCACCAACCGTCCACAGCGCTCCCCGCGGTTAAGTTGAGTTCGCCATACTCCGCCGTTTGATTTAACGTTAAATTAAAGCCAGTCGAATAGAAGCGCGGATCAATCGATACTGAATAGCTCGCTAGCGAACCACCCGATCCAGTCGCCGAAACCTGGCAGCTGCCTTTGGCGAGCAGCTGCAGGTCGCTCCCGGACACCGTACAGACCGTCGGCGTGGTGGAGGTATAGCTCAGGGCCTGCCCGTCGGTATCGACCGTGGCAAGCGCTACGCGCTGAACCACACCCAAGGACCGAGCCACGAAAGGCGGTTGGCTATCGACTGGAAATGACGCCCCACTCGCCAGTGCCGAATAGTTAGCGTCTGCCGGTGCTGTGACCATCAGGTCGCACAGCCCCAGGCCCGTCACTGTCAGAACGGTGCCACTGACCGCGCACACCGCCGGCGAGCGCGATGCATAGCTCGCGGCAAGACCAGCATCAGTGACGGCTGACAACGCGACCGTTTCGCTCGTACCCCGAAACACTGCTGCCATCGGCAGCACTGCTGTCTGTGCGTGCCTGAGCACGTTGAACAGCTGGCTGACGCGATCGGCAGCCGCCCACTGCACACCGTTCGCTGCCGAACCGCCACCCTGATTGGCAACGACCAGGCACTCGCCCGCCGCAACCAGGGTCAGCTGGTCACCCGACACGGTGCAGGTGGTTGGCGTACTCGAGCTGAATGTCACGGGCAAGCCCGATGTGGCCGTCGCATGCAAGACCGTGGGCCCGTTCAGCAGCGTGTTTCCGCCCGGATACTGAAAGTTGATGGTCTGCAGGCGGCCCTCTGAATTGCCACCCCCGCCACTGCCGCCGCACGCGGCGAGCAGAAGGCCACAGGTTGCGGCCGCCAGGAACATGCGCATTGCGCACTCGATTTGTCTCATCTCGTTCTCCTTGTCAGACCTGCACGGCAGGTCGTACTCCGCTCGGATGCTTTCCACTTTTGCATGGTCATGCGCCATGCATTGCGGTGTCTCCATTTCCCGCCTGTGCCGCCTTGAATGCTTCACGACGACACGCTCGACGTCGGTCAGACCGAGCGAAGCCATATTAATTTGCACGCCAAACTAATTAAAACGGTGGAAACACCTAAGCCGGTGTCGACTGGACAGGTGCATGGTTGCGGTCGATCAAGAAAGGACACTTCGTGAACGGCAGCGCATTGCGCAAAGTAGTGATCGTTGGCGGAGGATCCGCGGGTTGGATCACGGCGGCCCCGCTAGCACGCATGCTGTGCGGACCGGCTGCGCAGCCCTGCGAGGTGGTCGTTGTGGAGTCGCCCGAGATCGGCACCGTCGGTGTCGGCGAAGCCACACTTCCAACCATCGCCTTCTACAACCAGATGCTCGGCCTCGACGAGGCGGAGTTCGTGCAAAAGACACGCGCAAGCTTCAAGCTGGGCATCGAGTTCAAGGACTGGGGCCGCATCGGCCACCGCTTCTTCCATGGCTTCGGCGACTTCGGCCCGACGATCCACAACCGCCCGTTGTGGATGTACTGGCTGCGGCTGCGCGCCACCGAGCCCAATCTGCCGTCGTACGAAGAGTGGTCCACCGCCACCGTGATGGCGCGCCATGGGCGTTTCGCCTTGCCGCAAGACGGCGAGCCCTCGCCCGCCAATGCATACAAATACGCCTATCACTTCGACGCTGCGCTCTACGGTGCCTACCTGCGGGACTACGCGCTGAAGCATGGCGCACAGCGAATCGAGGGCACCATCGTCAATGTCGAGACGCGCCCGGACGACGGCTTCGTGGCTGCACTTCATCTGCGCGACGGCCGCCGCATCGACGGTGACCTGTTCATCGACTGCTCGGGCTTTCGCGCGCTGCTGATCGGCGGCGTGATGAAGTCACGTTACGAAGACTGGAGCCACTGGCTGCCCTGTGACCGAGCACTGGCTGTGCCCTGCGAGCGCGTGGACCCGATGACGCCCTACACCACCTCCAGCGCCAAAGCAGCCGGCTGGCAGTGGCGCATCCCGCTGCAGCACCGCACCGGCAACGGCCTGGTGTACTGCAGCGCACACGTGGGCGACGACGAAGCCGCGAGCACGCTGCTCAGTGGCCTGGATGGCCCGGCACTGGACGAACCGCGCCCGCTGCGCTTCACGACCGGCCGGCGGCGCGAGGGCTGGACGAAGAACGTGGTGGCCATCGGCCTGGCCTCGGGATTTCTGGAACCGCTGGAGTCCACCAGCATCCAGCTCATCATGGACGGAGTCAGCCGTCTGACGGCACTGATGCCGGATCGCCATTTCGCGCCTGCGCTGGCGGCGGAGTTCAATCGGCAGATGGCATATCGCTACGAGTCGGTGCGCGACTTCATCATCCTGCACTACAAGCTCGGCGAGCGCCGCGACAGCGCGTTCTGGCGTTACTGCGCCGAGATGCCGATTCCGGACAACCTGACCCATCAGATCGAGCTGTTTCGCAGCACCGCTCGCGTGGCCATCATCGAGCCCGAAGGCTTCGGCGTGCCCTCATGGGCTTCGATCCTGTTCGGTCTGGGCATCATGCCGGAGCACTACGACCCGTACGTCGATCGGGTGGATGCCGCCATCGTGAAACAGCACCTGGCGGGAGTGCACGAAGCGATTCGTCGCACGGTGCTGAACACTCCCAGCCACGGCGACTTCCTTGCCCGACTGATCGCGCGCAGCGGCTCGTAGGCGGCGCTGCGCGGGCCGTCCTCACCCGTCAGCGGTGCTCGGCATCAAGGGGCATGTCTTCGGTGTCCGTGCATGACGAAGGTGTTCATCGAACCGGGTGCAGAAGCCTTTGCAGCGTGGGGTCCATCTCGCGTTGCCAGATGGCGTAGCCGGTCGCGTTGGGATGCAGGTAGTCGGGCATCACGTCGCGCGACAGCGTTCCGTTGTCTTCGAGCAGCGCCGCGTTGATGTCGAGGTAGTGCACCGTGCGGCCATCGGCGTAGCCCGCGATGATCTTGTTCACGCGCTCGTTGATGCCGCGAAGCAAGTCGCCGGGCTTCTCGCCGCGCGGGAAGATGGCCAGCAGCAGCACCTGGGTGCCGGGCAGGCGCTGGCGAATCTCATCGAGCAGGCGTTTGACCCCCGCTGCCGTGGTTTCGGGGTTCTCGGCCCGATGGCCGGTGTTGTTGGTGCCGATCATCAGCACCGTCACCTTCGGCGCCTGGCCGTCGAGCGCGCCGTGCTGCAGTCGCCACAGCACGTTCTCGGTACGGTCGCCACCGATGCCCAGATTGACGGCGTGGACCTTGTCATAGTGGCGCTGCCAGACCTCGCGGCCTACGTCGCCCCAACCCTGGGTGATGGAGTCGCCGATGAAGAGGAGTTCAGGGCGGTGCCCAGCAGCCAGAATGGCACGCGCTTCCTCCAGCCGCTTCTGGTGTGTCGGCAGCCACCAATCCACGGCCCAGGGCTGGTTCTGCATCGCCGGGGTAACCGATTCGGTGCGGTAGTCGGGACAGGCGGTGTTGGGCTTGCCGCCGCGCGTGATGCGCAGGTTCGCCACGCTGACACGCCCGCTGCCTGAGCCTTCGAGCATGAAGGGCATCGTCACCTCCGAGAAATCGGCGCCATCGCGCACGAAGCAGTTCAATGCGAGCGCCACGTGCTGCCACCCTTTGCCCTCCATGGCACGCGCCTGGTCCAGCACCACGGCGCGTTCGCAGCCGTTTCCACACGAGAGCTTGATCTTCACGCCGCCCTTGGCCAGGTCAGCAACGTGCAGGTCGAGTTCCAGCGTGCCGCCGAGCCAGGGCCGCAAGTCCATCGGCTGCGGGCTTTCGATGCGCAGCCAGGACGACCAGAGCCCACTCCAGTCGAGCAGCAGCGTCTCGCGCTGGCCGGCGGTGCCGCCAGCGCTCGCGCCCAGGTGGCTGTCGCGGGCGTATTCGGCCGTGGGCGTTGCCACCACCACGGACGCGCCGGTGAGTTCGGCCTGGCTTTCCCAGTGGCCGACAAAGGTCCGCCACGCGCCCGGGGGCGCAGGCAGCATGACCAGGTCCGTGTCGGCCTCGGCCCAAGCACCGCCGGCACACACCAGCAAGACGCTGGCGCATGCGGCTGCAAGCCGCTTGCACGCACTGTCCCGCATCACCGCCGCCGCACCGGCGTCGTCGTTGCCGCCGCTGGTGAAGGACTTGATCCGGTCACCCATGCAGGCACGCGCAGGGCTGCCAGGGTCGGCAGAACGCCTTGTCGAAATTCCAGTTCCTGTAGTTGCTTTCAAGACGAACCTCTTTGCATTCGACGACCGACCAACGTCGGCCCAGGTAGCGCCGCGGCTCGCACACTTACTTCATACTCGCACGGCTTCACACGGCCCGCGACTTGAGTCGAAGGCCAAAGAAATCCCTCGCTCAGCGGCCGGACTCGACGATCGCCCGGATCACATCCGGCAATTTCTGAGCGCCGGTGCTGCGGTCGATCAAGGCACCGGTGTCCCACCACATCGGCACCAGCCCGTGCTTGCGCATCGAACCCGTGACGTGCCGGATCCAGTAGTCGACGTAGGGCTTCATGCCGGGGAACTGCTGCTTTGGATACGCACCGTACTCACCGACCAGAACCGGCACGCCACGATCGACGAAGCGTTTCTGCATCGCGCTGAACTGCTTCTCGACCCAGGGCTCGTCGGCCCACGTCTGGGTTGCGGCGGGATCCTTGGCAATGGCGCCCCATTGCCAGATCTTGCTGTCCCCATTGAGTGCGAAGTCGTACGGGTCGTAGTAGTGAACCTCCATCATCAGCCGGTCAGCGATGGTGTCCTTGGGCAGTACCGCGTGCTTGAGCGTGTGGTCGATATTGGTGTTGTAGCCCTGCACGACGAGGTGCCGCTTCGCGTTGTCGCCGCCGGTGGCGCGCACGGTGGAAACGAAGGTCTGGTTGAAGCTGTTCTGCACCGCGGCGTACTCGTCGGTCGGCGGCGTGAACAGATTTTCCATGCCGACCTCATTGGTGCCGGCGAACAGGAGGTGCTCGTCGTAGTCTATGAACGCGTTGGCGATCTGTGTCCACAGGCGGGCGAGCCGCGCATTCAGCGCGGCCTGCCTGTCGTAGGTCGTGTGATTCAGCCAGCCGCCGTCCCAGTGTGTGTTGATCATCACGTACAGGCCAGCGCGACGAGCGTGGTCCACGACCTCCTTGACGCGGGCCATCCAAGCCGGGTCGATGCGGTCCTGGGCATCCGCATGGGCGAGCCAGGCCACCGGAATGCGCACGCTGTTGAAACCGGCGGCCTTGTACGCATCCATGACTTTCTGCGCGGTAGGTGGGTTGCCCCACGAGGTCTCGGTCGGGAGGGCCTCCAGCGTGTTGCCCAGGTTGATGCCCGGCGACATGGCCTGTGCAAGATCCTTGTTCGTGCTCGAGACGGTGTGCGTCGAGGCAGCTGCAGCTGGGTCGCCAGGTGGCGTGGCGCAACCCGCCAGCGCGGCAGCCATGCTCACTGCGGCGGCGAGGCACTGGCGGCGCGTGCGGATGAAGGGGTTCATGGTGCTAGGTCTCCAGGTTTTGGGAATGGAGGTGCGAAGCCGTGTCCGCCATGGCGCCGAGGTCACGACGACGATCAACTTCGGTGGCAACTCCCATCATCCCGGCAGCCCCCGGTATTGGAAATTGCGAAAGCGAACCTCGCCGCTACCGGCCGCGTACAGCGCCAGGCGCAACGCGAGGAAGCCGCCGAACACGTTTTGGTGATAGCCCGAGACCTCGCGCTCCCAGCCCTGTTTGACCCACGGGCCGTTGTCCAGCGCGTAGGAGAAGGTGACGTCGTGCGCGACGTTGCGCAGCTTCAGCCGGTAGCGGCGCGCCAGCGCCTTCTCCCGCGCCCAGCTCTGTTCCTGGCCGTAGTGGTGGATGAACATGGTGCCGCCACCAAACCCCAGCCCAACGTGGCCGCGGTCGTCGTAGAACAGTGCCAGGCCGCCTTGCGCGCCCTCGCCCACCTCCAGCTCGACCTCGGCCTCGTAATGGCGGTCGCCCACGGTGCAGACCAGCGGCGAGCATTCGGCCAGCGACTTGCCCTTGGCACGCAGCACCAGACCGCCGGCATCCAGGCGCGCGCGGCCACTTTCGTCACCGGTCGGTCGGAAGATGGCCCACTGGGTGCCGAATCGGGCTTGCGTGAAGTCGTCGCTCAGGGGGAACCCCGCAGGGCTCGCCTGTCCGCCCCTGGGCTTGGACAACGGGCGGTCCAGCGTGCCGCCCTTGGCGCGCAGCCAGCCGTCGGCAGTCCATTCGACTGGATCGAGCAGCACCTGGCGCCCGAGCGTGCGGTAGCCGTTCTCGTAGCCGTGGTAGACCATCCACCAATCGCCCGCCGGGCCCTCGACCACCGACGCATGGCCGCGTGACCACCACCGCTCGGCGGCGCTCTTGGTGCGCACGATCGGGTTGAACGGGCAGTCTTGCCACGGTCCGTGGATAGAGCGCGAACGCGCCACCGTCACCATGTGGCTGGTAGCTGGTCCCGCGGTGCCGCCCACGGCGGCGATCATGTAGAAGTACTCGCCATGGCGCAGCAGCTTTGGGCCTTCTGGCGCGAACATCTCCACCACCCAGTCCTTGGGGTACTGCCACGGCGTGTGTGCGTGTTCGACTTGGCCCACGGTGGCCAGCCCGTCATCGGTGAGGCCAATGCGGCGCACGCCGTTGACGAACAAGTAGCGCTTGCCGTCTTCACCCACAACATGGCCCGGGTCGATGCAGCCGTCGAGCCCGAGGTCGATCGGGTCGCTCCAGGGCCCGTGAATGCTGTCGGCGTGCACGACGTAGACGGCCATCCGCTGCGGTTGCAGGACGGGGATGTAGATGAAGTAGCGTCCCTCGTGTTTCACCAGATCCATGGCCCACACGGTGCCGATGTTCTTGTGCAGCGCGGGGCCGACGGGCGCCCAGTTCACCAGGTCCCGCGATTGCCAGATCACCGCGCCCGGATAGAACTGGAACGACGAGAACGTCATGTAGTAGTCCGCACCATCCTTCAAGATCGTCGGGTCGGCATGGTCGCCGGGCACGATCGGATTGCGGAAGGTGCCGTTGCCCAGATCGGCCTTGCGCTGGCCTTCGAACCCGAGGCCGAAGATCGGCTCGGCAGGTGCGACGGGACCCGCAGGGCGCGGTGCCGCCTGTGCGGTCAGCCCAGCAGCGCCGGTGGAGACGAAGGCCGCCGACGCGAAGAACCGACGGCGCGTTGACGAGAGGTCGCTCATGGTCAGACAGTCCCCCGGCGGCTTTCGAGCTGGACGCGAATCTCGCCCATGCGCTTCTCGTCGAGACGCATGCGCAGCACGACGATCAGCGCGATGACGAGACCGATGACCGGGATGCCCGACAGCAGCAAGCGGATGACGAGGATCACGCTTTCGTCTTGAATCGGCAGCTTGGAGTCGAAGCCGGTGAACTGCAGGATCCAGCCGGAGGCGCCGTTGCCGATGGCCATGCCGGCCTTCGTGATCCACGATTGGCAGGCCGAGAACGAACCCTCGCGCCGCTGGCCCGTTTCCAGCTCGTCGTCGTCCATCACGTCGGCGAGGGCCGAGCCGTAGATCGTCCAGAAGCCGGCGCCGGTGAAGGCGACGAAGCCGCAGGCGAGCAGTTGCAGCGCCGGAAACGCGGGGTTGTAGAACCACCAGTCGCCGATGAAGGCCGCGACAGCACCGATCAGGACGGTGATGAGTGCGGCGCGCTTGCCCTTGCGTTTGGCGATGGCGCCGAAGAACGGGATGCCAGCAAAGCCGAACACCATGCCCGCCACACCCATTGCCGTGTTCCACTGCCCGGCCAGCGTCAGGTCGCCGCCGCAGACGTGGTAGATCGTGGTGTAGTAGCCCAGCACCGAGACCATCGCCGTGGCCATGCCATAGGCCATCATCGCGGTCAGCAGAATTCGGAAGTGCCGATTTTTCAAGGTGCGGTACAAGGTGTCGCGAATCGGCACCTTGCTGCCGTGCGCGACGACGACCGTCGCGTAGTAGCGCTCGCGAACCATGAAGAACACCGCGACCGCCGCGGCGACCATGATGGCGCCCAGGATCGACGTATAGACCTGGGCACCCTTCAAGATGTCCGGCTTGCCGTTCGCGTCGTAGAAGATCACGAGCGTCGTGAACTGCGCAGCGCCGAACATCGCCAGCTCGGGCAGCTTCTGGACCACCGCCCTGATTTGCTGGACGGTGGTGCGCTCGTGATAGTCCGGCGTCATCTCCGAGCCCAAGCTCA
>Ga0307516_10008046_pt1 | contig 11990 bp, 17 predicted proteins | sample 19_EM_MG_FD_203310 | JGI IMG/M metagenome (GOLD analysis project Ga0307516, IMG submission 203310) | Populus trichocarpa ectomycorrhiza microbial communities from riparian zone in the Pacific Northwest, United States - 19_EM | ecosystem: Host-associated > Plants > Roots > Unclassified | place...
GGGGGTTTGGCATGAGTTGGATTCCATGTTTGGACACAGCCTAGCATGTGAGGAGGGACAAAGTAGAACGAGGGCGCCGCACTAGTTGAGATGCTAAACCGTTCGCCGCTCGCGAGGCCAGCACGGGCCCAAACACTTACTCTTTCAAATCAGTAGATAGGCATGGGAGGAGGGTTTCCGCGAAGAGCCAATGAATTTTGGACGGTTCAATCCGTCGCATAAGAACACATCTAAACTAAAGAACAACAGAAAAAGGTAGTCTCGTCCACACTCGTTATGACGCGCTGATCTCTGCCATGTGTCTGATGGTGAATTTGATGAGTCATCCTGCGGTGAGTTTTCGAACCCCGCTCGCGTGGTGGGATGATGCGGAACAACGGCTGGGAACGAGACTAACAGAAAAGGTGCCTGGCCTCGATGGAGGCATTTCGGCGAAAACTCGGCATGTCCCACCCACGAATTGGCAGTGTACTATTCCTACCTGCACACCATTTTCAGTCGATGAGATATCGTAGCACTACTGCTAGGCTAAACTATTCCCCACCACGCAACACGGCGAGGGTCTTGGTATGAGACTAGCACTACTGCGAAATCTTCTGGATGTGACTCGAGTGCTCGGAGCCTGTGTACTCCAGCTCCGACGATCTTCCGAGCCGTCGCCAAGGCGTACGTCTCCATCAAGACCGGGTTCCCGTTCAGGCCCTTAGAATCTTCTGGGACACGCCGTTTCTCGCAGGCGGCCCCAGCCACGGCGTGTCCCACGAAAAACAAGTGCATTTGCTCACGCTGGGACACACTACCTCGGCATCAACGGTTCTCGCTTGATTCCAATGCTCGGCTACCTTATCTATGTGTCTGTTCCCATCAACAGCCGCCCCAAGCCGATCAATCGGCTTGCTCCTTGCTCTCAAGGCGTTGCACAGCCACCGTGTCCCGCCAACACCTCCGTGAACCCCCGTGTCCCACGACAACAAAGCTCTTCTAGTGTTACCTTTTCCAAGACAACACAATTTTCCACTTCAAAATTTGGGATCATGGTAGTATAACTTAATACTGTATAACATGTGAAATTATTGTGTCAAGTGTAAGAGGAAGGGGTGCGAGGAGACGGCATGCAAACCGTGGAGCATGAAATTACAAGAAAGAATTGTCGATGAGCTTACACGGACCTGATTCAGTCAATAGTCTCGACAGACAACAACTCATGCTCTTCATCGTCAGCTCGAACTTTGGACAGGCCTCCACCATCTTTTTTGATCATCTCCCACTCTACCCGAACAAAGACCCACATCCACCTTCGAAAGAGTTCTGCCATCTTCAAGGCAAAATTAGCTAGTCCAGCGTGAGATCTGACATTCACGACGCTGAAGAGCCTCATTGACCATATCAACCTCAACACGAGGTTCAAGGCAATCAAGAAAGGGTAAAGGACGACAGGGAAATGCAGTGTGGAGCGGAGTCCAGAACGATGAGCATGTTTTCGCTGTTGAAAATGGTTCTCCTTGATCGATCGAAGGGACGCTGTGTATGCCTCGTTGAACGAGCTACCTCCTGGCGTGAGAGGAGGAGAATTCAAACGAAGGGGTTCGGTGATGGGACGGGGCGCTGAGGAGTGAAAGCCCTCCTCGAGAGGTAACTTGAGCAGATTAAACCCCCAATCATTTGTCACGTCCCACCAAAACGAATAGAGGGAATTGATGAGAGCGGCCAATAGCCTGTTATAACGTAAGACGGTTGGATTGGAGGGAAATAACGGAGCACAAACCATAGTCTAAATATCGGACTCTCTCCGAGCCATGAACTGTCCGGCGTGGATGCCTTTGCCACTCTCGGCTGAGCTGCAGAAAGATAGATGACGGGAAATGCAGTTGCATATTTGAGGGCATTGTAAAGGGAACGGCGGGAGGTGTTTTTGTGATGCTTGCTTTCGATGAGACATTGGCGGAAGCGTACCAAGTATGGGAAGCTGGTGGTATAAGGTTACCGTCTTACTTTTTTCGCGTCGAAGGCTCGTACCTCATAACAGTCGGCAAAATCCAGCGTGCCATACCCACTCCTGCAGATGGGCTGAGAATACTATGTCCAGGAATTAGCATGCCAAGTGATAACCAGACATCCCCCAGAACTTGTGCAAAGGATGTGAAAATGTCGGCCAAGATGATGTCGGAGAAGTATACGGGATCATCCTGAGAGGGATTCAGACATCTGAGGATTGAACTGGCTCGGCAATCGATATCAATAGGGATTTGGACGTTGGGAACGCTTTCGACCTACTGAAGAAATCTCCGCCGCTCAGTTTTCTGAAAAATGTTAAAGGGGCAGAATAGAAGAGAAATGGCCGACAGGGCCGCGATGCAGGGTATATAGCCAAATTGATCCACGAGACCGACGTCCCCATGAGTGCTGTATCGATATGCTGACCAGGCGACGAAGCATAGCAACGAATATGCAACGGATATACGATAGACGGCACGGTAGAGAGCCACCAGGCTCGCAATCGGTCTCGGGCTATGGTGATGTGCTGGCAATGCATTTGGGATGGTAGTTCGAAGATCCAACGAGCCGATGACATCTATCCCAGCGAGATGGAGACCGTGCAAGTTGGTGGCCCATCCAAGGATAGCGAGGCCGATGAGTGTGAGGATTTGGAATGGCAAAGGGAATGCAACGACCAAGGGAATGTTCACATTGGCGTCCATGGGGGCAGCATCAATGTCAGACGCGTCGACGACGTGGCTAAAGGGTGACGCCGCGTGACTTGCTCCGATCCTAATGGCTGACAAGGCTGGAGCCTACGGAACCAAGGCAGCGGACACGGACTTCAGGAAGAAATGGGACAAGGAAGAGTATGCAGAAAGAGCAAAGAAAAAGGATCAGGAAGAGAGGGAGCGGATGCAGGAGAACGAGGAACGGATGAAGCAAGGCATGAGCATCACATCCTTCACTCTCCAGCTCATCGGATGACCACCTTCCAGGGAAGAAACCACGAAAGGGCCGCCGAGATGACCTCCCGAAGCCGACTGAACTAATGAAGCGGCGTGAAGGCCCCCTGGAGTTGGACAAGAACCTGAATAAAACTATGGTCGTACAGAACCCCGGGGGAAGAGGCCCTGGACAGCCCGGATTCTATTGCGAGACCTGCAGTCGGACGTACAAGGACAGCGTAGGTTACCTCGACCACATCAATAGCAGAGCACGTACGCCAGGCGTTCATCTTTACCGCTCATTCATTCATCGAATCCATTCCAGATCTCCGAGCTTTGGGTCAATCAACGCGACTGGAGAGATCAACACTGGCTCAAGTTCAAGCTCGGATAGCATTTCTACGCGAAAAGACAAAAGAGGCATCGTCAGCCAAAGAATTCGACTTTGACCAGCGGCTAGCCGAAGTCAAGGAAAAGGAGACCGCTTTACGGGAAGAACGAAAAGCAGCAAAAAAGGCCGATAAGGAAAAGGCCCGCCTTGAACTCATCAAGGACACTGCCGACGACGAGATGGCCAAATTAATGGGTTTTGGCGGCTTTGCCTCGTCCAAAAAATGATGATGAGTATTAGTTACATTCGTCACTATGGCTTGACCAGGTACAACATGAACTTCACTTCTGCAATCTCCTGCTCCTCCTCGATCAGCGACTCCGAATCCGCTCTCCTCTCCTTAACATCGGTGGGCAGACTGCGGACTGTCTTTTGGATCAACTCTTTGTGTTGCTTGAGGGCACTCAAAAGCTCTGTCCCAGACCCGTCCTCGAACCGATAGTAAACATGGACTTCATCAACCGCTTGCAAACCCGCCTTTTTACGTAGCCTTTGCACCCGATTCGTGAGCTCCCGAGCCAGCCACTCGGCCTGAAGATCGGCGTGAACCTGAATATCGAGCCTCACGACGACATCGTTGTCGCTGTTCGTGGCGTACTGTCCTTGGGATGCCGAAGGCAGTTCAAGATAACGCTGGACAGTGAGGTCGCCCGCAACGAGTTCGATGCCGTCCACAACGATCTTACCATCGCGAACATACTCTTTCACGGCATCGCTAGAAACATTGGGCAGCGCGTTTTTAACGCGACCCAGATCTTTCCGCAACTTCCGCCCAAGAGTGGGCCAGTCGGCGACGGCTCTATATTTTACACCAGCGAGTGTCTCATCGGAGCTGAAAACGACATCACGAATGTTCAGTTCAGATTCAATATATCTTTGCAGAGGCTTAATGTCCGCGTGATATTGGCTGTCTGGATGGAAGATGAGAAGCTCCTTTAATGGGACCTGAAGAACTGTTAGACTTGGTCCTCCTCATGGTACGTTGAAAAACAAACCTTCAAGCTTATGTTGCTCTTCTCTCGGATGTTCCTCGTCAGATCAATGGTAGCCTGCATGCGCTGTACCTTCCGTTCGATGTCCGCATCAAAATACTCATGCTTTACTTCCGGGAAACTGAGGAAATGGATAGACCGTGTGTCGCCTGCAGCAGGATCTTCAGGAATAAACTGCCGTAAAGATTGATAGAGGTTTTCTGTTATAAACGGCGTATATGATGACTGGTACGTTATGATCAATACCCTGATTGCGAAGGAGTATGGGCTTCGACGTACCATTGTCCGGCAAAGAGTAAACAGCGCCTCGAAAAGGGTATTAAGCGCGGCGAGGGTATCCTCCTTTCCGTCCTCGCCTTTCAGACGCTTCCTATTGAAACGAATGTACCAGTTTGTAAGTTCGTCCACTAGGTCCAACAACCTAGGGATAATGGTATAAAGTCTGTATGCCGCCATTTCTTCTCTAACGAGCTTGATCAAGGACTGGCACCGGGCTAAAATCCATCGGTCCATGACATTATTTGGGACTTGGGAATGCGGATTATACTGGAAACCAACACCATGGACCTTCTTGAAAAGGGATACGTGACCCATGAAGAAGCGGAACGAGTTCAGCCACGGAAGGAAGACTCTGGCAATGACTTCGCGCACTCCTTCTTCCCGGAAGCGCAGATTGTCGCCGCGTACAATGGGCGAATTCACGAGGAACATCCTAAACGGACGTTAAATAAGGAGGAGAGGCAAGGCACATATGAACAATGCGCTCACCTCGTTGCGTCTGCACCGTATTGATTAATGATAAGGTTGGGGTCGGGATAATTTTTCAAGCTCTTGCTCATTTTCTTGCCATCGCTTAGCAGATTTTCAGAACAATTTTTCACTTCTCAAAACATCAAGACTTACGCAGCCAAGACTAGACCCGTCACGATCAAATTCTTCCATGGGGCCCGGCCGAATAGATGTGTAGAAAGCACAAGCAGGGTATAGAACCAGCCTCGAGTTTGGTCAATGCCCTCCGAGACAAAATCTGCAGGATGAGTGCGCTCAAATAACTCTTTGTTCTCGAATGGGTAATGAAGCTGCGCATATGGCATGCTAGAAAGCCTTGAACAGATAATTCAAAAACGACATAAAGAGCGACACACCTTCCAGACTCAAACCAACAGTCGAATACCTCATCCACTCGCTTCAGAACTCCTTTTCCCTTTTGAGAGGGAATAGTGATATGGTCAATCTTCTCTCTGTGAATATCATTGATGCCAGTAACTCCAGAGAGCCTTTCCAGCTCCTCAACGCTCCCCACGCAGACGACCTGTAGCAAATGAGCCCTCGAACCAACAGCAGCGTGGGGGATACTCACCTCCTCCATGTCGTCACTGACCCAGAGTGGGATGGGAGTACCCCAATAACGATTTCTGGAGATATTCCAATCTCTGGCATTGGCAAGCCAATTGCCGAATCGGTTGTCTCCAACGCTTTGTGGAACCCTAGACGGAAACCCAATATATATGGAGTGACTCGATCGAGTCGGCGCAAGGAACTTACCAACGTGTGCCTTCGTTGTTCCCTACCAGTTCATCGACGATCGGACTTACTCGAACAAACCACACAGGGATCGCGCGATAAATAAGAGGTGTCCCGGACCTTGAATGCAAGTCAGCCACCTGGCATCCAGAAACTTTGTGTGACTGACCGCCAACAGAAAGGATAGCTGTGATTCAGAGTAGACTGGACAATGAGTCGATTTTTGGCTTTCAGGACCTTCTGAATTGGACTGTCCGCGGCCTGTAGGGGAGCTGTCAGTGCGTATAAAAACCGGGAAGATAAAACCGTATACCTTGACGTGAAGTCCAGCAAATTCGGCCACCTCCTTGGTAAAATGCCCCTTATCGTCAACAGGGCAGGGAGGCATTTCATCTGGTTGCAACACGCCGTTGGAGATGGCGATGCGGTGATCATCTTCACCGAACGCAGGGGCTTGATGGACAATTCCAGTCCCGTCTGCATTGGTAACATACGTATCCACAAGAACTCTGAATGCCTTATCCTCGAACTAGAAGAGAGCATGAAGAGACAAGGAGAATATAAATCAGTTGGCTCATACCTCATCGGTGAAATATTCAAAGAGGGGAACATATCTCCAGCCTTTCATATCTACACCTTGAAATTGGCCAATCTTCTTGAACTTGGCTTTCTTAGGATCTTTGTAAAGAGTCCTAAGAAGCCCTTCGTGTAATATGAAGTTTTGATTACGCTCTTGATCGTGGATCTTGATATAGGTGAAGTCTGGGTGAACACAAAGCGCCAGATTGGAAGGCAGGGTCCATGGAGTAGTCGTCCACGCAAGGAGAGATGTTTGAGGATCGTCCACCAAGGGAAACGACACAGTGACTAAATAATGAAAGTTGAGTATCTAAATGGTGAAGGAAGTGGAAGCGGAGAACATACTGGCAGGATCATTCACATCGCGGTAGTCCTGACCGGCCTCGAAATTGGACAAGGGGGTCGTGCAGCCCGTGGAATAAGGCATCACTCGTAATCCGCGATAGACCATGCCTTTCTTGAACAGCTCGCTAAATGCCCACCAGACCGACTCCATGAAAGTGATATTTAATGTCTTGTAATCGTTGTCGAAATCGATCCAGCGGCCCATCCGTTCGACCGTTTGGCGCCACTCGGAGGAGTACCGCATCACAATCTTCCTGCATTCCTCGTTATATTTGTCGATTCCCATGGCGAGAACATCGTCTTTCCCAGTGATGCCTAATCGCTTGTCGATCTCGTGCTCAACCGGTAACCCATGGGTGTCCCATCCGAATCGGCGCGTTACGTGGTATCCACTGACATGCGCATGGCGTGTAACAATATCCTGATAGTAGAAAAATCGTCGAGGAGAGATAAATGTGAGTGATGTAGTTACGGTTTCTCGGATAGCGAGATACCTTTATAGTTCCTGCGAGGAGATGTCCATAGTGAGGCAGGCCCGTCGCGAAAGGAGGACCATCATAAAACGAGAACTCGGGCCGACCCTCTGAGAGTTTTAGGCTGGTCTGGAATGCGTCGATCTCTCGCCAGAAGGCAATAACCTTTTCCTCCTCCTTGGGAAAATCGAATGGTGTGGAAACTAGGTGAATCGCAAATCAAGTGGTCAGTAGTAGTGCATAAGGATGAACAATGTACACACTATCGTGCGGCGGAAAAGCCATCTAGGTCAGAGGAAGGTTGATAGGTCACAGATGACTCTTCTAGTGATGATGACTCGATGTCAGTCGTTCTAGAGCAAGCGGATTTTGCCGGCTATTATGAAAGTTCGCATTATTGTAGGCATATCGACTTAATTCATACACATATCGGGATCCATACGTTCAGACATCTACAAGTATCTAGAAGGAAGAAAGGATAATGGTCCAGTGACACCCAAGTCCTCATTAAGCTGCTATTTCCTCTCAGCTCATACAGGTTTCTCCAAGTTTGGTGATAACGGAAGAGTAAAATGTGCGGGGCATTGTCCATTTTGCGACTAAGAGCCGACATGTGTAGGGACGCGCCGCCATGCTTTCATTCGGATAGCGTGTGTAGAAAGCGTAGGTTGTGTAACTTGATCAAGCCCAGCTTGATGGCTTCGAGAGCGGTAAAGGGTATGCAAACGGCATATGAATAGCCCAGGTGTTCTTGGGCAAAAAATTCATGGCGCGAAAAAAATGGGGTGAATGGTACCATCATGTGGTCGTGTATGGATGGTCGCGTCGCGTTCGAAGCGGAGTAACGTGTGTGTGCGAATGTCCTGCAATTGACATGTCCATGGTCATCCAAGAAAAAGGCAAGTCTCGCTGACTCAGAAAACGGATACTATCCGGGGACAGTTTATGTTGCTTTGGTATGTGCTAGCAGCCTCTCAGCCACAAGCTTCTTCTCCTTGTATTCCAATGCTTTTTGAACCCAGCCGACCATGTCCACATCTTTGCGAAGGGCATCTCCCTTCAAGAAAGGATGTTCAAGCAGTTGGCTATAGCTCGCCCGATCCTCCGGGTTCTTTGCCATGCACCTGCAGACCCAGTCTCGAGCATCCTCGCTGTATGTGTCTTCGGGTAACTCTGGAGGATCGCCATGAACGATGGCAGTGAGCTGAGCAAAGACGTTGGAATATGTCTCAGGGGGATACGGGTATCGCCCGAGGCCAATTTCGGTCACGGATAAACCGACAGACCAAACGTCAGAAGACACGGTATAGGTTCCTAAATTGTTTTGCGACTCGCCCTTTATTCTTTCGGGCTGTAACGAAAGAATTTAGTAGAGTAGATGAAACATCGCATAAGAACAGACGGACGGCCATATAGCTCTGACAACCAATGTTTGTCTTGGCAAGTGATTTCTCGAGTTGGCCGGATACCCCAAAATCACAGAGCTTGATTTCGCCCTTTTGGTTAACGAGGACGTTTGTGGGTTTCACGTCTTGAAATGAGGCTGTTGATAATTTCCGGCAAGCGAAAGCAGTACGACGTACCACGATGTATGATCTGCAGGTCGTCTTTGAGAAATTTCAGACCACGCACTATAGAACTTGCTATTCGAGCAAGCACATCCTCTGGAACGCCAGCGCCCTGTAATTTATCGAGGCTGCCTGCATCCATGTACTCCATGCAGTAGTAGACGCAGGACTCCATGAAAAATGCACCGTAAAACTCCACAATTTCGGGAGCAACTGCGCGGTGGAGGATGTCGAGTTCCATTATTATGGCGTTGAGCTTTGCATCATCGAGTTCCAAACGTATTTCCTGCGCCCTGAGGTGAGAACGGCGGGGAGGGGAAGGGCAAGTCAAACCTTCATGGCCATCGCGACATTGGTAGGTTTATGTAAAACCCTCTTTACAGTTCCATAATTACCTCTGCCGAGCTCTTCTGCAAGCTCAAACTGCTGCATATTGATGGCGAAAGAGGCACCGCTGGAAAAGTTGACACCCTTGGCATGAAGGACAGCCTTTCCATTGAAATTCAGAGCACCGGAAGGGTCACTGAGGGCAAATTCAGGGAGAAAGAAGAAAGACACGGCATGAGCGGCTCACACTATCTTTGAAAAATTGGAGAAAGGAGATGCTAAGCTAGTGGGATTGGGACGCCGCGGGTTTTCGTGAGCAAGAGAGGGGCGGCCTGCACCGAGACCGGCTCCGATGGCACCACCGCTCGGGACAATGTTTGGATCGATGTCCCTGAGGGAGATGGGTGGCTTGGTTCTGCGTGCGGCGAGACTGCCGAGACGAGGCCCCCGTGCGGGGAAAGAGTGGGGAGAGATCAAGCTGGGATGGGGGGACGCTGTGTTGTCAGGGTGCAGCGATGCCCGAGCGAGTGCGTCCGTGGTTGATTCTAGAGCAGGCTGGGTTCTGTTTGCAAGCTGAACGGGGGATATGAGCATGGAGCATCGGCAGGAGAATCGGATGAGACATACGGCGGCCATTTTTGCCTGGAGATGCGGGGGGATTGGGGTGGTAGGAGCATTTTTGTGAGCGAGGAGACCAGTCAGGAGATTCGCCTTGGCTAGAGAGGTGCGTCGGTGGGCGTCAGACATGGTGTCGCCAATGAAGTCATACAACCATTAGGGTTAGGGTTTGTGCTCCACCACAATCATGGTCACTGTGAAATGGGGAAAAGAAAGGTCGTCGTCGTCGTCCCCCTCGTCGTCCACTGACCCCCCTTCATCGCCAGGATAGCCTTTGACCTCCCGCCGCCAGACACTCCCTTGGCAGCAATCCGCTCCTCTCTCGCAGAGTACACCCATCTCGCGCCGGATGCCTTCAAGCTCATCCACGCAGGCGCCCTCATGAAGGACGACTCTGCCCCCGGTCCGTCTCCCTCTTTTCAACATGGTCTGATCTCACAATCTTCCAGTTTCTGCCTACGAGCTCCACCACAACTCCACCATCGTCCTTGTCGGTGCCGCAGATCCCAAACTACCCCACGCTCCCTCCCACCCTCATTCACAGTCTGAACAATCTGTTCTCAACACCATTCAATCAGAACTTCACGTCGTCCGGAATTCTCTTTGGCCCGACGTTGATATTTTTGTCAAAGCGCCTACAAATCACAAGGAACACCTCCGCCTCGCTGAACTCCTTCTGCAATCCCTCCTGCGACTAGATAACATCAACTCTGAGCCTTCATGGGAAGCCGTCCGTAGAGAACGTAAGGAGGCTGTCAAAGAAGTCCAAGCCATACTTGATCGGCTCGACGACGGGTGGGCAGCGCGGGACACTGCAATATGATCATTGAACTCGGTTGCACTTTTTACGAGGGTTTTCCCCCGCGACACCATATAAGATTTCTATTGTGCATACAATCATGCTATTTTACAACTTGGTAATTGAAGCTTGGTGTGGATGAAGAATTCGGGGTTGAATCTGAGGTAGGGGGGTAGGCAATGGCATCCATTGTCCAGTAGAGTTACCTTCCCCAACTCCATCTCGTCCAGTCATGTGTGAATTTCGATCCATCATCATAGAATGCACCTGCAAAATATTAGCTCTTCAGGGACCGGGGAAAACACGAAAACAGTCACCTGCATCCTCAGCCCATGTATCCCAGCCCTGAGCCCACCAACCTCCTCCGCCATTCTTACCGTTTCATGAGCCAAAGCAATTTCATGTCTACGTCCCATAGAATCAACACTTGCCGCCAATCCTACGACACTTTCCCGGAGTCCGTGAAGGGTCCCTTCCAGAGTTGTGCTGAGGTTTAGAGGAGCCACCAAAGGTGCCTGCGGGACGGCATGGGTAATAAACGGGTATGAATCGAGCTGTGGGGAACCAAGAAAGTCTATGCCGGAGGGTGATCGATCTAAACGAGCAGGAAATGTTTGTGAGATGTGTGAGTTGGATGTTGCTTCTAATTCCGGTGGAAAATAAGATGCGAGAGTGTCTGCGGGGGGAGAGCTGCGATTTCGGGATCGGGAGGGCAGATCAGGTAAGGACACCTGGATGTCTACATGGGATGTCGAGGGGTCCAGAGGTGGTCTATACATCGGGATACTTGTTGATACGTGGCTAGCAGGAGCCGTGGCTCTTTCGCCAACTTGGAACCAGGGACCAAGTACACGTTTCATCGTGCTCATATCGCGCTGACAGTTGTGGACGAGGCCTTCCAGTGTCTGTATTTTGTGACGAAGGAGGATGTTCTGCTCCAATACGGCTGCCACACGGCGATCGGTGTCTCGGTTGGTGGAAGGCGTAGATGAAGAAAGTTCACTTTGAACCGCCTTTGAGGTCGAAGCCTCTGAGATGGCGAGTGACTGCTCTTTCCCTGTCTGTGAAAGGAGTAAGCCTGTGGGGGAATAAAGTGACAAGGTGTGGTACTTTTTGGATATCGGAGGCGCCACTGGACTCGTCTCCCTCGTGGTGGTGTAATGGTGTGTCCTTGAAACGCATCGTTTCCTGGCATTTCCCTTGGGGGCAAGAGACTTGTCGATAAATGCACGAATGTAGGAGGTGTGCCGGAAGAAGTTGGCGTTGGCATGTATGCATACACCCTTCTGCAGAGTGAGTGCATTCAACAGCCAATTCGTCTATCAGCTGCGGTTGCTTTTAGGACAACAGAATGGGCTGCACCGAGAAAAATGGCGTACGGAGCGGATGATGGGATTGGCCGGTGCGAGATCGTCCTGGGTGAGAGTGGAGCGGTCAATGGGACATTGAG
>Ga0307516_10008047_pt1 | contig 11990 bp, 6 predicted proteins | sample 19_EM_MG_FD_203310 | JGI IMG/M metagenome (GOLD analysis project Ga0307516, IMG submission 203310) | Populus trichocarpa ectomycorrhiza microbial communities from riparian zone in the Pacific Northwest, United States - 19_EM | ecosystem: Host-associated > Plants > Roots > Unclassified | place...
GGTGTTCGAGCCCGAAGCCGAGCTCAGCGCTCCCATCACCCCGGGCCGCGCCTACACGGGCAAAGAGCGCTCGGTGCGCTACCGAGCGGTTGCCAATGCCTTCCCGTTCGGCTGGCTCGATGCCAGCGCGCTCGTCCGCCCGGAGACAAAGGTCTGTATCTACGCGACGACGTTCGTGCGCGACGACAAGCTGCTCAAAGGAACGCGTAAAGTGCGCGCGTACGTTGGCGCCGGCGGCGCCTTCAAGCTGTTTTGGAACGGCGAAGAGAGTCTGAAAGACGTGGCGTATCGCGGCCACGACTTCGACCGTTCGGGCGTCGAGCTCGTGCTGTCGCCGGGCCCCAATGCGCTGGTCGTGAAGGTGTGTGGCGAAGACGACGCTCCGGAGCTCTCGGTGCGGCTCGCCGACGACAAAGGTGCGCCCGACGCGCGGCTGACGACGTCTATCGACATCGCCGACAGCCAAAAGGCCGCGGAGCGAATGCAGGCGGCTGCCAAGAAGCCGACGGGCAAAGGCGCGCAGACCAAGCCAGCCGCCGAGAAGAGCGGCAAAGTCACCGCAAAAACGGACGCCAAGGCCGAGACCAAGCGCGGACCCGCGCTCGGCCCGGTACCGGAGTTCGAGCGACTGACGTCGGGCAAAAGGCCGCGCGCTCGCGATCTGGAGGCGTACGCGCGCTACCTGGCGGACACGAACGGCGACGATCCGGCGCTGCACATCGCGCGTGACCTTTCACAGCGCGCGGCCGACGCCGAGCCGACCATCGAGCGCTACTTGCTCGCCAGTCGCTTGGCGGAGGACCGAAACCAGCAAAACGAGTGGTTGGCCAAAGCCGAGGCACTGGCGACAAAAAACGGCAAGACGCCCAACGAGCTACTCGACGCGCGCGCCGTGCATCGCCGCAACAGTCCCAACTGGCGCGACGCCTCGCCGATTTTCGATCGCGTGCTGGCGCAAGATCCGGACGACTTGTTGGCGCTCGCCGGACGCGTCGAGCTCTACAACATGGCCGGGCTGCCGCGGACAGCGCTCGGCGTGCTCGAGCAAGCCGTGCGCCGCGCGCCGGACTCGGTGAACTTGCTCAACATGTACGGCAGCCAGCTGCGCTTGCTCGGTCGAGCTGCGGAGGCTTCCGAGGCGGAAGAGCGCTACGCCATGCGACGCTTCGACGATGGCAACTACCTGACGTCGATGATCGACCTGGCCATCGCGCGACGCAGCCGCGGCGAGGCCGAGCGCTGGGTCGAACGCCTGCTGTCGGCGTACAACGGCAACCAGTGGGCGCTGGGCGTAGCGGCGCGCGCCTACCGTTCGCTCGGGCAACCCGAGCGCGCCACCGCGACGTACAAGCGCTCGCTCGAGCTGGCTCCCGAAGACGTCGGCACGCTGCGTGCGCTGTCGGAGCTGCAAGGCGAGCTCGGCAACCGCGACGAGCAGCTCAGAAATCTGCGCGAAATCTTGCGCATTCGCCCGCAAGACCGCGACGTGCGCGAATACGTCGAGCACCTGGAGCCGGCCAAGCCTCGGCCCGACGAAGCCTACGCTTGGGACGCCGACAAATTCTTGAAGCAGCGCTTCGCGCCGGCCACCGGTCAGCCTCGCCGCACGCTGCGGGACCTCACGGTGACGACGGTATTCGACAACGGCTTGTCGAGCCAATTTCGCCAGATCGTGTTCCAGCCGCTGACGGAGCCTGCGGCGGCTTCGGGGCGCCAGTACGGCTTCGCGTACGAGTCGGATCGCCAGGTCGTGCAGCTGCGCGGCGCCAAAGTGTATCGCGCGGACGGCAAGATCGATGAAGCCGTCGAGTACGGCGAAGGCTCGGCGGATGATCCGTCGATCTCGATGTACACGTCGGCGCGCTCGTTCTACGTGCAATTTCCGCGACTCGAGCCGGGCGATGTCGTCGAGCTCCGTTACCGCGTCGACGACGTGACGCCACGCAACGAGTTCGGCAACTACTTCGGTGAAGTGGTGCCGCTGCAGGGCGGCGAGCCGGTGGCGAACGCCGAGTACGTGCTGATCACGCCCAAAGAGCGCACCTTCTATTTCGACAACAACATTCCGGGCCTGACCAGCTCCGATAGCGTGGTCGGCGGCCAGCGCATCTACCGCTTCGCGGCCAACAACATTCCGTCGCTGAACCCCGAGCCGTCGATGCCGCCCTGGGCCGAGGTGCTCGGCTCGGTGAACGTCTCGACTTACAAGAACTGGGACGACCTCGGTCGTTGGTACTGGGGCCTGATCAAAGATCAGTTCGATCTCGACGAAGAGACGCGCAAACTGGCCAAGCAGGTCACGCAGGGCAAGACGACCGACCTCGACAAGGTCAAGGCCATCTACAAATGGGTGACCGAGAACACGCGCTACGTCGCGCTCGAGTTCGGCATCTACGGCTACAAGCCGCGACGCTGCGTGCAGACGGTCGCGCGCGGTTGGGGCGATTGCAAAGACAAGGCGACCGTGATCGCCACTTTGCTCAAGGAGGTCGGCATTCCCTCCACCATCGTCGTGACGCGCACGCGCATGCGCGGAGATTTGCACACGAAGATCGCCAGCTTTGCGCCCTTCGATCACGCCATTGCCTACGTGCCGTCGCTCAATCTGTACTTGGACGGCACCGCCGAGCACACCGGCATCTACGAGCTACCGAAGATGGACGTGGGCGCGGTCGTGCTGCAGGTCAACCAGGGCAAAGCTCAACTGACGCGCATTCCCGATGCCGACCCCGAAAAGAATTTCGTGCACCGCGAGCTGCAAGTCGAGCTCGACGCCAAGGGCGGCGCCAAGCTCGACATCGACTACTCGACCGGCGGCTACAACGCCGCTGCGTGGCGTGATGCCTACAGCGCCGAGGCTACCCGCCGCGAGCGCATGACGCGCGACCTCGGCGGAGATTTTCCGGGCGTCTCGATCAACGAAGGCCCACAAGGCTTGGTGACGAGCGATCTGACCAACAACGAAGAGCCGGTCAAGATCAAGGTGCGCGCCGTGGCGCCAGGCTTTGCCCGCAACGAAGGCGACGCGCTCAGCCTGCCCGTAACCGGCGGCTTTCGGCTCACGCCCAACTTCGCGTCGCTTTCGCAGCGGCGGCAGGCCGTCGAGCTGATCGCATTCACGACAGTCGACGACGTTTACCGGATCAAGTTGCCGGCCGGCGCCAAGGTCTTGTCGACACCCGAAGAACGCGCGGCCACGTCACCGTTCGGCTCCTACTCGCTCAAAGTCGAGCAAGCTCACGGCGAGGTGATCGTACGCAGCAAACTGCAGGTCAAAGTGTCGCGCATCGAGCCCGCGGACTACCAAGCTTGGAAACTGTTTTGTGAGGAGGCCGACTCGGCCTTCAGTCCCCGTTTGCTGGTGAAACCATGAGCTTTCGTTCGCTGCTGCCGCTGACGTTCTTGACCGCGTATCTGGCGAGCGCCTGCGCGTCGCACGGGGGGCGCGACGCCAAAGCGCCCAGCGTGGCCGAGCTGCGCAAGAACGCCGCGCGTGACAGCAAGCAAACCAGCGCCTGGTTGCTGGGTGAGCTGGTGTCGCCCGACGGCAGCCCCGAGCGCGCCAAACAGGCCCGGCGAGCGCTCGAAAAAGCGCAGGCCAAAGATCTGCTCGCCGAGCTGGCTCGGGGCCTGGACGATTTTTCACACGGCCATTTGAAGCAGGCGCCCGAGCACATGCTGCGCGCCGTGCAGGCCGCGCGCGACAGCGACGATCCGCGCGCCGAGCTGGTCGGTTGGTACGCGGCGCGACAGGCGGTCGGCTTTCGCTCGAACGACCCCAAGCTGTGGAGCCGCTGGAAGCCGTTCGTGCAGGCGACCTTGAACGCGCCCGGTCAGCTCGGCTTCCGCGCGCGCGCCGAGCTGGCAGATTGGGCGCTGTCCGAAGCGTACGCGGAGGGCGAAAAAGATCTGCGCGGCCTGTCGCAAAAACTGCACGGCTGCGCCACCGAGCTACGGCTCGCCGGTCCCTTTGGCCGCAACGCTGCGCCCGATCTGCTGCGCGCCTTTCCCGCCGAGGCGCCCGGTCCCTGGCCGGCGCGCTTTCCGACGGAGCCGGGTCAGGGTGAGCCGCCGCGCCAACTCGCGACGACACGCACCGGCTGCAACGTCGAGGCCAAAGAGCCGATGCCGGGCGGCGTTTACTATGCCGAGACCTTCGTCACGCTCACACAACCGACAGACGTCGTAGTCTGGGCCGGGCGGGCGCTACGGATTTGGGTCGACGACGCCAAGCTGGTCGAGCACGACGTGCGCGACTGGGGCACCTGGGCGAACGTTGCGGCCGGCGCGGCGCTGGGCGCGGGCCGACACCGCGTGCTCGTCGAAATCACCGAGCCCCACGTCGAAATTCGCCTGCTGACCCGCGACGGGCGGCCGCTCGGAGCGCCTACAGATACCAACGGCAGCCAGCCATATTCGTTGTCGCGGCCCGACGCGTTGGCCGTCAACACGATCGCGAAATTCGTGACCAAGGACGGCACGCGCGACCCGAAGGACGACCTGTTGCGTTTCTTGCTCGCGAACCTGGCGGGCGAAGACGGTGGCGCGGACGTTGCTTCGGTCTTGGTCGAGCCGCTGGTGGCCGACCCGGGGCGCGCCACGGGCATCGCGCTCTCGGCCGCCGCGCGCTTCACCGACAGCGATCCCATCTACGAGAACAGCCAACGCCGCGATCTCGTGCGCCAGCTGAACGAGCGCGCCGCCAAGCGCGATCCAGGGCTGTGGGCGCCGCGTTTGGCGCTCGGTTTGTGGGAGGCCGAAAAGAGCGGCATGCCCGAGGGCGCGCGCGTGCTCAAAGGCCTGACCGGCGAATTTCCCGAGGTGCCGGCCATCTTGGCATCGCTCACGCGGCTCTATAACGAGCTCGGCTGGTACGCGGCCTACGCCGCCTCCGCGCGCGATTTGGCGACGCGCTTCGCCGACGACGCCGACGCGCTCGAGGTCGCGATTCCCGTGCTCGACGCCGCCGGCGACGCAGCGCTCGCCGACAAGCTGGCCGCGCGGGCACGCGCCCTGAATCCCGACACGGAGATCGTGCTCAGCCGCGCGCTGACGCGCCACGACTACACGGAAGCGCTCGCCGAGCTGAAGCGTATCGGCACACGCCACCCCGAGCGCAAAGACATCGCCGAACGCGTCTACGACGTGATGGTGCGCGCGGGCAACGTGCAGGAGACCTGGAACAAGCTCGAAGCGGCCATCAAGCAAAATCCCAAGAACACGCAGGCGCGCCTGGCGCTGGCAGACGCGGGGCTGGCCGCGGGCAAGACCGACTCGCTGGTCACGGCGCTGGTGGCAGCAGTCGAAGGTGGCGCCGAAACCGAGATCATCGAAGAAGCACTCGATCTCGTCGAAGGCGCAACCGAGCTCGAGCCCTACCGTCTCGACGCGCACGCCATCATCGCGGCCTACGAAAAATCGGGCATTCACCTGCCAGGCACGGCGGCGCGCGTGCTCGACTATTCGGCGGTATGGGTGCACTCCGACGGCTCGAGCCGCATGCTGGAGCACGAAATCGTCCAGGTACAGAGCGCCGAGGCCATCACGCAGCAGGCCGAACAAGAGCTGCGGCGCGGACTGTGGCTGCACCTGCGCGTGCTGAAGAAAGACACCGGCCAAATCTACGAGCCGGAAATCGTGGACGGCAAGCCAACCGCGACCTTGCCGCACCTCGAGGTCGGCGACTACGTCGAGACCGAACGCATCGAAAGCAATCAGGGCGATGGCGAGCGCGGCATGCGCTACTTCGGTCCGCGCTGGTTCTTTCGTGAAGAGAACATCGCCTACGCGCGCTCGGAGTTCGTGGTGGTGTCGCCGAAAGATCGCCCGCTGCAGATCGAGTCCAAGAACAACGTGCCGCCGGCAGAGGTGAAAGAGACCGGCTCGCTCGTCGTTCGGCGTTGGCGCGTCGATCAGAGCCCGGCGGCGCCGGTAGAGCCTTTTGGTGCGCCGATCAGCGAATTTTTGCCCAGCGTGCAGATCGGTTGGGGCGCGGACCTGCCGAGCGCGCTGCGCTCGATGAGCGACGGCTTGACCGATCTCACCCCCAAAGATCCGCGCATCGTGCGCATCGCCCAGCGCATCGTGGCACCTGCCACCAAACCGGCCGAACGTGCACAAAAGCTGTATCGCTGGGTAGTCGGCAACGTGCAAGAAGGCGAAGAAGACGACGGGCGTCGCGCCATCGTCGGCAAGAACGGCAACCTGTGGCGCGCTTACATCACGCTGTGCAGCGCGCTCGGCATTCCGGTCGACTACGCCGCCGCGCAGAACCGTCTGGCGCTGCCGCCGAGCGGCGCGTTTTCGGAGCAGGCGCTATTCACGCAGCCGCTGATCCGCGTGGGCGGTAAGGGCGGCACCTGGCTCACGCTCGGTTCGAAGTACGCCCCGTTCGGCTACGTGCCGGCCGAGGCGCGCGGCATGCCGGCCTACTTGCTGTCTCGCGGCACGCCCGAGCTGACTCAAACACCCACAGAAGGCACCGTCGACGACATGGCCTACGAGGGCAACGTCAAGTTGCTCGCCACGGGCGCGGCCGATGTCACGCTCACGCTCAGCTTCACCGGCAAGTACGCCACGGGGCTGCGCACCGCGCTCAGCCAAATGCCCGAAGATCAGCTGCGCGGGGTGCTCGAGTCACGGCTGCTCGGCCGCGAATTGCGCGGTATTCAGCTGAGCCAGTACCGCGTCGATCATTTCGACGATCTCGACAGCCCGCTACTCATTCACGTGCAAGGTCACGTACAAAGCTTCGCCGAACGCTCGGGCAATGCGCTGGTCGTCTCGCCCCCATTCGGCGCGCGACTGAGCCAGCTCGCCGTTCTGCCGACCCGACAGACGCCCCTATTGCTGGTCGACGCGACCCACCAGCGCATCAAGCTCACGCTCGACTTGCCCGCCGGCGCCAAGCTCGAACAACTGGCTGCGCCGCGAGCCGTGAAAGACGGCGAGCGGCAGGTCACCGTGCGCGACTCTCAAAAAGGCACCGCGCTGGTGCTCGACCGCGAAATCGACTTGCCCGCCGGGCGCGTCCAACCGGACAAGTACGGGCAGTTCCAAGATTTCGCGCGGCAAGCCGACGAGGCATTGTTCCATTCAGTGCGCGTGACGCTGCCCTGATTTTTGTTCGCACCCCGGTAACCCGCCGTCGCGCGTCGTTCGTGTCTGAACCACGGGTCTTGCGCCCGGCCGTGACCCCAACGAACTCTACTTGTTCTTGGGATCGGAGGCCGATTTGCGCGAAGCCGCATCGGCCTCTTGAAGGCGCTTGGCAATGCGAGCTTTCACTTCGGCACTGTCGGCGGCGTTCTTCTTCCAGGCTTCGTTGCGTGCAATGCGCTCTGTTGCCGTGGCCGGGTACGTGATGGCTTCTTTGTCGTCCTGAGCGTTCTTGGCATACTCTTGCCAGCGCCCGATCGCTTCGTCGTTGTTCTTTTGGCGCTCGCGAAGATCGGCCAGCGCGAAGATCAGCTTGCCCTTCAGCGTGCCGTCGTGACCAACGAAGCGTAGGCCGTCGACGAACGCCGCCTCGGCTTCTTTCTGGTCGCCCTTGGCGAGCTGTGCCGCCCCGACGCGGTAGTGGGCCAGCGCCTTCTCGGGCTCCGCCTTGATGGCCTCGCGGTAAGCGGCAATCGCGCCATCGAAGTCGCGAGCTACGTAGGCGTGGTCGCCTTTGACGATGAGCTCGATATAAGGGCTGATGCCCTTGAAGCCTTTGGGGTCGCGCCGCACACCGTCACTGCCGATGATGGGCGCCGTGTCTTTGCCGCCGCTGCTGGCGGTGGCCTTGGCGGTCGCGCCAGCCGGCTTCTTGTCTTCGGCCTGCGACGCGGTCGTCATGGCCACCCACGCCGCGAGCCCGAGCAAGATCGTCAACTTGCGCATGCGAGCACGAATAACACGACCGCCCCGCCGCAGACGATTGGACGGCCGCCGCGCTGCATCCACAGTCTTGTGGACCGCCTGTGGACACAATTGTAACACGTTGCAATTATTGACTTTATTGCCCATAGCCCTGGGGAGAACTCCCCAGCCGGACCCTTCCGGCGAATTTGCCGGCGCCCCCGGCATCGGACACGCCCGCGCTGGGAGTAGAGTCGGCGCTGCCCATGTTGTCGGCCTACCCGTGGGGAGCGCTCGAGCCCGTGTCGCGGGCGGCCGTTCAGGCGGCGAGCGGCGCGCGCCAGGCGCTGCGAGTAAGCAGCGAGCAATCGGCCGCGGCGCTGGCTGAGCTACTCGAGCTGCCGTGCGAGATTGTGGTGCAGCGAGCAGTGCTCGGGCGCGTCCCGGAGCCCGGTCAGGTGCTGTGGCTCAGCCACGAGACGCTCGCTCTCGGAGCGCTGGCCGAGCCCGGGCTGGCTGCATTCGTTGCCGCGCGCGTCTTGCGACGCTCTGAGCCCTTGTCGGATCCGCGCGAACCGCTGTCGCCGGGCCTGGCCGGGGTGATTGCGGCACTCGCGGTCGAGACCGCGCGGCGCTGCGGCGTGGCCACGACCTTGCTCGTCGCGCCGCCCGTCGGCGACGAGGCGCTCGTCGCGGAGGTGACGCTGCTGCTCGAAGGCAGACCATTTTCGCTCACGCTCTACGTGGTAGGGGCGGTCGCCGCGAAGTCGCAAGAGCCACGCCTCGAACAGCTCGGCGAGCTCACGCTGCGGGTTCCGCTGGTCGTGGCCAGCGTGGCGCTGGAACGCCAGGACCTGCTCGGGCTCGAGGTCGGTGGCGCGCTCTTGGTCTCAGCGGGCGCGGGCATCGACGCGCAGGGCGTCGGGCAGGGCGTGTTGGTCGGCCCGCGCAGCGAGCGCGGAATTCGAGTGGAATTACGGTCCGACGGACGACTTGTGGTAGGCGAAGCGACTGAAGCGAGGCTCACCGTGGAACAGGGAAAAGCCAGTGCCAACGAGGGTGAAACGTTGACGGACGTCCTGCTCGAGACGCCGGTCGTTGTGCGCGTCGAGCTCGGAGCGGTAAGCATGACAGCGCGCGAGTGGGCGCGGCTGGGACCCGGCGACGTGATCGAAACGGCGCAGCGGATTGCCGAGCCGGTGGTGCTACGCATCGCAGGGCGCGAGGTAGGGCGCGGCGAGCTGGTGAACGTCGACGGACAGGTCGGCGTGCGCATCCAGAAGTTGTACGAGGGCTCGTGAGGCTCGCGTATTTGCTGCTGCTCGCCACGGCGTGCCAGCAGTCGGCAAAAACCGACAGCGCAAAAGTCACAGCCGAAGCGGCCAACGTCGCGCCTGTGGCAAGCTCGGCAGGTAGTGCCAGCGCGCCGGCCAATGCTTGGTTCGAAGGCGCTTGGCAAGGTGCGTTTCAAGCGGAGTTGCTGCGTCTCGAAATGCCGGCGGGCGGCATGAAAGAGTGGAAGCAAGACGACGGCAAGAAAGCCAGCGGCGAGGGCAAGCTCTCGTTCGACGCCGGCTCCGACGGCAACGTAACTGGTAGCGTGACGGGCGCGCTCGGTAACCTGGCGCTGGCCGGCCACGTAGACGGCGATCGCGCCGCGCTGGTGCTGAGCTCAGCCGACCCCGCCGGCTTTCACGGCGTGATTTTGGCTTCGCAGGCCGCCGAAGGCATGAAAGGCACGCTGAGCGCGTCTAGCGGCGACAGCCTACAAGCGCGACAAGGCACGGTCACGATTTCGCGAGCCGGCAAGTGAGAACGCCGTGAGCATCGCCTCGGCTTTGGACGACGTACGGGGACGCATTCATGCGGCAGCGGCCGGCAGCGGTCGCGATCCGTCGACGGTGCGGCTAGTCGCCGTCTCGAAGACGCAGCCGGCCGAGGCAGTGCGCGAGGCGTACGGCGCAGGTCAACGCGACTTCGGTGAGAACTACGTGCAAGAGCTGGTTGAAAAGGCCGAGGCGCTGCGCGACCTCACGCAGCTGCGTTGGCACATGATCGGCCATTTGCAGCGCAACAAAGCCAAGCAGGTGGCGCCGCTGGTCAGCATGGTGCACACGCTCGACAGCGTCGACTTGGCGCACGAGCTGGCCAAGCGAATTGCCGCAAGCGGCACGGATCGGCGCCTGCAGGTGCTGGTCGAGGTGAGCATCGCGGGCGAAGCGCAGAAACACGGCGCGGCCCCAGGCGACCTGGCAGAGCTTTGCGCGGGCATCGAAGCCGTGCCTGCGTTGTCGCTCCGAGGCTTGATGTGCGTGCCGCCGTTCACGGACGACCCCAGCGGAGCGCGGCCGTTTTTCGAGCAACTCTCGGCGCTCCGCGAGCAGCACGGCGGCGCCGCCCGGTTGCCCGAGCTCAGCATGGGCATGACCCACGACCTCGAACAGGCCGTCGCGGCTGGCGCGACGCTGGTGCGCGTCGGCACGGCGATCTTCGGAGCGCGCGCGGCGAAGGTGTGACGCGCGCGACCGCCGCTCGTCGTTGAGCTAAACCTGGGGACCGATGGCGAAAAGGCCCTTGCCGCAAAGCTCCCCGACGCTGCTGGAAGCAGCTGCGCGGCGCACGCAGCTCGGCAGTCAGGCCACGCCACCGCTCGCCGACCGCATGCGACCGCAGACGCTCGAGGAGGTTGTCGGCCAGAGCCAGATTTTGCGCGAAGGCAGGCTGCTGCGCGACGTGATCCAGAAAGATCGCGTACCGTCGCTGATCTTGTGGGGCCCGCCGGGCTCGGGCAAGACGACGCTGGCGAACGTGATCTCACAGCTGACGCGCGCGGAGTTCGTGCGCTTCAGCGCCGTGCTCGGCGGGCTGCCGGAGCTGCGAGAGATCTTGGCGGCGGCCCGAGAGCGCCGCGCCTATCAGGGCAAGAGCACGCTGCTGTTCGTCGACGAGATTCACCGCTTCAACAAGGGCCAGCAAGATGCGTTTCTGCCGCACGTCGAGGACGGCAGCATCACGTTGATCGGCGCGACCACCGAGAATCCGTCGTTTGCGATAAATGCCGCGGTTTTGTCGCGCTGTCGCGTATTTCGGCTCGAGGCGCTGGACGCGCCGGACCTGGAACGACTGCTGCTGCGCGCGCTGGCTGATCGCGAACGGGGCTTGGGAAAATTGGAGCTAACCGCGGAGCCGCAGGCGATCGCCGCGATCGCGCACGCCGCGCGCGGTGACGCTCGGCGCGCGCTCGGCATGCTCGAGACGGCGGCCGGTCTAGTCCAGCCTGGAGGCACGCTCGATCTCGCCGTCGTCGAAGCCGCAGCCGAGACGCGCACGCTGCTTTATGACAAATCGGGCGAAGAGCACTACAACGTGGTCAGCGCGCTCATCAAATCGATGCGCGGCAGCGATCCGGACGGAGCGCTGTACTGGCTCTTGCGCATGCTCGAAGCCGGCGATGACCCTTTGTTTCTGCTGCGGCGTTTGATGATCTTCGCCAGCGAAGACGTCGGCAACGCAGACCCGCGCGCACTTTCGGTGGCGGTGGACGCTGACGCGGCGTTTCGGCGCATGGGCATGCCCGAAGGCATTTATCCGCTGGCGCACGCCTGTTTGTACCTGGCAAGCTGTCCCAAGTCCGCGGCGGTGAAGGCGGCGATCGGTGCGGTGCGCGCGGTCATCGCGGAGCAAGGCGCGCTGCCGGTACCGAAGAAGCTGCGCAACGCCGTCACGAAGCTGATGAAAGACGAAGGCTACGGCGAAGGCTACCGCTACCCGCCCGACTTCGAAGGCAGCGTGGTACCGGGTGAGAGCTATTTGCCCGACGCGCTCGCAGGCTCACGTTTCTACGAGCCCACCAATCAGGGACTGGAGCAGGCCATCGCCGAGCGCCTGGCGCGCTTGCGCGGCTCGCGCGGCTGAGTGGGTCCGGGCCGGGCGATCGTTGCGCGCCTCAATTGCAGAGGACGCCCACATGACCGTTCGGCCCATCATCGAAGCCGCTCACGCACTGGCTGTTGCGCGAGCGCGGGCATGCGCAATTGCAGGCCATGTCGTGGCTCGCGTAGCAACGATGCTCGACGACCCAGGCACATGGCTCGTCCGGCTTTGCAAACTCGAGCGGGCCCAACATGCATGCGCCAAGCTCTGTGTCC